>Ga0007854_10002336_pt1 | contig 11799 bp, 7 predicted proteins | sample CryBogCBH12Aug08_FD_60382 | JGI IMG/M metagenome (GOLD analysis project Ga0007854, IMG submission 60382) | Freshwater microbial communities from Crystal Bog, Wisconsin, USA - CBH12Aug08 | ecosystem: Environmental > Aquatic > Freshwater > Lake | place: Crystal Bog, Wisconsin, USA | collected... | reverse complement strand
TTGCAGGCCTCCGCAAGCAACAGGATCCGAAGGACCTTGGAATTGGAAGTCATAAAGTCCTGAATGTTTTATAAATCACTACCATTCCAATCTAATGTCTGCAATAGCATTGAGTAGGACCTAGACATCGGTCTCCATGTTAGTTTTATGGCAATACTGAACAGATGCAAAACAATACCAAATGCTTATGAAGTAGTATTCGATACAACACAATACATCGGGTTGTCAGATCAGTATTATTGGTTGCCAAGTCGTTGTAATCTTGCGATCACGATGGACTAGAGATGACACACCATCCCAATCAGGCGACCCTTGTGATGACATCGACCATCACTCCCCCAACACGGATGGACGGGGTTGCGAAGTCGGATCCTAATGAGCGGATGAAGGAATACTGTCAAGCGCTTGAGTTCTACTTAAATGTAGCCGACGACTGCATAAAAAATATTGTCTTCCTTGAAAACTCCTACACAGATTTAGGACCACTCCACGCCGTGGTCGCAGCAGCTAGATCCCAAAAGGAGGTTAAGTTCGTCAGCACAAGCAATGAATATCCCGCGGAAATGGGAAAAGGGTACGGTGAGTTTCTCATGATTGACCAAGGGCTTAAAAAAGCGACAGAGACCTGCATCATCAATGTCTTCTGGAAAGTGACTGGCAGGCTTATCGTAAGAAATCTTGAAAGCATCATACGGAATGCCCCCACCGACTACGAGATCTACTGTGATTTAAGACATGTTCCAGTAATCGGAGAAACACTGGGGGGAAACAACTGGATGGATCTTCGTCTCTTTTCGAGCACGATGCATGCTTATGACAAATATTTTCGTGGAAACTACAATTCTGGGTACGTTCTTGAGAAAGAGTTCTATAACATCCTCATGAAGCATCCGGATCAGATATGGAAAAGTATTATTCCAAGGTTAAAGCAACAACCTGAACTAGTCGGTTATAGCGGTCGCTCAGGCGCTAACTACCAGGGATTATCCTATAAATCCAAACAATTGCTGCGGCAAATGGCTAGGAGCTTTATTCCCTGCCTTTGGATATAAGGAATAATTATATCGAATTGTTGGCTATACATTAGTCAAAATAGAACATAACAACTTCTTTGTTATACTATTTATATATAAGATTAGTTACAGGTTCTTTGCAGGAAACACCTTTCGATTAATCCATTCGATGCCGGTCGGTTCGAATCCACTTGGATGGGGTCCTTTTATCCCTCGAAATCATGTCAAGGTAGACCATGAGCTTCGAGAAAATGAATAGCGGTACAGCCGCCAAACGCAACCATACCACCGCGGGAGCTTTAGTAAGCACCAGCCCGCTTATAAGATACAGAATGATAGCCAGAAGAGTGAGACACCAGAGAAAGAAGGTAATCACGCCGATCATTGTAAAGTGAATCAGCACTAGGGTGAGCAGAAGCAAACAGGCTAAAAGGACCGGCATTACTAGCAATGCGAGCGGAGGAACGAAGAGATCCATGGCACCATCAAGTTTGTGATAATTTCTTTCCCTCCATCCCTCACGCCAGAGAGGCACCGCCCATTCCATAATGAGAGCTAGTCTCCCCCCCTCCCATCGCTTCCGTTGAGAGTCGGCCTGTCCTGTGGTAGCCGCCATCTGGCCGAAGACTTGGGCGCCCGGAGTAAATTTCACGCCAATATTATGACGGAGCAAAATTAGAGCGAGTTCCACATCCTCGACAACCGAGGTTGCGGGGTAACCATATTCTTGAACGAGTTTTCTGGCAAAACACATGCCATTACCTTTAAGCCCGCAAGGCAGTCCGAATTGGTCTCGACCGAGAGGACGGATAAAGTGAATGACAGAAAAAGCTGCGTCCATAAGAGATGTGCGCCAACTTTCCGTGGGGTTATGAACGCCGTAGTAACCTTGCATTGCCAGATAACCCTGATGGATACGCTCATTCATAAACCAAAGGAAATCCGTGTTCATCACACTGTCAGCGTCGATGATTACAAGTGCATCCCAATCATTGGGCCAGGTTGCAAGAGGACCTTGAATTGCCCAGTTGAGCGCTTGTCCCTTGCCTTTTTTTTCAGAATCGTGCCGCACAAGGGTTGTCACACCCAATTCACGCGAGATATCCGCAGTCTTGTCATCGCAGTTATCGGCAATGATCACGATCTCATAGTTCGATGTCGGATAGGACTGCAAGCGCAACTTCCCAATGACATCCCCAATAAGAAGCTCCTCGTTATGGGCTGGAACCAGAATGATAAAATGCGACAGCTGGTTATGTGCACCAGCATATGTGCCGCTAATAAGCATCCTGTCAGGATTAAGCCATGCAGCAATGGTTAGCAGGAGTAGATAGATTGCCAAAACGCCACACGGGAGAAGCGGCAGAATCATCAGAATCTGCAAAAAAAACCAAAGGCTCATTTTCTGGTCCTACTTGCAAGGAACCAGATGAATAGCACTCTCTTAATCATGCCGGTTCTATTGAATTGTATGCATTTTATCGGAGTGTCACTATTTTGAGTTGTTGACCATGACGACAACTGAGTGGGGTGGAATCTCAAGTGTAAACGAGCGAGTCATTCCTTGCTTCTGCTCCGTTACAACTTTCACCACTTCTGACTCGATATTGTTAACATTCGGCCCCGTCCCTGAAAGCGTGTACAGAGTATAATCTGACCGCGGCTCGTAGGGAAGTTGAAGCGTAGTACGGGTATCCCCATCTAGGCGGCGTGAGATGAACATGAAGCTGTATCGATCCCCATCTCTGAAGGGATAGCAGTCAATGAGGGGAAGATCGGGAACTGCTGGAAATGATTTTACCGACTTGTCCGCACTATTGCTCTGGGAAACGACATCAGCCGTTGTCTCGGGGAGGTCAACCGTGACCATTTGCTTGGGCTTCGCTGTAATGAGATCCCCCGCCAAGAGGCTGTTTCGCATGCCAAGGGCCTTCCAGATGATGTGTTCCCCCCAGTTGCGGTTGTGAGAAGCCCAATAGTGTCCGTTCTTGAACATGAAGAACGCCTGGTCACCATAACCATTACGCAGATTTCTCATGAAAATATCCATTGAGTTGACGGCTTGTGCTAGGGACTTCCCCTCCTCTTGCTCCTGCATGTTGAACTTACCAGGCCCAGGAAGGGTATAACCGGGGCCTGCTTCATAAACCAGACATTGGACGTCACCAGGACGATTCTGCTCCTCAGCAATTGCATCGGCGGTCTGTTTGAAAGCAAGTGAAAGTGGGGCAAGGATGCGGCGTGCGAAGGTAAGGATATTCATCCATCCCTCCTCAGGATTATCAGACTTGAGTAGACCTACAGCATCCCATCCACCCGTGTAGTAGGCGATGTCGATTGCTTGCGCACTTGGAGCATTACGCAGCGCTGATGCACCGAAAGCCCAGGATTCTCTGCCCGGTTGTCCGGCGAACCCATTGATCACAAACTGGAATTTATCCTCTTGAAACCATGGGCTGGATTTCATCTGTTGAAACATGAACTCGCTGTAGGCGCCGTACACGCCACCACGACCCGGAAAGCCCTGTGGTTGAAACATTGCGTTCCATGTCTCGTTTCCCATTTCAATCTTGATCCGCTGAAATGTTGCCGTCCATGGCATCTTTCTTCCCCATTGAGCCCGTTTTTTCCCATATGGTGAGTAGGCGGGGCCGGCTAGATACTCGATGAGATTCTTCTGTTCCTGTGCCGAAAACATAGTGGAGGTGATGATCCAGGGATCCGCTCCGATTTTGGCACAAAGTTCCAGCATTTGATGCAGACCCACCGGTGTTGTGGTATTTGCTCCGTCTGATTCCTTAAAGGTCATATTCGAGAGTTCTGGGCTTCCAAGGACATCATCGAGCGACTTGCCAAATCCGTGGTTCTCTTGCAATGCCCAGAGCCGAAGTGACCCCGGATGATATCTCTTCAAGGTTTCAACGATCTCCGGATAAAAGCCGTATGGTGGGGGGCCGTTCTTTTCAACAAGTGTAATATTGTCGATAAGAAGTGAGCCTGGCTCTTTCATCTGGATTTCAAATCTTTCGGCATAATTTCCTGCAGGCGGACCTGCCACAAAATCAGCCGTGTACAAATGCCATTGATCCGTAACCTTGAATGAAGGCGATGCGAGACTTCCGATCGTGACATTGACAGTACCTGTCGCCATACCGGTCTGTTTCATCCAAAGACTCAGAGTGTATGGTTTGCCGATATGGAGACGTGGAAAATCTTTCCGTTCTCCAGAGTGAAGCCAACCTCCTACGGCTACTCGCTCTCCACACCATACATTGGGATCTCCGTGCCATTCCTTGGGAACTGTAAGTGCAAGGGAAGCGCTCCCACCTCCCTCGGGAGTATCCTTGGAAAGCTCTACACGAACCCCAGCCTCGTATTGCAACTTGGCCACGGGATCAGGCCACAGGGAAAGGCCATCGATAATACACCATGGAGCATCCTTCCAGGTGCGGGTGATGGAGGATGGAAAATCAGTTCGCACAGTAGTGAGAATATAGTCGTCTCCAGGTTTCACTGATGGACCTGGAGCAGCAAAAGTGATGCGATTGGGACCTTTTACGGAAGCCTCGTAGGTGGCGATTTTGTCCTCTCGCACCAAGGATATCCTTCCGTCCTCATAACGATATACGGCAGCAGTTCCTCCGTCGAAAAATCCGTTCCGAAAGACATCATAATAGCCGATTCCTCGACCGCCATTGTCCTCAAGAGTGGTAGTGGATCCGCCCGTGGTCACTCCCTTGAGTCGTGCAGTCACTGGATTTGGATTCGGAGCTTTCCACCACTGGTTATGCCATGGTTCAGTATCCCAATGGGACATGGGTGGAGGAATAAAGTTGACGCCAAAACGGGGAGGATTGGTAACTACCACCGTAGGTGAAATCTCAAAGACCGCCTGATCTCCCTTCAAGGGTAGCATCGCAAAACAGCAACTGCAGGAGGATAGCAGTAAGAAGAGCACTCCAGTCATCCCAAGAACTCTGGGGAAAGAATTCATCAAGGAAGGGGTATCATTGGACAGGGTGTTTTTAAAGACCGTTGGGAAAAGTAAGCTCTCGTGGTTCATTATCTGCTCCAAAAAAAACTCTTGGAGTGGATGTATTGAGATTGTGGAGAAAGTGAGTCTATTTCCAAGGGCTATTCACTCTCTCAAACTCATCCCAGTTATTGGGTGATTACCAGTTCCAATCTTTTTTGGCAGGTGGCTTTCCGCTCGGCTTGGCATCCGTTTTCCCATTTGTCTTGCCGCCATTTTTCCCGTTTGTCTTGCCGCCATTTTTCCCGTTTGTCTTGCCGCCATTTTTCCCGTTTGGCTTCGCAGCATCATTTCCATCCGCTTTGGATCCGGATTTAGGCACCGCTTTCTTTACCACGCCGAAGATCTTCTTGAAGAGAGATTCCTTCTTAGTACTTGCGTTTGAAACCGGCTTCTCAGTTGGCTTGGCTGTCGCTTTAGGCAATACACCTTGCACCTTGGTGACAAATTGCTGATAGACGGGATTTTTCTCCGTAACAGCAACAACACTACCTACTTTGGATGAGGCCCAGTCGTTCAGTTGATTGTGCAATTGGGTAGTGAACGCAAGTAGTGCAGACAGGAGGTGCTGAACCTGTGTCTGGAATCTGTCGGGCCTCGCAAAATTTAATACCGTCGTAACTGCAGAAACCCCACCAGCTACTACCCATTCAACTGTGCTGCGAACCTCATCGAAATTAGCAACTTCCTGGGCGGCTGTAATGACAACAACATCTGACTTGATGGAGGCTTCGCGGGCTATGTCTGACAAGGAAAGAGGGACGAGGTCGAGGAGAACAAATTCGGCGACTTCGGATGCACTTTCCAAAAATTGATCAAGGGAGGCGCGAACCTTGTTCCTTGATACTCCAGGTATCCAGGGAATAATCTGAACTGCACTCGAATTGTCGGTGGACTTATTCCCCCATGGCGAAGGAGGGGTACTCGGATAAGAGAGTCCTACGGCAGAAGCAAGGCCTGGTGTAGAAGTTGGTAATTCTGCAAGGAGGACACCAAAACCATGGGCGGAAATAGCACGCGCAACATTCAAAGCAATAGATGTATTACCGGAACGCGTATGCGCGCCTACGAAGGCAAAGACCTTAGCTCCATTGCGCTGGTGCTCAATAACAAGCCGAAGGGCGAGATCTCGCAGAGCAAAGGCTGCCGGGTGATCGGCCATGAGGGTGTCTTTTTGTGAGAACAGCGGATCCTCGCCAACTGGAAGCAACGCCGGAATGGGCTCGGCTCCCAAGCCTCCGATGGCTGCGCCAAGTTCCTTGCGGGAACGAATATTTCGGCCAAAAAAGTCAATAAGTACGGACCCCGCTCCAACAGTTCCGAAAGAGATAAGGATGGCCATGTACAGAAGCGATTTGGCATTGCTGGATGTTGGTGACAGCGGAGTCTTTGCCTTCTGATTGATGACCACGGGCAACGGTGATTTGGCCTGCAGTTCCTCGTCGTCGATTCGCAGACTGATTGCGTCCCGCCGCTCACGCAGTTGAGTAACGCCGGCATTTAAGTCCGAAAGTTCAAATAAACCTTCGGATGTACGTGCCCCCTCCTTGATCGCTTCAAGATACTTCTCACGCAATACCTCTACATTTTGTTGGGCTGCCTTATAGGCATTTGTTGCCCTGATGACATCGTCCTCCAATTCATACGCGCGCTTTTCCGTCAGCGTCTTGAATGTGTTCTCCTTATAGTTACGCTTGAAGTTATCAAGGTATTCATTCATGGCCTTCATCCGTGCCTCGACAATGATGCGATCCGGATTTTCGGGCGTTAGACCGTCGATTTGCGCTCGGAGTTGTTGTGATTGAGTATAGGTATAGGATTCGATTTCGCTAATCCCTAGGTTGTCCATTGCTTTTTCCTGTGCGTAGGAAACCATGTTGAGCTGCGAAACCTTCTCTTTGTCTGCTATGCTCCGCTTAAGCAGTGCCTCTTTCGCCAACATATCGGATTGGGCCTCCAAGTAGAGCCTCTGAACCATCTCCACCTTTGTCAGGTCAGCTCCATAATTGGCCCTCAGGAATGACTTGTCAGCGTATTGGTTGGCCAGCGAAACGATTTTCTCCCTTCTCTCATCAAGGAGTTGTGTGACTTTTGACTTCTCCTGTTCAAGATACTCGAGGCGTAGCACATGCTGTTCCTCCTGCTCCCCTTGCAGTTCGGTGATCAGGCTGTTAAGTACAGCGTTCAGCGCTGGTGCAAGTCCCTTCGGGGATGATGCATCGAGGGAAACATCTATCAGGTAGGTTTGAGGCACAACGGCTGCCACAAGTTTCTTTCTGAGTTTCTCAACTGCTAATTCACTGGCACCAAGTCCTTTGAGGAAGTTGGGCCGATCGCTATCCTCCAAATGCCTCAAGGCATCCGAGAGAACCCCCCTGTCCAGAATTCTCGTCACGAGTGTTTGTTGGTAGGTTGCGATATCACCCTCGATGAGTGAACGCTCCTGTCCGCCGTTAAGTCGAGGTGCGACCCCCTGCTTGATCAAAAAGACACCATCTGATCTGTAAATTGGGCTGAAGAATGGGCTGAGCAGTAGTAGTATGAGAAGGAATAGCGGCGCTCCAACAATGACGACTAGAGGAATGCGACGCCAAATGAATTCATTGATGAGAAAAGGCCTGCTCTTGCTGGCATTTTCCAGCGCCCCTAGCCTCATAGGGGGGATCTCGCTGCTCGATTCTTCAGACGGTGTTGGCATGCGAATATGCTTCTTACGGGGCAGCAGTTGTCGTTCCAGAGGTGGAGGTGCCAAACCAGAGGTTATACAAACCAAATGATGTCGCTGTAGTGCTAAGCACACCAATGATTGTAAAAAGCGGTTGGATCTCTGTGAGATAGTAGTTCAACCTGCTCAGCCCAGTTTCAGGTATGAAAATGGTATCCCCATCACGCAGGATATACTCCTTGCTGTAGTTGGCACGTCCGATGAGTTCCTCGTAATTGATGTGCTCGACCAGCCCCTTTCCGTCCACCCTGCGGATCAGGTAAATATCGTGCAGATTGGCTGTCTTAAGAGGGCCTCCGCAACGCATGATGGCGTTCTGGATATTCATTTCGGTACGTAGCTCAACAATTCCTGGGTTCCTAACCTCCCCAAGGACATAGGCATTCTGATCTTCGCTGAGAGGGATATAGATCACGTCGTTGTTCTGTAGTTTAGCGTTAAGCGCCATGTTGCCGCGCTCAAGGAGATCCCTGAGATCAATCCACAGGACTAGATTTTTACCACGCGTAATACTGCAACGACTGAGGAATGTCTTATTTACATCTGCGGGCATTCCACCGCAGAGAGAGAGAGCCTCCAGCAGTGTACTCGGCCCCTGAAGGTTCACGACGCCAGGGTTTGCAACACGCCCGAGAACGTAAACCCGGTTGTTGTTGTAAACCTTCATCTCCAAAGTGACTTCCGGCTTCTCGTAGAAAACCTTCAGTTCTTTTATGAACTCCTCCGTCAGTTCGTTAAGAGTGCGTCCCTTCACATTCTTAATCCCGATACGAGGCAATGCCACAATACCATCGGGGGCAACGATGATCTCATCACGTGAAATGTCCGGGAAACCGCGGACAATGAAGGAAAATCTGTCGCCGGGGCCTAGTCGGTAGTCCGGATCAATTTTTGCCGAAGCCGCCTGAATGACATCCTTGGCCGAATATTCTCTGGCAGCACTCTTCAACTCAGTGGTAAAAAACTCGCTTGTTTTGAGGTTTTTATCCGGAGCAAAATGCTCTGGTTTTCCCGGTTGCCAGACTCCTTTGTGGACAGGAATCCACGCGCATCCTGCAAGCATGAGAAGCAGCACCAGAAGGACACCTGTATGGCGACGCGCCCAACAGGATATCACCGAGAAAGCACCCGCTGACAGGAAGGCATCTATTACCTTTCTCATAGCGACTGAAAATCCAGCTCGGGAGTCATGTGAAAATTGTTTCGTAAATTATGCAGATCCATCAAATTTTTTGACCGGGGTCAGTGGGTCAATAGATCATCATAGCTCTTCTATACCTGCAAGGCACTTTTCTCACGATTTCAGGAAGCGGTCACCAATTGAGAAGTCAGAAAAAAACTGCATCTCAGCGTAAAACAGGTCAATCAAAACCCCTTGACAACAGTTGGCATAGCAACGGGGCATCCTCAGCCACTGAGTTTTGCCTTCACCAACTCGTTTGAGGCGTTAATTAGATCATCTGAAATTCGGCCCTCCTCCCGATGACGCACGCTGACTGCACAACACTCCACAGCGTTGAAAATTTATATCATTCCAGATCTCGGAACTCTCAGCACTTCAGGAAGAAGAAAATACTGCGAATAAAGCAACTTGCTTACAAACAAACTTGGGATCTTTTGCTGATACGATGAAGACCACTCTATTTTTATCCGTTCGACTACCGACACTCATCCCTCTAGAGAATCGAGAGAAGATAAATCCTTCATGCCTATCCGGTTGACACCAACAGGCACTATTGGTCGTATTCGTTCATGCCGAGTATTGTGTCTCTTCAAGAGCAGAGTGGTCGCGGCAATGTGATGCCATTTCCTCGATCACTTCCCGAGTTCCAAAAGCTTTTTCCTGATGATTTGGCCTGCATGAACTATCTTTCTGGAGTTCGCTGGCCCGACGGGTTCGAGTGCTCCCAGTGTGGAACTGTCGCCGAACCATACCGTTACCCTCAAAGGCCGGGGGTATTACGCTGCCGCAAGTGCCGGCGTGATTTCTCCATTACTTCCGGAACGGCAATGGAGCGGACACGAGTTCCACTAAGCGTCTGGTTTTGGGCTGCCTACCTTTTGACCAGTCAAACACCAGGAATGTCCGCCGTTCAATTTCAGCGACAGCTTGGACTCAAGCGATACGAAACAGCATTTCAGATACTCCACAAATTGAGAGCCGGTATGGTTCGTTCCAATCAGGATCAAATCGGTGGGCATTCGGACGACCACGTTGAAGTTGATGAGGTTTTCATAGGCGGCAAAACGCGTGGTAAAGGTAGCGGCAACCATAATCAGGTTATCGTCGCCGGTGCTGTTGAGGTGAAGTGGAGAAAGGGCGATTCAAAACTTAACAAGCGCAAAAGTGGCCGGGTAGCAGGTCGGGTACGGCTTTCAGTAGTGCCAGATCGGAGTGCAAATTCTCTCTGTGGATTTGTTAAAGCTGCCGTAAAACCAAGTTCATTGGTGGTCACAGATGGATGGTACGCCTACCGAGGGATCGGTATGATGGGTTATCAACCAGTGGCAATCCCTGCCAATGGGGATGTTGAGATTACGGAGGAACACCTCCCCATGATTCATCTGGTGTTCTCAAACCTGAAAGCCTGGCTTCTTGGGATACACCACGGGGTGAGTCATCAGCATCTCCAAGCCTATCTCAACGAGTTCACCTTCCGATTCAACAGGAGGTTTTACCCGTTTAGCGCATTCAGATCCCTCTTGGGGATCGCCAGTGGCGCCACTTCACCGACCTATGATGGACTTTACTCTGGCGAATGGCAGCACCCTGGTTTATTGATTCCTAAATAGTACATCCCTGTTAATGTGGTATCATAAGGTATCTTAAGACTATGGATCAACGCTTCATTACAGGAAATTTCGTGTTAGCCATTAATAATGAGATGGTTGTTAAGGCTAATCGTATCGAATCATGCCCCTCTGGTTACATACTAGATGGCGGCCTGATGACCATCGATAGCAAGACCCTAACCCATGCTTGGAAAATTACAGGAGGTGCGATTCCTGCGGCTATCCTCGATGAGAGAACGCGAATTGGTGGAGCGATTCTCGACATGGAACTGAGCGCGAAACGTTATTTCGCCGAAACAAAACGAGATCCTTGGGTGGCTTCTGATTCACCAGTGATTTTCGGAGCTGCTTCTTTGGCACTAACAGTTATAAACGACAGGACAAGTGATGATGTGGATTTCGCTTTGAGTAACGACTTCTACGAGTGGCGCAAGGCGAATTGGTCATCGCTGGGAATTACCAATTCGGACACGCTTCGATTTGGAGTTTTTGCAAATTGCGGAGACTGGCGTGCGCGGTCAACAATCGTAGAGGGGTTAGAGGGGACAACATTTCGTATCATTTCTCCGCTCGATACGGTTATGCAAAAGCTCCTTCGCACAAAGAGCGATGAAAACAAGTTTGAATTAAAGGATAAGGGAGATATTAAGCGTATTATTTCAACCTTAAAACCATCAAACGATGCCCTTGTTGGGCTCCTAACTGAAAACCACCTTCGCTACCTTGAGCCCGTTGTAGAAACCGGTTCTCGCTCAAGGGACGAAATACATCGTTATCAATCGGTCAAAGAGAATACAGAGTGGTTTCTTGCTGAATACCTCCCAGGCTTCACATTCGCTGAGATAGCCAATAAAGCATCAGAGAGGCATTATGGTGATCTCGGATCGCTCGCAGGCCGATCGACCCCTGCATCTGCACCCGGTATTGCTACCGCCATCGGAGCACAACGTATTGATGATTTATGTCGTTAAGAGACTCAAGATGTAGCTTCATAGAATCAGGGAAGATTTATGACTTACCGCACCTTCAGGCCATTCTTCCTACCCTTGAGGGGCCAGATAGACTTCTTTGCCGACGACTCATTCTAATTGGATTAGGAACTCCTGATCTAAATGACCCCGAAACCTGTGACCTGCTTACCCGTCGCAACTCCCGCATTTTAGCCTCACGATATACCGATTTGACTGCCCACTAGATATAGCGCCTGTTGGTGCCAACCGGATAGGCATGGAATA
>Ga0007854_10002327_pt1 | contig 11817 bp, 11 predicted proteins | sample CryBogCBH12Aug08_FD_60382 | JGI IMG/M metagenome (GOLD analysis project Ga0007854, IMG submission 60382) | Freshwater microbial communities from Crystal Bog, Wisconsin, USA - CBH12Aug08 | ecosystem: Environmental > Aquatic > Freshwater > Lake | place: Crystal Bog, Wisconsin, USA | collected... | reverse complement strand
TATATGGCCAAAATTACGCGCATTGAGAATCACCTTAATTCTTGGATCTTGACTGGCCAGCTCTTTGAGTCTCACCTGTGTACCATCTGTTGAGCAATTATCGATCACTAAAATTTCAAAATCATACCGTTCTAATGAGTTAATTACCTCCCTAATTTGATTTAATAACAATTCAATGTTTTCAATCTCGTTATAGGTGGGTGTAACGATGGATATCAGGGTTTTAGACATATTATTTAGGTGTGGCTATAGTTATTATATTCCCCAATTTCAGGCCAATGGTGAAATTCAAAATTCTAGGAACTAACTTAACTTTAATGCCAAACGTCCAAAGCAAGTGTTTTAATAGAAAGCTAAATTGGAAATAGTTTGTTGACCGTCCAATAGACTCGACTTTATAACCCGATTTCTCTAATAGATTCGTAATCGAATGAGGGTTATAAATTTGAGGGTGCTGCAAACAGAAAGCGGGCCACTTCCATCCAACAATTTTTCTTAACAAAGACTTTTCATTGTGAGTCACTAGTAGCAATTTTGCATCTGGTAATAGCTTTGTTTTTAACTCCGACAATGTTGCTACCGGATCCAGCAAATGATCCAAAACTTGAATCATTACAGCAACGCTAGCAGATTGATCGGGTATTGTAGAAAAACCAAACATATCTTCAATGATGGTGAATTTGTTGTTGCCTACAGATTTTGCAAGCGCATCTGCAACTTCTTTGTTTGGCTCGCATAACCAGTAGTTATCAAATTTTCCATCTTTACTACAATTGACGGTAAAAATTCCAATATCAGGGCCAATTTCAATATATCCATTATCCAGAGTCGAATATTTTCTTAACTCATTAAAGTAACCCCTTTGGGTTTTTAGTAAAGCGGCTATAGGGACTAGGTCCATGTTTGGCGGCATCTGGCCATACAGCGCTTCTAACTGATCAGGTCGATAAAAGATTGGCGCAAATAACAATTCGCATTCTCCACATCGCGCATAAGAAAAAAACATCTTTTCCTTAAAAAAGCCGTTCCAATAAGGAGTTAACTCTTCATAACTCAAATTTTCAGCTCTCTTTTCAGAAGAAACCTCTAATTTAAATTTAGCATCGTTTCGACAAACTGGGCATTGTCTAAAAAGATAGTGATTTGCTTGCATTAAACGCTTTCCTTGGGCTGCTTAAAGGTGATGAAGTTATGCCAAAAATAACTGGATACGATGATTGCGATTGAAAATAGGGTCTGAGCAACAATTGGTGTAATTTTTATCATCTCAACCATGACTGGTAAACAAATTACGTTTAATGCCAAGTAAAAACCATAAAACATAAAGAACTTAACATACTCTTTTTTAATATTTCCCTTTGTTTTAAAAACAAAATACTTATTACTAATAAACGAAAAAGTAATGCATATTACTTGCGCAAGAAAGAGTACCTCCATGTAACCAAACCCAATTGGCTTTAGGAGGATGAATAAGATAGGATATACAGAAAGGCCCACCATCGTGTTCACGCCACCAGCTATCAGAAACCGAACTTTCTTTTCATGGCGACCAACTAAATTGCGCAAGGCTTTTTGCAAAATATCGGCCTCTTAATCTTCTGCTGGTGAATCAATGATCATGTTTTCCCTCAATACTTCCCTTGGCAGGAATGGAGATAGATCTTCAAGGGGCGGTGATGTAATGCGGCCATCAGGATGTTGTTTAGCGCCAAGCTTAGGCGCAAATGCCACATTTTCATCAATGATGATCTCACATACACAAGGGCCATCCTCTCTCAGGGTGGCCTGAATTGCAGATTGCATTTGCGAATGGTTTTCTACTTTCCTATAAGGCAAATCAAATGCCTTACTTAACTTTTCGAAACTTGGAAAGGTTACACCACTCTTAGGGCCACCGCCAACCTCAACGCCATTAAAGAAGTTACGGTGTGTTTGGAATATTGAGACATATCCACTGTTATTCAGAATAAATATTTTAACTGGGATCTGATTTCCCGCAATAGTTTGTAGCTCCTGCAGATTCATCATAATACTTCCGTCACCAGCCAAACAAACAATGGGTTTTCCGCCAGAAGCCTTGTTCGCACCTATTGATGCCGGGAGGTCATACCCCATTGTGGCGCAACCAGAGTTAGTCCATAAACGCTGCCCCGGCTTTAAGTCAGCGGCCTGAAAACTCACTACACATGCACTGCCATTGCCAGTAACTACTATCTGATCTTCTTTCAATTGCTTAAAGAGCTCATCAATAAAACAGTATGGGTTAACGCGTGCATTTTCACGGTACTCAGGTAGGACTGCCGGGAATCTACGCATGCGCTCTTTGCTCCACTCCATCCACTCCTTGTGTTCTGGAGTTGGACCTTCATAACTTGCGCTTGCCAACATAGGAAGCAAATCTTTGAGGTTTGCATGAATCGGCATATCAGCCTTAACGGAAGGCTTTTGCAACTCAAGCTCATCAATGTCAACCCAAATCTTAAAAGCCTCTCGAGCAAACGACTGCCAGTTATAGCTTACTTGCCGAATATTTAAACGGCTACCCAGCACTAAAATCAAATCCGCATTCTGCGCAACGAAGTTTCCAGCACGATCACCGATAGTGCCCGGTCTACCCGCATAGTTTGGGTGAGAATTCCAAATAACATCGTGTGCATTCCAGCCAGTGACGACTGGGATTTGTAATTTTTCAACCAGTTTTAAGAAAGCTTTATGCTCACCACTTAACCGTATGCCACCACCAACGAATACAACAGGTCGTTTTGCTGCCCGCACCTTTTCTAAAATCTCTTTGCTAACTTTTACTAGATCTGTTTTTTTCCAAGGCTCCTCTATTTCAGTAGGATCAAAACCAACTAAGGTATCGGGATCAATTTGTGCGCCCTGTACATTCAATGGAATATCCAACCAACAAGGGCCTGGTCGACCTGATTGAGCCAGATAAATAGCCTTTTCTAAATGGTAGCGAATAGTTTGTGGGTCAGTTACCATTTCGCAATACTTCGTAACAGGCCTTACCAACTCCTCTATATCAAGCTCTTGATCACCATATTGACGCAATGGAAGACCCGTACTTCGTACTGTAGTCTCCCACTTCACCTGACCAGAAATAACCAACATGGCCACTGAATCAACGAATGCACCATATACACCCGTAATCGCATTTGTGCCGCCAGGTCCCGAGGTAACGTTTACCACTGGCAATTGATTAGTCAATCGATAGTAAGCTTCTGCACCTATTGCACATGCCTGTTCGTGGTGATTAAAAATACACTCGAGATCTTTTCGCGTTCCAAAGGAGTGGTTAAGATGCATTGCACCTCCACCAGTCACCATAAAAATATGCTTTACACCATGCTCAACTACTTTTTGAGCCACATAATCTGATAATTTCATTTTTAAGATTTTCTCCAACCATTCCAATAAGCCGTTCGCTTTATTGCTTCGGCTAAATCTACTGTTTGCTTAACACCCAATTCTTCTTGAATTAATTTGTTGCTTGGTACATACCTACCAGGATTCCAACCAGAATCACTTAAACCTAAAACCTCATATCCTTTATCACCCAATAACGAAGAAGTTAGTTTGGCTAAATTAGCAATCGAAATCGCTTCTTCAGATCCAGCGTTATAGGCAGCGCCCGGTTTTCCATGTGTCAACATGGCCAATAACCAAACTATTAAATCAGATGGGTAGAGATAAGAGCGCTCCGGCCTACCATCGCCTGAAACGGTAATTTTTTTGCCGGCCAGAGCATCACGAATAAAGTTACCTGCAGCAAAATGAATACCTAAATTTAGTAGCGGTCCTAAAAGCGCAAAGATTCTCGCAACTACGATATCGCATCCAAACTGTTTTCCATAGATTGCGCAAAGCATTTCAGATGCTCTTTTGCCTTCTGCGTATGTATTTTTGGGATTGAGGCAATCGGGAGCGCTGAGAGAGTTTTCTGCTACAAAATCAACTCCTAGGGGCTGCTGTCCATAAACAGCACCAGAGCTCAGGTATAGAACTTTTTTAACTTTGTGCTGAACGGCAAAATCTAAGATCTGCCTAGTACCCAGAACTACAGTATCAAACATTTGCAGGGGATTTACTTCATTCAATTCGGCACTTGCATCTGTTGCCGCATGAATTAGATGGCTAAAGGGCTTCGTAGACCCAAGGATTTCCGGCAACTGAACCACATCACCTGCAACATAATGAAAATATAACCTATCAAATAGCCTGGGATTTTTTTCTTTAAACACCATCGGGTTACGGGTTAAAACTGTTACTTCAATATTGCCTTGACGAACATCGTTCACATGAGCAATGGCCTCCAAGAGCCAAGAACCAATAAACCCAGTACCGCCCGTTAAAAATATATGCGCATGTTGTAACACCTCAAAAGAGCTGGCACCCTGCTCAGCTATTTGAGAAAAATCATCTTCAATTTTCCAGGAGATTAGATTATTTGCAGTCATCAGAGCTGTGCTTAATTTAGATACCCATGCATTGAAAAGGTTTGACGATAAGCCCTTTCAATTAATAATTTTGTTGCCTCATCTTTTGGGCTAGAAAACAATACAAGTCCGCCTTCAGATACAGGCAGGACCATCCTGTATTCAGCATGACGATGCTTTTTATCGCCCTCAAACTTTGATAAGATGATCTTCAAGTCAATTTTTTCAAGAGCGCTCTTTATATCGCCTTGCAATGGAGATAGGAGACTAACCAGATAAGAATCTAAGCGCTCGCTATTGTCCTTACCAATTCCACTCAATTTACCAATAAGAGAAGCATACTGAGTTGCCACCAGCATACCTAGCGCGACTGCAACACCGTGGGCAATTTCAAAATTAGAAGAAGCCTCTAATGCGTGGCCGAAGGTATGACCGTAGTTGAGCAAGAGCCTCTCTGCCTGGTCGAATTCATCCACCTCAATAAACCATTTTTTTGCAAGCAAGGCAGAAAATACCACCTTCACCCCATTTTCACCGCTGAGAGGATATAAAGGCTCTAACTGCAAATATTGACCAAATACTTCAGGACCCCTGGCATAGCAAATCTTCACCGCTTCTGCCAAGCCACCAATGATCTCATCGGGGCCCAAGGTCTTACAGAAGTCCATATCAACAAATACTTCGCTGGGCGGGTAAATATTGCCAACAAGATTCTTGTAGCCGCAGACATTAATGGACGACTTTCCGCCTATACAGCTATCAGCCATGCTCAATAAAGTACTTGGGAAATAAGTCCAAGCAAGACCGCGCATATATATGGAATTTACGAACGTAGCGATATCTTGAACAATACCGCCGCCGATTGCATATACGTGTGTGTCGCGGTTAGCTCCAAGCTCGCGCATTTTTTCAATAATGCCAGACATATAGTCCAAATTCTTACTTGACTCTAATGCTGGTATTGCAATCAAAGATTTAGCAGGAATCTTTAAAGCATTCAGATGGTAGTCGTCTATTAAATAAATTGCATGATTCTTTGGCTCTAAACGAGAAACCAAACCTTCGCCAACACTTACAGTGTATTTACCGCCAGAAGTACTTACCTCAAAGGATTCGAGCATAACTAAATCCTCGATCGGCAGATATAAATTGGCCGGTGATGCCAGTATTACTTTGTGAGCTCAAGTAGTAAACCAATCCAACCACATCATCCAAGCTAGCCAAACTTCGCATCGGTGAAGCAGACTCTAGCTTTTGTATTTGCGAAGAACTTAGATTGGATCTAGTCATCGGAGTATCCAATGCACCAGGCAAAACTGCATTAACCAAAATTCCCTGCTTACCCAAGTCGATAGTCAAAGATTGAACCAGGCCTTGTAAAGCAGACTTAGTTACACAATATGAAAGTTTGGATTGGCGGGCAATGTTTTGCCAGATGGAGCTGATAATGCAAAGTTTTGCATTTTTGGCCAGCAAGCCCCCGCCCATAATTGTCTGCAGCGAGCGCAGAATAAACAGCACATTTGCCTCATACATCTGAAGATGCTTAGCGGGATCAAAATCACTAATTTCATCATTGAAATTCATGCCTTGAGCCCAAACAATAGAATCCGCCTTAGAGCCAAGCAATTTGGCATTCAACTCTTGGAGAAATTGAACCCCATCTTCTGTCCAGGTTACCCAATCTAAAGATTGAGATTCAGTAGGGTTGCGGCCAATGTCAATGACACGGCTCCCCCGCCCCTGAAAATGCGTGGAAATAGCTTGGCCAATTGACCCGGACGCACCAAATACAAGCGTCGTTGTCAAAACTCTATCCCCTGATCAATTGCCAAAATAATCACAGACCTCGTTTATTGAATGCCTCAAGCATTTTGGGATCCGCGGAGTATGGAGTATCCAAAATACTGACGGTAACTGGCTCATCCTTTTTGCAATCTGTAAGCAGCTTATGGCCATACTTACCTAGCATTAATTCGCGACTTGAAACCTGGCCCTTTTGAAGAGGAATAGCCATGTAGTAATCATTCTCGCTCAACGTTTGACCCGCAACCAAATCACGTTTTGCATAAACCCCGCGCACATATGAATCTAAGTAAGCAATTTCGCGGTCAATAAAGTTTCTTCTATGATTTCCAGAAGTACCACACATTTCCTGAGCTTTATGCCAAGCCTTGAACCAGGTATCAATTTGTCCGGGCAACGAAGAATATGTAGCCACTTGGAAGCCATCGTCATTAATATCAATATGACGTTCAAAAGTACGGGCGCCTTTGCCATAGGCAATGTACATTGACGCAGACCAATCATGGTACTCATGACAAGAGTAACCAATCACCAAATGTGGGTAGCGATGGCGTAAATAATCGATTTGATTTAGCTCGCATTCATTATCCTCATGGGGATAAGCTGCGATACAGTGATTCAAAGACAAGGTGATATTTCTACTTGTAAAGAAATGTACTACGTCGTCCATATCTTTTTGGGTCATACCACCCGTAGAAATAATCACTGGCTTTTTAGTGGTTGCAATTTTCTCCAACAATGTCCAATCATTATTGTCGGCACTTGCAACCTTGATAATCGGCATATCGAATTCAACACACCAGTCCACTGATTTTTCATCAAAAGGCGTAGACATCGGAATACATCCGCTTTTACGAATTGCATCAACCAAGATACCAAAATCTTGCTTGGACATTTTGGTATCAGCCAAGCGCTTAATGTAACGAATATCATCGCGACCGACAAAATCCTTGTGAACGAAATTATCAATATCTCTAAACTGAAGCTTGATAGCTGTACGTACGTTATTAAAACGAGCCACTTTGGAAAATGCGCTAATAATCTGCAATCCACGCTCAACGCTACCCTGGTGGTTACTTGCCATTTCCAACACAAATAAATCTTCAAAAATTTCGTTTTTCATCATATACATCCCTTCTAAACTTTTTAAATAAACTACTTTGAATTCAAACAGACGTATAACTAGCTTGAATACGCCTTTATTTGCTCTAGCGAAAGCGCTTTCATATCTGCGCCCCTTTGAATGCCACCTTGCCACTTTGCAATCTTTTCAATTGCCTGCTCTAGACTCCACTTCGGAGACCAATTTAAATACTGTTTTGCCTTAGAGCAATCTAACTTTAATGAATGTGCTTCATGAGGCTGCTCACCAGTATCTTGCTTCCAACTTGCAGCGCTGCTCCAATGCTTAATCAAGAGATTAATGACATCCTGAACGGATCGCGTATCTTCATCTCGAGGACCAAAGTTCCAGCCACCATCGAATTGAGCGCCGCCTTGATAAAGAGCTTGCACCAAAACCAGATACCCAGAAAGCGGTTCTAAAACATGCTGCCATGGACGAGTAGCTAATGGGTTGCGAATGATGAGGGGTTGATTTGCTTCAAAAGCTTTAATCGCGTCTGGAATCAAGCGATCTTCGGACCAATCTCCACCACCAATAACATTGCCGGCTCGAGCAGATGCCAAGGCAACGCGGTGTTGGCTATATTTTTCTGGGGAAAAATATGATTGACGATAGGCGCTCGTTACCAACTCAGCACAACCCTTGCTATTGCTATAAGGGTCATATCCACCCATAGGTTCATTTTCACGATAACCCCAGGCCCACTCTTTGTTCTCATAGCACTTATCTGTTGTCACCATTACTGCTGCCCGTACTGAGCTTAAGGCGCGAATGCTTTCAAGCACATGAACCGTACCCATGACATTGGTTGCATAAGTCTCAACTGGATTTGCGTATGAGTAGCGAACCAATGGTTGCGCTGCCATATGCATCACAATTTCAGGGTTAGCATCAGACATTGCTTTTTGCAAAGCTGACAAATCACGGATATCTCCGATATGTGATTTATCTACATTCTCTTGCACACCGGCAACATCAAAAAAATTCGGATTTGTATTTGGTGCCAAAGAGTAGCCGGTAACCTTGGCGCCCATTGAAGATAGCCAAAGAGATAGCCAGCCACCTTTAAAGCCAGTATGTCCCGTCATAAAAACGCGCTTGCCACTCCAGAAAGACGAGTTCACTGCGGCAGCCTTAACCACAATATCTTGAGACATTCTTAAGCCCAAACCTTCCACGGCGCCTTGCCACCAGCCCAGAGCTCTTCAAGATGTTGCTTATCACGCAGTGTATCCATAGGCTGCCAAAAACCGTTATGTGTAAAGGCCTGTAATTGATTAGAGCTAGCTAAAACTTCTAAAGGCTTACGCTCCCAAATGGTACTGTCATCCTCAATTAAATCAATAACTTTTGGCGACAAAACAAAAAAACCTCCATTGATGTACATGCCATCGCCATGCGGTTTTTCAACAAAACTTTTAACTGATGTGCAATCCATTTCAAGCGCCCCAAAGCGGCCTGGAGGCTGAACAGCGGTGACGGTAGCCTGCTTACCATGTGTCTTATGAAAGGTGATGAGCTTTGTTAAATCAACATCTCCAACGCCATCGCCATATGTGAAGCAAAAATCTTCGTCGCCTAAGTACTGACGAACACGCTTAAGGCGACCACCGGTGAGCGTATTTTCACCAGTATCTATTAAGGTAATTTTCCAAGGCTCAGCATATTGCTGGTGAATTTGCATTGCATTGTTATTGGCCATGTCAAAAGTGACGTCAGACATATGTAAGAAGTAGTTAGCAAAATACTCTTTGATCATGTAGCCCTTATAGCCACAACAAATCACAAAATCATTGATGCCGTGGGCAGAATACATCTTCATGATGTGCCACAAAATAGGTTTGCCACCGATTTCCACCATAGGCTTTGGACGAGAAGATGTTTCTTCTGCTATGCGTGTCCCCAAACCCCCTGCCAAAATTACCGCTTTCACTTTAGATCCTTTTAAATAATGCAGCAATGAATAAACTAATAGTGCCCTGCCATGATTGGCGGTACAGGCCACAAACCTCAAATAATCTTAGCCTGTCCTTAAAACCTTGTGTTCGCATCTTACAAAACACTATTAGTAGTTTTTTATTTTCTAACCTCAATAAGCCTACATGTAACTTGAGAGATCTCACATTAAGGTCAACCATCGCCCTAAAGCGGCCATTGATAATCATGTTTATTCTAGATGTTTTTGCCGAAATTGATCTATTCTCCCCAACGATACTATCGGCATGTTGTCGATAATGCACCCAGGGAGTGGGGTCGTAAATAATCTCTCCACCTACGCCCGTTATCAAAAGATAGGACCACCAATCATGTGATGCGGGAAAGCATGGACTTGCTTGTTCTAAGAGGATCTTTGCGGCAGAATTGAAAACCATTGTATTCGCGCCAGCAACACTTTGTACAAGAGCATTTCTAAATGTCATCAGGTGTACAAAAAGCACTGAGTAGCCAGTTGGAATCCCCTCCGCATCTGTATAGATACTTCGCCCACAATACAACTTGGATAAATTGGTGGGTTCAACTTGCAATTTCGCGATCGCAGCAGCCAGCTTTCCTGGAAGCCACACATCATCTTGATCACAAAAGGCGTAGTAGTCAGCTTTAATACCCGGATCACACGCCATTGATAAAAAATTAGCGCAAAACCCTTGTTTTGGACCCTCTTTAATAATGACCTTACCAGCAGGCCACTTAGCCTGATACGCCTTTAAAATTAGCAATGTATCATCAGTGGAACAATCATCACTAGCAATTAAGACCCAGTTTTGGTGGGTTTGGGCTGCCAAAGAGTCTAATTGCTCGGGCAAAAATCGTGCCCCATTCATGGTACCCATGAGGATCGCTATCAAAGGGCCTGCCCCAGGAGCTAATATTTTGTTATTTTCTTCAATAAAATCAGTCACTTATGCATCCATCTACGCAAAATCGACCAATCATCAAAGAAAATAGATAAAACACTTCATTGCCCCAAGGGCCAATAGCCCAAAATACCTACAATTATTAGAATCAATATTATAACCGCTGGGGGGGGGTAAATGACCTAAAAAATAATAAATACGCTGCAAACTTGCCCCAAAATGGGCTTTATGGTGCTTTGGACGAGTGAATCTATTTTGCCCCAAATTCACAGGGTAAGACCGCTAATACCGTTTATCGCTTTTTCATTCGCAACCCAGTTTTACACCAGCACCATTTCCTTCAAGACTAATTCAAATCCGCAGGTCTTAGAGTGGGGGGGTGAAAATGGGAACTGTCGAGCTGAAGAACTGTCTTTACCTTTCATCCGCCAAATAATAATCTGGTACTGCAGCGTAATCAAAATTATCATAATAACTTTTAATCCAGTCTAGAGATTCCAGGTGGGATGATCCCCACCAAATACACGCGTAAGGAATCTCGCCTTTCCAGTGAAGAGCTATAGTATCGAGGCGGTGGCCATACTTTTTCCTAAGATAAAATGCTCTGAGTGGGTTAATAAAATCTTTATGAAGAATCTCATGGTGCGAAAAAATCATCTTTGGATAGAAACAGAGTACCTTGCCTGATTTATTCCTTGGGAATATTTCCCCAGGTCGCTTCGATATTGGAGTAATAACAAACTGAGAATCTAGAAACTCGCATGGGAAAACATCTACCATCCAAATGTGATGAGCATAGCCTCTAATATTTCGATTCTTATATACCTGAAAACGGGTTCCTTCCATCCACACCCTAGGCGTCTCTATATACCCCTCTTTAGATACTCTAGATAATTCATTCATGATGATAAATGGGTCATAACAATCTTCTAGTATTTGGGAGCAAATGGAAAAGTCAAAACTTTTAGATTCAATGTCTATCCATGTTTCTTTTCTGCAAGCATCACCCGTGATCCATTCTTCGACAACTTTATTGTTTTTTGGCGGAAAAATATCCAGAACAGCGTTAGGAGTTCGACCATATTGAAAAATATCACCCTGCCAGCCACCTACATCTAGAATTCGCTGTCCTGGTGTTAAAAGAGATTTACAAATTTCTGCTCTGTCCATTTCGTTAAATCCTAGATGTATTGTTAATTTACTTAATTCTTATCAAATCTTAACATTTAAACTTCCGAGAAGTGGAGATCTTGCTTTAATCTAAATTTTTCAAAAACTGAATGGCACTATTAAATTAATTTTCATTAATTTCTACCAAAGATTATTTTGAATATAAATTGGTATTGTTTGCACTCGAATGGTAACCCGTTACCAAAGAGCTCAGTATTGACTTAACTTTATCCCCATCTTGGCTGATAGCAATTCGCAATTGTTCCAACATCTTTTCTAGTTGATCTAGTGGTAAAAAATCTTCATGCGCCTTTAGGATTCGGGGGTGAACAGTAGCTACAGGATTGTCTCCTATTAGCAGCTCTTCATAGAGCTTCTCACCGGGGCGCAAACCGGTGATAACTATTTCGATATC
>Ga0007854_10002325_pt1 | contig 11830 bp, 12 predicted proteins | sample CryBogCBH12Aug08_FD_60382 | JGI IMG/M metagenome (GOLD analysis project Ga0007854, IMG submission 60382) | Freshwater microbial communities from Crystal Bog, Wisconsin, USA - CBH12Aug08 | ecosystem: Environmental > Aquatic > Freshwater > Lake | place: Crystal Bog, Wisconsin, USA | collected... | reverse complement strand
AGTGGCAGATATTTTTCTTGCTGGCTAGGTGTTCCCTCTAAGGTAATCGCACCACTTCCCAGTCCTTGCATGGCAAAGGAAAAATCGGCCAGTGCAGAGTAAACGGAGAGCGTCTCGCGCGCAATCACCAAGGAGCGAGAGTCCAATTGATCCAATACGCCGCCAAAGGCTTTGGGCACACAGTATTTGAGCCAACCGGCATGACCCAGGGCATCGACCCACTCCCGACAGGCCAGCCGATCATGGGTTTCATCCACCTTTTGCGTCGAGCACCATGCGTTGAGCCCTTGCGCCATGTCAACGTGCGCGCGATCAAAGAATGGCAAATGCCAATGGTCCATGGTAGTTTGCATATCAATCCCCACAGAAAACTGGTTTTTGCTTGTTGGCAAACGCATGATAAGCACGCTCAAAGTCCTTGGTTTGCATGCAGATCGCTTGGGCCTGAGCTTCGGCCTCAATGGCTTGCTCAATTCCCATTGACCACTCTTGGTGCAGCATGGTTTTGGTCATGGCGTGAGCAAATGTAGGTCCTTTGGCGAGTTGATGGGCCAAAGAGAGGGCCTGTGAATACAAATCTTTGGACTCACACAATTGGTTGTAAAAGCCCCAACTCAGCCCCTCCTCAGCCAACAGCGCACGCCCTGTCATCAAGAGCTCTGTGGCTCGCCCTTGCCCAATCACGCGAGGCAAGAGTGCACACGCGCCCATGTCCGCTCCGGCCAGTCCCACTCGGGTGAATAAAAAAGCAGTTTTGGCTTGGTGTGTGGCCAGTCTCATGTCACTGGCCAAAGCGATCATGGCACCCGCACCTGCGCAAACCCCATCAATAGCTGAGATGATGGGCTGTGGGGCCAAGCGCATTGCTTTGACCAAGTCACCCGTCATGCGGGTGAAACTCAGAAGCTCAGGCATGCTCATCTTGGTCAAAGGACCAATGATGTCGTGCACATCCCCTCCGGAGCAGAAGTTTGCCTTGGCGCCTTGGATGAGGATCATTTTGGTGTCCGTTGCAAAGCGAAGATTCGAAAACAAATCGCGCAACTCCGCATATGAATCAAAGGTCAGCGGATTTTTTTTATCTGGCTCATTCAAAGTCACCACGCCCACACCGTCATCGTGGGTCCAAAGAAAATGTTTCGCCTCAAAGTGGGCAAATGTTTTCATTTGCGAATGCATGGGGTTGTGGGTTCCAATGTAGTGGTTCATGTGTTTTCTGCCAGGTTATCGTTTAATGATTCATGCAAGTTGTCTTGCGCTTGGAGCTTGATTTTGTGAAGCAATTTATGAATGGTTTGTATTTCTTTGGGGCTCAGGGTCTCAAATGCATTGACAATCCAGCGTTCGTGAGCCTTGGCCATGTCATGGAAATACGCTCGGCCTTGATCGGTGAGTTGAACTCTCCATGCTCTGCGATCCCCCGCCTCATCAATTCGCTCAACCCAGCCCTCTTTGACCAACTGGTCAGTGATCGTGGTGATGTTGCCCCCACTCACCATCATGCGACGAGACAGTTCACCCATCTTCATGCCATGGGGTTCTCTATCGAGTTGTGCCATCAAATCAAATCTGGGAAGCGTCGTCTCAAACTCCGTTCTGAGACCTAAGCGAACCCTTTTTTCAATCAATTGGGTGCAAGTCAATAGCCTCAACCAAAGCCTCAACTCATCAGGATTTTCAGCGTGCGCCCTGCTCTCTAAATCCATGATCAAACGGCCCTCTGAGTAGCGAGCAAGCGGTACAACTGATCGCGCCCACTCAAGTAGGGAAGCGGCCACTCGATTTGGGTGCTTCCAAGCTTGGCCACTTCATGAAGAGTCCAGGCTGGATCGGCCAAATGGGGTCGGGCCACTGCGCACAAATCGGCTCGGCCTGAGGAGATGATGCCATTGACTTGGTCGCCATCGGTGATGGCTCCAACTGCAATGGTTTTGATACCCACTTCATTTTTAATGCGATCAGAAAACGGCGTTTGATACATGCGTCCATAAATGGGCTTGGCCTCTCGGGTGGTTTGACCCGAAGAGACATCGATCACATCGCACCCAGCGGCCTTGAAGAGGCGAGAGATCTCAACCGCATCATCATCCGTATTGCCACCTGGCGCCCAGTCATGGGCTGAAATTCTGACGCTCATGGGTTTTGAGGCTGGCCAAACTGCTCTCATCGCCTCAAAAACCTCCAAAGGGTACCTGCATCGATTGACCAAGGACCCTCCATACTCATCTTCGCGGTGATTGGTGAGGGGGGACAAAAATTCGGCCAAAAGGTAACCGTGGGCACAGTGCAACTCAAGCCAATCGAAACCCGCCTGCATGGCAAGTCGAGTGGACTCAACAAATTGTGCTTTCAATTCATTCATTTTCGCCAAAGTGAGAGGCGAAGGCAAAGCATTGTTTGGACCATAAGAGACGGCACTGGGCGCAATCAGCGGCCAATTGTCTGAAGTTTGTCTGATGGGCTCATCCATCTCCTCCCAACCCAATTGCGTGGAACCCTTTGCACCACTGTGCCCGAGTTGTAAGCCAATGTGTGCCGATTGGGTGTGTACAAAGTCCACGACTCGTTTGAAGGCCAGACTTTGCTCTTGGCTCCAAAGCCCAGGACAACCGGTTGTGATTCGACCTTCGGGCGTTGGAGCGGTCATCTCCACCATCACCAGTGCTGCGCCACCCATGGCCCTTGCGCCCAAATGAACCAAATGAAAATCCCCAATGACCCCATCCTTGGCACTGTAAGTGGCCATGGGAGAGACAACGACTCGATTTTTGAGATTCAACTCCCTGACTTTGAGTGGCAAGAGCATGGGAGGTGTACTCTCAGCAATAGGACGGGCGAGTTCGTGACTCGCCTTTTGACTCATCCATTTCTCAAAACTTCTGAGCCAAGCCGAGTCACGAAGTCGTAAATTTTCATGACCAATGCGCTGCGATCGAGTGAGCAAGGAGTAAAAGAACTGCTCAATCTCCAAATGCGCATAACGAGCGACGTTTTCAAACCAGGAGGTGGAGTTTCGTGCAGAGTTTTGTATTTTCAGGACCTCTACACTTCTGCGCTCCTCATAAGCATTCAAAACGACAGAAAGTTCCTCCCCCGGGTGGTCGGCAAAGGTATTGGCCAAATCAATGGCATCTTCCAAAGCGAGTTTGGTACCACTCCCAATGGAGAAATGAGCCGTATGGGCCGAGTCTCCCATCAACACGATGGGAACCCTATTCGCACCGCTACTCAACCAATGAATCCAAGACTTGCAAATCACGCGAGGGAAATTGATCCAAATGGCAGAACCTCTCAGATGAGAGGCATTTGAGATCAAGCGGTGTCCATCCAAATACTTGGCAAAGAGCTTTTCACAAAATGAAATACCTTCCTCTTGAGTCATGCTCTCCAACCCGTGGGCTCGCCAAACGGACTCAGGCGTCTCCACAATGAAAGTGGAGGTGTCTTCGTTGTAGCGATAGGCATGGGCTTGAAACCAACCGTGCTCGGTTTTTTCAAATGCAAAGGTAAAAGCATCAAAAATCTTGTGCGTGCCAAGCCACACGAATCGACATTTCCTGACATCAATATCGGGCTCGAAGGTGGAGGCAAAACGTGTTCTGACTTTGCTGTTCAATCCGTCGCAAGCGATGACCAAATCGGCATTTTCACGAGCAATCACGCCTTCAATGTCGTCGACTTCAGTTTCAAACTTCAAATTGACACCGAGCTGCTCACAGCGGTGTTGCAAGATGTTGAGTAAATTTTTCCGCCCAATGCCACAAAACCCGTGACCACCCGAGCGCATGGACTGACCTTTGAAAAAAAGTTCAATGTCATCCCAATGATTGAAAGCGTCGCTGATTTGCTCCCCCGTCACCCGATCGGCCTCAATCAAATTCTCCAAGGTCTGATCACTCAACACCACCCCCCAACCAAAGGTATCCAGGGAACGGTTGCGCTCCAAGACGGTGATCTCGAGATGCGGATTTCTGGCTTTCATCAACAAAGAGAAATACAGCCCTGCGGGTCCACCACCAATGCAAAGTATTTTTTTCATGGTTCAATTATTTAAGCTTAAACTATATGGCGTCAAGCTCTAATTGATCTTTCTACCCAGTGTTTTCCCTAAACCTCCTAACATAAGAACGATTCAGACCCAATGCTTATCCGTTATGATCAAAACCACTTCTTTGGTAAGAGACACAAAAAACTTCAACCACCAAGACTGACATGACCCAACACGTACACGCAATGATCACTGGAGGCACGAGTGGCATTGGACTGGCCATAGCAAAAGCATTGTCAATCCAAGGTTACCAATTGAGCATTTGCGCCAGAAGCACGCCTTCAGCCGATTTCCTCACACAATTTGAACATCCACAGAAGTGTCAGCTCGTTCGCATGGATGTGAGCGATTCAAATTCAGTCAAAACCGCCACAGCCCAAGCAATTGAAAAATGGGGTCCCGTCTCTGTGCTTGTCAACAATGCTGGACAAGCGCAAAGTGCTACATTTGAAAAATCAACGGACGAACTCTTTGATGACATGATGAATATCAATCTCATGGGTGCTGTGAGATGCATTCAAGCGGTTTTGCCTGGCATGAAACTGGCGCCTTGGGGCAGAATCGTCAATGTCGCGAGTACAGCGGGTTTGGTTGGTTACGCATACACCAGCGCTTATTGCGCCTCAAAGCACGCGGTCATCGGGCTCACCCGCTCATTGGCACTAGAGCTTGCCAAAACAAAAATCACAGTCAATGCAGTTTGCCCAGGCTTTACCGATACACCACTGGCCGAAGAAGCAATTTCAAACATCACGACCAAGACCGGTAAGAGCGCTGAACAAGCCTTAAAAGACCTCTCCCAATTCAACCCCATGGGGCGTTTGATCAAGCCTCAAGAAGTGGCGCAAACCGTCGCATGGCTCTGTAGCGAGGGCTCCTCTGGCATCAATGCCCAATCGATTGCAATCGATGGTGGCGAGGTCATGACGGGCTGACCCAAAAGCCGCGCCAAGTCAAAAGCCAAACAATTCTTTGGGTGTTTCCCAAAAGAGATGCTGTCTCTCATTGAGGGTAAAGTCTCGCTCCATGAGTTGGAGCATCGGACCATAATCAAGTCTGGGGGTGGCTTTCAGGTAGGGCCAGTCAGACGCCCAAATACAACGATCAAGTCCATAAGTTTTCACCAGCAACTGAGCCACCTCAGCCACATCCGCGAAGGGGTAGGTCTCTTTAGAGAACTTGGCATAACCAGAGATCTTCATGACCGCACTTCCCTTTTCTCCCAGGGTGAGCATTGCTTTGAAGCCCTCGGAATCAAAGGGCGAAGTGGAAGCGTCTCGCTTTAAATCAGGTCGACCACAATGGTCAATCATGAGCTTCACGCCTGTGGCGTCAATCAAGGGCAACAAACTCGCCAACTGATCGCCTTCGACTTGAAACTGGGCCCACATCTCAAGCTTTTTAAGCCTTGCGAGCAAAGGCTCAATGTTTGCATAATGAGCCAATCCATTCAAAGCGTAATTGAAAGCAACGCCCACGATGCCTTTTTCCTTGAACTGCGCCAAGGTTTTCTCATCACAGTCATTGGGGACCACCGCGATGCCTTTGAAAACAGATGGACTATTCTCAATGGCATCGAGCAAGCAGGCGTTGTTGAGGTTGTAGCCCGAATTGGGACCCACCAACAGCGCGTGACGAGCACCATAGCAAGCCATGACGGACTTGAAGTAATTGGCTGTTCCCGTTTCTTGACCACTGGGTCGATAGGCAACATCAGCAGAGTAAGGAAACCCTTCAGGATCCAAGATGTGACAATGTGAGTCAATCTTGGGCTCTTCAAAAATACCCATCGATGAGCTCCAAGGTTTAAAGGGTGGCAATGATCATTTGTCTGAGCTCAGGGGTGATCTCAGGCAACACGCCAAACCAAGCCTTGAAGGCAGGACGAGCTTGATTGAGAAGCATACCAAGACCACTCACCGTGACATGGCCACGAGCAGCAGCAGTTTTGAGCAAAGGCGTCTCCAAAGGGATGTAGATTGCATCCGAGACCATGGCTTCTTTGGGCAAACGCTCAAGTCTGATGTCCAAATCCGCTTGACCGTGCATGCCTTGGTTGGTGGTGTTCACAAGCAAGCTCACTGAGTCCAATGCCTCCTCACGCTCACTCCATGGATAGACTTTGATGGCACCTTTGTAAGGACCATCTTGCCCGAATTCAGCAGCCAAAGCATCGGCCTTGGACTGAGTGCGGTTCATCAGACGAATCTCTTTGGCACCTTGGTCAAGCAAACTGAGCACAATGGCCCTGGCCGCCCCTCCCGCGCCCAAGACACAAATCGGACCCGCATTCGCACTCCAATTTGGATTTGCATCCTTTAAGGACTGAATGTATCCAAATCCATCGTTGTTGAAGCCTTGCAACTCACCCTCTTCGGTGATGACGATGGTGTTGATCGCACCCATGCGCTTGGCCAAAGGATCAACGTGATCCATGAGTTTCATGGCTTCTACTTTGTGAGGAATGGTGACATTGGAGCCCACGATTCCCAAAGCCAGCATGCCTTTGATCGCAGCATCCAGGTGGCCAGGCTGAACGGGAAAAAGTCCATACGCTCCTTGGATGTTGTATTTAGAGAGCCAATGGTTGTGAATGATGGGTGAGCGTGAATGTGCAACGGGCCAGCCCATGACGCCAGCCATTTTGAAGGGTAATGACATGATGATAAAAAAACTAAATTATAAAATAAAGAATCCCCGACCAACTCAAAGGCTGGTCGGGGACGAGATGAGAGCTTGCAGGAAACGGATTATTTCTTGTTCAAAGGCGCAAGAATATCAGTCACCACTTGTTTGCCGTTCACGATTTTGGTCATGTAACTCTCGCGGTCCAAGTCGCCGTTGGCATCAAAACTCACGTCCATCAAAATACCGGGGTAAGTTTTGGCTGAAAGGGTGATGCCTTTCATGGCTTGAGCAAAAGCTTTGGAATCAACTTTGCCGATTTTCTCGGTCACTGCTTTGACAACATACATTGAGGTGTAACCCTTGATGCCGTTGTGATCAGAGCGTGTGTTGAATTCTTTTTGGTAAGCCACGTCAAATTTCTTAACGCCTGCTTGTGGAGCATCAGCGGTGAGGCCCACGTGAGCAATGGCTCCGTTTGCAGCGTCTCCTGCCAACTCAACCACTTTTTGGCTGGTGAGAACTGTCTCACCAATCACGGGCTTGGAGTAACCTTGCTTTTTCAACTCTTTGAGCAAGCGAGCAGATTCCTCTTCGTTGGTGTAAGCAAAAAGCGCATCTCCAGTACCTTGTTTGGCTTTCAACACAGCAGAGCTGAAGTCAATTTGACCTGATTCTGTTGAGATGTCAGCACCGATTTTGATGCCTTTGGCCTCAAGAGACTTGATGATCAAATCGCGACCACCTTTGCCGAAATCGTTGTTCACGTACAAAATGTCAACGCTCTTGGCTTTGACTTTGTCGTGAATGTAGTTGGCAACTTTGGGCATGGCGCTCGCTTGGGTGAAGGAGCTTCTGAACACATAGGGATTGCCTTGCTGAGTAATCGCTGCTGCCTCACCACCTGTGAAGTTGGGGATCTCAGCATTCTTGGTGACAGCCATGCTCACCAAAATGGAACCTGAGAAAACAGGACCCATCACAATGTAAGCACCGTCGTCCACGGCTTGCTCAGTCAAACCTTTGGCGACTCCAGGATTGGACTGGGTGTCTTGTGATTTGTACTCGACCTTCCTGCCCAAAATACCACCTGCTGCGTTGATCTCTTTGACAGCGAGTTTGATGCCATTGTCAAAATTCGTTCCCGATGTGGTTCCAGGACCCGTCAACTCAACCAAACCCACGATCTTGATGGGGCCTGAACCTGTGTCGGCGGCAAAAGCTCCTGTTGTGACCAAGCTGGCTGCGGCCAAAGCCAAGCCCAAAGCGATTTTTTTAAATTTCATGTCTAACTTCCACTAATTTGTTAAAAGTGGAACAATTCTATCAAGCTAAGTCCCTAAAAAACTAGGGAAATACCTAGGATTGAATGTTAATAGTTATTTTCAATAAGCAATGAAATTGTTTAAAAACCATCCACCAATGCGTTGGTCGACAATTTCCGCCAATTCATGGTTGATTGAATTGCAACGGGTGTGGGTGATCGAAAGAGAATTTCTCAATTCTAAAAACAGCAAAAGAAAAACCCCATGGGCAGTGAGCACATGGGGTTGAGATGATTTAAAGAAAGTTTGAATTGATGATCAATTCAGACTTTTTAAACCCATCAATGATTCTTGGCAGCAGGCAACAACTCGTTCAAAGCACGGGCGTAGGCCATGCGGGCCGTTTGAGCAATTGCCATGTCACGTTGGAGTTCAGCAATTTTGGCGTCAGTGGCTTGCAAAGACAAAAGCTGTGCACGAGCTTCTTCGCTCAAATCGCCAAATTTGTACTCTTTGTCGTCAATCTTAATGGTGTCCATCATTTTTAATGTGCCTTGAAGGTTTCGATAAAGTCTAGATTATATCCACAAAAAAGTTCATATAAGAAACATTTAAAGCCTTGTTTCAAGATATGTTACGGTTAATACGCTCAAAACCCATGACTTTTGATGCAATTTTTCTTAAGATGAACTCAAGTTTTAGGCACATCAGTCGACAAGCCAAGCCCTAATGGGCCTCCAGGCACCAAACACACACATCGATGAGCACATCTGCAGTCTCAGCCAGCACCAGCCAAACGAGCGCATTGCTTGAGTCGCTCTCATCGCGGCGAAAAATGAGTTCCGAGACATCCAAAGCTCAGGAACAAAGCAAGTCAAACGCATCCTCAGGCACGCTCTCAGCTCCCCAAACCGCAGCAACCCCTCACTCAGGATCGCTAGACACCAAGAGCATGAGTTCATCGAGCTCTCAAGCCATGACTCGAAATGCGCCCAAAGCTTCAACCCGTGAGGTACTCGCATCTCGACAAGCTGGACAAGAGCAAAGCGCTCCAGCCAGGATTGCGTCGGGTGAGAAAGCTTACATGCAGGCCATCAAAGCCTCGCAATCGCCTACGTCTACAAGCCAGCCGATGGGTGGCTCCCCCGCTGGCCCATCGGTGAAATCACTCAAAGCCAATGCGCCTTCAACCAGCGAAAAATACTCGGCAGGAGATGCCAAAAAGGCACCCGCTGAGCCCCAACTCTACAAGCCATCCGCCAAGGCGGGCAACAAAGCTTTGGTGGTGAAATCACGCGGCACGGGTGCGATGTAATTTATCAAGTCTTGAAGCAAAAAGGCCCACTCGATTGGGTGGGCCTTTAATCTCGGTTTTTTGTTCGTCGACTTTTTACCGTACAACCTCGATCACATCACGCTTTCCTGAATGATAGGTGTAGAGGGTCAGCGCTCCATTTTTGATGTCGCCTTTGGCGTCAAACGAAATGTTGCCGGTGACACCTGGATAGGAGGTGGTCTTTGCCAAAAGTGGCAAGTACACAGAGGGTTCAGCGGAGTTGGCTTTGACCATGGCCGCCACCATCAGGTTCACCGCATCGTAGACATAGGGCGCATAGAGCTTCACATCCGTGCCAAAGCGCTTTTGATAGCGCTGTGAAAAGTCGTCCATCACTTTCTTTTGTGGACCCTCAACACCGCCCGCCTCTGCACAAACCACTTGACCATCGGTCATGGACTCACCCGAGAGTTTGTTCAAATCGGCCGTGCAAATGCCGTCTCCTCCCATGAACTTAGAGGGTATTCCAAGCGCTTTCATCTGTCTGAGCATGGGACCACCCACCGCATCCATACCACCAAAGAAAATGATGTCAGGCTTCTTCGATTTCAGGGTCGTCAAAATGGGCATGAAGTCGGTGGCCTTGTCGTTGGTGTATTCGCGGCCCACAATGGTGGCGCCAGCCGCTTTGGCTGCTTTCTCAAACTCATCTGCAACCCCTTGTCCGTAAGCAGTTCGGTCATCGATCACCGCAATCGTCTTGCCCTTCATTTGCTTGACCGCGTATTGCCCCAACACCCCACCGAGCTGCACGTCATCGGCCACAACTCTAAAGGTCGTGTTAAAGCCTTGGCGTGTGTACTTGGGGTTGGTGGCCGATGGCGAGATCTGTGGAATGCCATCGTCGTTGTAGATCTTTGAAGCCGGTATGGTGGTGCCGGAGTTCAAGTGACCAATGACCCCTTTGACCTTGGCATCAACAAGTTTTTGAGCCACAGCCGTGCCCTGCTTTGGGTCAGAGGCGTCATCTTCAGCGATCAACTCGAGCTTGACTTTCTTGCCCGCGATCACAACACCCTTGGCATTGAGCTCCTCAATGGCCAATCGAGCGCCGTTTTCATTGTCTTTGCCCAAGTGGGCAATTGGCCCACTCAAAGGACCCACGTGCCCGATTTTCACAACCGCCTCTTGAGCATGTAAAACACCTGCGCCCAACAAACCCATGACCGAAAAGCACATTGCTTTTTTAAAGTTAACCATCAAAAACTCCTCTATAAAAATTCAAACCCACATTCAACTGGACACTGCCATGAACACCTTGAAGCACTAAGTGCCCATTACAAATCGGTTGCTGAGCACACCCAAACCCGTGATTTCAATGTCCACTTGGTCGTTGTGCTTCAGGTTCGGTGAGCTCCCATCCGTTCCCATCCAAATCATGTCGCCTGGCCAAAGGGTCAGGTATTGGGACATTTTGCTGATGAACGTAGGAACATCAAAAATCATCTCCCCCGTATCAAATTCGGTGGTGAGCTCTCCATTCACACGCACGTGGGTCTTGGCCTTGGATAGATCAAAATCGGTCTCAATCCATGGCCCCATGGGCTTGAAGGTGTCCGTGTTTTTGCTTCTCCAAAACGTGCGATCTGATTTTTGCCAATTGCGCTCACTCACATCGTTTCCAATGGTGTAACCCAATACACAATCCAATGCCTCAGAAGGGCTTAGATGTTTGGCTTTGCGACCAATGACCACCACCAACTCACCCTCGTATTGAATGACCTTAGAGTCTTGAGGCATCACCACATCTTCTTGAGTTGCAATCAATGCATTGTTGGCTCGATAACCGATGTCAGCTTGTTTGGGCAACTCGGCTGGGATACCTGTTCTTTTGGCGACTGCTTTGATGTGAGAGTCGTAATTCATGCCCGCACAATAAAAGGTCTTTGGACTGAAGGGCAACTCAATCTTCACATCTGCAATGTCATGGTAAAGAGGCTCGAGCTGATAGCCATTGAATGGGTCACCCAAGGCCTTTTGAATGCGAACCCCATCGTGGACGACGCCATATGAAGTGTGCTGATCTTTGGTAAAACGTAGCCAACGCATGAATACAGACCCCTTTTCGTTAACCTTTGCATCTAATGCGGCGCAACAGCTGAAGTTTACGCAGGTTTGTGGATACAAGCCTGAAAAATTGGATTAATTTTTGTTGCGCGACCAATCTCTAAGCACCTCTTCAAGGGTAGAAGCAATCAGATCGGGCAACAAGGCATCCAAATGATCGCGCACGCGAACCAAAACCTCAGCACTCAATGTGTGCATGGCATCTTCATGGAGGCCGGAGTTTGAACCCTGCGATTCCACATCAGAGGGATTCAAATGCGTCGCTTGGGCATTGGTGGCTTGATCCCAGCCTTGGGCATTGTTTTGAACGTTTGAATGGACGCTTTGCATGGAGTTGAGTGGGTCCCCACTCATAAATCCGTGTTCGTTGACTGGGGTGAGCACAGGCACACGCATCATGAACTCAGGTTCATGAAGAATTTTCAAAGCGAGCAGATCATTTTGTGCTTTGAGATGGCTTTGTGGGTCGCCAAATGGCTCGGATGGGTC
>Ga0007854_10002320_pt1 | contig 11839 bp, 7 predicted proteins | sample CryBogCBH12Aug08_FD_60382 | JGI IMG/M metagenome (GOLD analysis project Ga0007854, IMG submission 60382) | Freshwater microbial communities from Crystal Bog, Wisconsin, USA - CBH12Aug08 | ecosystem: Environmental > Aquatic > Freshwater > Lake | place: Crystal Bog, Wisconsin, USA | collected... | reverse complement strand
TCACCCGTGCTCCCATTGGGGGTTTGCAGGCGAATGGTGGTTGGCCCGGTTCCCCACCATTGACCATTCGGCTCCCAGACGAAAAAGGCGACCCGCATTTTGGCGTTCGGATTGCCCACGCCTGGCGTATTTGTGCCCATGGTAAAAATATAGGATTCTCCGATGCCGGTATATCCGTTGCGAGCCACGCCCAGACTGATCAAATTATTTGTGTTTGCTGGGTCTTGAATCGTCGGGAACCAAGTCCCGTCGGCGATCACGGAAGTTGGCGGCAACCACCCGATCTTCAAACTCATATCCGTGGGCATATTGGCCAGCGTGCCGTCTGTTTGCAGAATGTCACCATAGGGAAAACTATACTGTCCATTGGCACCCGTAAAGCCAGTGCCAAACATGACATAACCAGCCGTGCCCCATTCATTGTTGCCATCAATGTCCAACGGTTTGGCTACCGTAGTGTCACGCCAACGCTGCATGCTGGCGTCGTTGTATTGGACGGTGCCAGCATAGCTGACTGTAGCCGTCGTCAGCGCCACATCAAAAGTCATACCCTGAATCATGGCCCCCGAGTTGGTATTGTTAAGCCAGATTTGAACCTGATCACCCGCACTATAATTGGTGATGTCAAAGAACATCATTCCTTGGCCCCAGGCTGTGGTTGAATTGGTAACATTTCCCGTGTCGCCAGCGGAAGTGATCAGTCGAATGCTGGTCGGTTCACTGAGAATACTTCCTTGCCCTTGCGGATTCCAGAGGAAGAAGGAAATGCGCATTTTTGCATAGGCATTGCCCACCCCTGGCGTATTCGTGCCCATGGTGATCAACCAAGATTCACCCGTGCCACCCGTGCCGCCCGTGCTGGCATTCCGACAAGCTCCGCCAAGCCTAATGAGGTTGGCGGTGTTGGCGGGATCTTGAATTTGCGGATACCAACTGTCTCCAAAGACAACGTTTGGCGTATTCCAGCCATTCGCTAACGTCATCCCGGCAGGCAAACTGACGAGCGTGCCCGGCGTATTCAGGATATTGTTGCCGTAACTGCTCCATGGATAATAATAACCAGCGTAGCTGCCATATCCAGTGCCAAACATGACGTAACCAGCCGTCCCCCAGATATTATCCCCGTCAATATCCATCGGCTTGCCTGAAGTCGCATCCCGCCAACGCTGGATGGTGGTGCCGTTGTTTTGAATATTACCCGCGTAGTTTACATTGGCAGCCTGACTGACGGTCGCCGTCATCGCGGCACCTGCCATTCCAAGAATAACAAGGATTTTACGGAGCGAATGAAGTTGCTTCATAGAGGTTTTATTTTGGGTGTGTAACGGTGATAATCAGAAAACACAAACTGGTCTCCGACTGGGCAAACAAAAGAGTGACGGCGGCATGGCTGTGACTGGTTGTGCATTGATTTGAAATATAATCGCAGACATCACTCCGTGACGCTATTAGCCATCTGGCTAGTGCCGCAAACCGGGAATCCCCTTTGAAATCAAGGTTTCAGCAAGCCCCGCTCAAAGGCACGCGTCACCGCTTCCGTCCGGTCCACGGCTTCCAGTTTCACCAAAATGGCCCGGATGTGTGCCTTGACGGTATGCCGGGTGATGTTGAGCAACTGGGCGATGTCCGGGTTGTTCATGCCCTTGCGCAAAAGGTTCAGCACTTCCACTTCGCGCGACGTGAGCGCGCTGCCGGCGGAATGTTCGGCCAGCCGGCGTTCGATGGCAGGACTCATCACCCGCTTGCCCTCATGGCAGGCAAGAATGGCGGCAATCAATTCTGCCGGTTGCGCGGTCTTCGACACATAGCCGGAGGCCCCGGCGTGAAATGAATGAACAATGTCTTCTTCCGCGTCCGATGAACTCAACATCAGCACGCGGGCTTCGGGATTTTGGGAACGCAGCCGACGCAGAATCTCAATGCCATCCAGGCCGGGCATGGCCACATCCAGCAGCACCACATCCGGCTTGATTTTACCATACAAGGCCAGCGTGGCGGCGCAGTCGTCCGCCTGACCAACGACGCGAAAGGCTGGATTGCTATTAAGCATATCAGCCAGCGCGGCGCGCATGACGGCGTGGTCGTCGGCCATGAGCAGACGGATGGGTGTCTTCATAATTAATTAAGCAAGCTCCTCGTCAAACGAACCCAAAAGCACCTCGGCATAAATCGTTGTGCCGTGTCCGGGCTGGCTCTCCACGCGTAATTTTCCGCCGAGCCGTTCCACCCGCTCGCGCATTCCGTCCAGTCCAAAATGACGGCCAATCGGTTGCGGCTGCGCCTTGGGGTCAAATCCCGCGCCATTGTCGTGAACCGTGAGCGTAATATGTTTTGCGTCCGCTGACACCGAAACCGCTGCTTGAATTTGCGATGGGTGCGCGTGCTTGAGCGCATTGTGCATGGCCTCCTGCGCAATCAACAACAAATTGCCCGCTACGAAATCGGAAAGTTTCGGCAATTTGTCATCGGCCGCGACGGTGATTTTCACCTCACGCCCCTCGACCAGTTGGCTCGCCAAAGTGCGTAGCGCTTCCGCGAAAGTCCGGTCGTGCAGGGGCAACACTCGCAACGCCCACACGGTGCCGCGCAAATCCTGCTGTGCCCGCTGGACGATCTTACGCGCGGAATCGAGGTAATTAGCCTTCCGCTCGCTGCGCGGCAACGACTCAACCTCACAAGCTTCCAGTTGATAATTCAGAGCACTGATGTTCTGCAGCAGCGTGTCGTGGAGATTTGCCGCGAGGCGGGTGCGCTCACGGAGCGTGGCCTTAAACTCGATGGCCGCATCCTTGCGCGCGTGCATTTCAGCGGCGAGCAGCCGGGATTTCCGGTTTAATTGGCGTTGCAACTGCCAAGCCCAGAGCAAACTCCCGCTCAACAATAAAATGCCAACGAGCATTGCCCACAGCAGTCGTTGTGGCGTCCACCACGAAGCCATGCGCAACACCGTTACATCAGCGGGTGATCGCATCAATATGCGAAAGCCTTTTGGGCGGATCTGGGCAAAAGTTGGCGAAGTGGTAGCCAGGGACATAACGCAAATGCCGGTCACCTCCACATCTGAACCGAGGCGAAGTTTGCCAGTGACTTCCAACGGCATTTTATTTTCAAACTCGGCAATGATGGTGTGTCCCTGATGATCCAGATAGAGGCGGGGCGGTTCGCCCGGAATGGATTCAATCCGCGCCAACCGGCCTTTCAAAGTCACCAGCCGGCCATCAAAATCAGACAATTCCAATTCATGCAACGGCTCCGCCGCTTGAGTGGCTCGCTCCCAACTCATGGGAACTGGTGCGGGCGCATTGGTGAAGCCAGTTTTGCGAAAAACCGCTTCATGCAATTCCGCAAAGTTCTGGGACATCTCCACAAAACCGACCGCCTCGATTTGATCACCAACATTCAGCGCCTCCGGTTGAGTGCTGGTGACACGCACCGCCCGATTGCCTGATTGCAGATAAAAATATTCAGCCGGATAGCTCAAAGTGACCACCCCTTGAATGCGCTGGCGTTGCAGATTGGGCGAGTCGGCAGAAAAAGTTTTCAAATGGTCCATGCTGACCGCCGGAGCAGAAAAAACATTGGTCGGCGGCGGGCGAATGATTTCGAGGTCGCCGCAATCAGTCATCAAAACCCGCACCCCGATCAGTTCACCCCTAAGGTTAAAAAATGGCAGCGCACAACCCCGAACACAAACCGCCGCATCCACCAGTTTGTCCGCCTCAAAACCGGTTGCATTAATGGCATTAGCCATGCAATGTCCGCCACCCTCCGTGGCCACGAGCAACTGGACTTGGCCCATTTGGTTATCAAAAGGGGATTTTTCGACCCGCTGCACGACTCCTTGCAGTGCGACTTGTTGACAGTCAAATACTCCGGTCTGTAATTGCGGGAGGGTGACATTGGCTGCGCCGGGTGGCCGCGTCACGCCTAAAACGGTAATTCGTTTAGGGAAAATGACCGGTGCAAATCCGCCCGGAGCGGTCACACCCTCCACTTCCAGTAGCATTCCCCGCTTCCAGAGCGTGGGCTGATCATCATTGGTTTGCAGGTTGCCAGTGCGCTTCGCCTGGGAAACATCCACATAAATACCTTTGGCCGCGTCTTGAATGACAAAGTCATGGAGGGCTTCGCTCTGGAAGGAAAAAGTGACGATCCCGCGCACTTTGACCGGCAGGCGTTGCGCCGCCACCTCGCGCGGGAGGGCGCGAATCACGGCGACATCGGTCAACGGAGGCGGCAAATCCGCCGCTCCGACCACGCAAACTCCTAGCAGCATGGCGACATTCAAAGCTTGATGGCGGAAATTTTTTATTGGCTTTAATTTACGGCAAGCATTCTGACACCGTAAAGCTGAATACACTGGCCAAAATAGTTTTTCGCGGCATCAGCATTTGGCTGGGTGATTGACAGTTTGCCGTTGCGCCTGAAGCTGGCGGACCGAAACCTGCCAACCCAAGATAATGGATGAAATGAAAACACCCACGAAGAAAAGTTTTAGCTCTGCGGTTTTCACTTGTGGTTTTCAGTTGGCAAGAGCGGCTCCAGAATTCTCGCAAAAATCTCAGCTTGGCGCGTGTAGCCGAGATCGTTCGGATGTGAGCCGTCCGTGCTACCCTCGCCATCGTCACCAAAAAGATGTTCGCCATTGATGTAATACAGGTTTTTCACTCCTTCCTTTTGCAGCCGTTCGTAAGCGGCTTTCAAAGCCGCCCGAAGTTTCAAATGATAACCCTCCATGCGCCAGGCGATGAGAAAGGAATCCTGCATGGTGCGGTCTTCCGCGAGCACAATCGGCACCTCCGGATGCGCAGCACGGAGTTTCTTTACTAGCGGTTCAGCCCGCTCGTTGATCTCGTTGACTTGCATGTTGGGCAGACAATCTATGACATAAATGGAAGGATCTAGTTCGGCCAGCAAGTCGGCAACTTCCGGCTCCATTTTCCCGTTACCAGCAAAGCCGAGATTAATCGTCGGCCAGTTGAATTTCCGGCCGAGAATCGCACTATGAACCATGCCTGAACGTGAGGCCGAATATCCCTGCAGAATTGAAGTGCCGTAGAAGACTATCGGCTTACGCTCTCCGGCACCCCAAGCTGGCGCAGCTTCGATTACGGCACTGGTGGAAACGCCCAGCTCGACAAATTTGGTTGCATTATGAAGCGGCAGATACAAAAGATATTCACGCTTTCCTGGAACAAGGTTCTTGATCAGGGTTACCTCATTCGTCAACCCGGTCGGCACACCGACAGCCAGCCAGTGCCAGCCGCTTTCCGTTTTAACATATAAATCGAGCCCGCTCGCCGCGATGCCGGTGCTGTTCGGCTCATTAAGTTTTGGATTCAACACAGCCCAACGCGCATACAGCGTCGTCGCATCCGTGACAAAGCGCACCAGCATTCCAGAAGAACAATGGCTCAAATCCCAAACCGGTTTGCGCACCACGCCTTCGGCCTTGGCAGGCAGCCGGTCAAAAAAACTTTGTGTGTTGGTCCAGCCGCGGCCTTCTACGTCAAACTGCCGGATGTTGGACCAGAGAATGGTATTGGCTACAGAATTTGAAAGTGGCTGGGCGTTAACGCCGGCCGTCGGGTTGCTCAACCAAAGCGCTAATAAAACGGTAAAGCGGGTGAAGGCTTGAATTATGATGGTGCGAAACATTTAAGTTTTCAAAAAACACCGGTTGTTAGCGGCGGGTCATCAGTCGCCCGAAGTCATTGTCCACATTCCTTTTGGGTTGGCCAGAGTGCCAGTGCCGATAGTATCCGTCGTTTTTAGCGCCTGCACATGGCCGTCGTGAAACAAATAATTAAATCGGTTTCCATGAAATCCATAGGCTTGTGAGCCATAGGACAGCGAGGGGTTGGCTGAATAACCCGGACCGGTTTGAATGTAATCGGTTGACCCTCCCGTCGGTGCGTCCGGCCCGGGTCCTTCTGATTTTGCCGACCAGATGTTTCCAGCAATGTTCCAGCCACAGGGCTGTTCTACCAGCAGGATGGTGCCGCTGTTGTCCTGAACGACGGTGGTTTTGTAACCGATTGCGTCCCAGTCAGGCTTGGTGCCGTTCCCAGGATGGTAGTCCACCCCCACACCGTAGGTTGCCGGCGGCAACGTCCCTGGGGTGGCATAGCCCGGCCCAGCCCAGTTCATCGCATAAGTCCTTCGCGATCCAAACGAAGCGTAAGAAATAGTGTTTTCTATGCGGTCGGCGGGGCACATCAAAACCTTTGGAACCTCGGTGGCCGGCAAGACGCTGTTCATCAAATCCGCAGTAGGAGCATGTCCGCCAATATATGTATGGATATAGCTGTCCCAACTGATTTGATAGTTCCAATCACCGGTATAGTAGGATGCGGGTGGATACATGTCACCATGATCTCCCGTGAACATGATGAAACCAAGGCCAAGCTGTTTCATCTGCGAGGTGCATTGGATGCGCTGGGCTTTCTTCTTGGCGCTGGCCAAAGCCGGTAGCAACATGGCCGCCAAAATGGCTATTATGGCTATGACCACGAGTAGTTCAATCAGCGTGAAGCCACGTTGAGGTTGATTCAACTTTTTAAGATGCTTTGTTTTCATAGTTGAGCTTCAAATTGACTTATTATTTAAGTAATACTTGCAAGCTTTTCGCATCAATCACGAACTGCTTGCCCGCTGGAGCGGTCGGCACCCCTGCCAGATAGCCCGACGCTACTAAATCGTTTAACGACTTCGGAGCCTGTCGCCGTTCCATGCCAAACCGCCGCACCAATTGGGTCAATTGAGCCAGTTGCGCCGAAGCATCGCCGCTGTCAGCTACGGTGACTGGGACCAACCCGGGAGCGTTTCCAACCGTTGAACCAGGACCGCTTGCTGGAGTCTGTTCCAGCGCTGCATTGTTTTGGCCAGCCGCTATTTTTGAATTCGCTGCCGATTTTTTACCACATCCGCTAACCAGAGAAATTCCGACAACCAAATACGTCAGCAGCCACAAACTTCTCATTTGAAGCAAAAGCCGACCTTTTGTAGTTGGTGTATTCATAATATTTTAATCAGTCATCGCGCAAGAATGTCTGCCGCATTGCCAATAATTCCATCACCAGTCTTACCAACCGATAAATCCGAAAACTGCTGGATTTGAGTGCTAACGCGAATTATCGAACGGTTGTGCATTTGTTTCCTGAATGCTCGCCGACGTAGCAGATTCCGTCTATTAGCCACTTGGCTAATGCACAAGATGCAATTGCGCTGGGAAGAGGCGGCAAGGTAGGCCGCAAACCGCAGGACCAAGAATTGGCCAAATATTCGCAATTCGCTCAAGGATTTTGCTGTGGTGTTTTGATCACACCTGCCGCCCGATTATCAGACGCCCCGGATCGACCGCTCAACCCCAAAATTAGCTTCTTCGGATTTTTGGTCCGGGCCATGGTCGGCCAACCGGAAATCTGATCGCCGCCGGACGTTTTTTACTGTCAGTAAAAGTGTCAGTAGGATGACCCAAAATTTACCAAAATTGAATCCAAGCAAGTTAAATTACCCTTGAAATCCCCAATAAATCCGCTATATTTCAAGTGTCCAAGTCACTACATTCGTCAAAGACGTTCATGCTTCCAGTGTAGGAAATTCCCACGCCGGTGAAAGTTGAAAAAAACTAAATCAAATCTTTCTGCACCGCGTTGCTTGCCACTGTGGCTTGTTTGAAATTCAAATCTTGTCCTGCCCGCTCCAAACAAATCGGGTTTACCCGGCTTACCGCGCCAGCCAGCCGCCGTCCACGTTCATGATGGTGCCGTTCATGTAGTCGGCTTCCTTGGACGCGAGGAACAAAATCGGCTCCGCGATGTCCGCCGGCTCGGCCCAGCGGTTTTCGGGAATGCGCGCCAGAATGGACTCGCTGCGCTTCTCGTCTTCGCGAAGCGGACGCGTGTTTTCCGTGGCCACATAACCGGGCGCGATGGCGTTGAAGTTGCAACGCTCCTTGGCGAGTTCGTTGGCGAACGCCTTGGTGATGCCGGCGATGCCGCTCTTGGCCGCCGTGTAGCCGGGCACAAAGATGCCGCCTTGAAACGACAGCATCGAGGCGATGTTCACGACCTTCAGCCGCGCATCGGCGGGGGATTTTTCGCGGCCAACGGTGAGCCACCATTTGGCGACGGCCTGCGTCAGGAAGAACGGCGCAGACAAATTGATTTGCAACAGCGCGTTCCAGTCGGCCTCGGGATGATCCACGATGGGCGCGCGGCGGATGATGCCGGCGTTGTTCACGAGAATGTCCACGCGCCCGGCGTCGGCGATAATCTTGGCGATGAGGTCGGCGGCGGCCTTTTGGTTGAGCTTGCCGAAGTCTTCTGTGTAGCAGTTGAACTTCGCGCCGAGCGCCTTGACCTTCGTGCCGGTCTCGGTCTGGTCGCCGATGTCCACGCTGACGACGTGCGCACCTTCGCGGGCGAACGCCAGTGCAATGCCCTGGCCAATGCCACGGCTGGCGCCGGTGACGATGGCTACTTTGTTTTCGAATCGTTTTGTATTCATAAAATTATTGAACAACAAAGTAACCAAGGAACAAGGTTTTTATCCAGCTTCGTTGCTTTGTTTCTTTGTTGTGAAAAATCATCACCGCAAGTCCACCGGCTTCACGGCATCCATGTCGTCGAAGACCTGATTCTCGCCGGCCATGCCCCAAATAAATTTATAGTTGCCCGCGCCGACGCCAAAGTGCATGGACCAGTTCGGCGATAGTGCCACATCTTCGTTGTGCAGGAACAGGTGACGCGACTGCTGCGGTTCGCCGAGGAAATGCGCGAGAATCTTTTCGCCAAGGTCGAAATAGAAATAAATTTCCGTGCGCCGCCAGTGCGTGTGCGACGGGAAGGAGTTCCAGACGTTGCCCGGTTCCAGCGCGGTCAGGCCCATGACGAGCTGGCAGCTTTGGATGCCGCCCTGATGGATGAATTTATAAATCGTGCGTTTGTTGGAGGTCTCCTGCGCGCCGAGATTCACGGGCGCGGCTTCGGAAGATTTCATCATGCGTGCCGGATGCGCGGCGTGCGCCGGACACGAGAGAAAATAAAACTTCGCCGGATTCTTCGCATCAACGCTCGCAAAGGAAACGGACTTCGTTCCCATCGGCAGATAAACGCAATCCAATTTTTCGAGCGCAAATGTATTTCCATCAGCAACCACTTTGCCCGCGCCGCCGATGTTGATGGCACCGAGTTCGCGGCGTTCGAGGAAAAAGGCGCGGCCGGTTTCCTTGTGGTTCGGCAGTTCGATGGCCTTGTCCGTGGGCGTCACACCGCCGACGAGCAGCCGGTCGAGGTCGGTGAAATGGGCCACGAGTTCGCCGGGAACGAAGAGACCGGAGATTTGAAACGTGTCGCGCAGTTCCTGCGTGGACATCCCGATGACGTCCTGCGGACGCGGCGTGCGGCGGATGGCATTGGCAATCATGAGCGGAGCTTCGCAAAAAATTTGCCAGACGACAAGCCGGCGACGCGAGGAATTTGGTTTACCTGTTAAACCGCCGCTGGGCGAGGCGGAAAGTGTTTTACGGATGGCTGCGCGGACTACATTTGGTTATGCTCGACGCCATGAAACTCCCGATGCCGTTTTGCGCCGCCCTGCTCCTTCTCTGCGCCCGCCTGCTGCCGGCGGAAACCGTCGTCAACGTCGCCGCCAATGGCAGCGCAAAATTCAAATCCGTGCAGGAAGCCATCATGTCCGTGCCGATGGGCACGCGCGAAAATCCCGTCGTCATCCGCATCGCGCCGGGCAATTACCACGAGCTGGTTTATATCCAACGCGAGAAAAGATTTTTCAAACTCATCGGCGATAACGCGACGAACACGGTGCTGGCGTTCAATCTTTACGCCGGCATCACGAATGCCGAAGGCAAGCCCATCGGCACTTTCAAGACGCCCGCGACGACGATTGACGCGGATGATTTCAGCGCGGAGAACATCACGTTCGCCAACGACGCCGGCCCGGTCGGCCAGGCGCTCGCCATCCGCGTGGACGGCGACCGCGCGAGCTTCCGGCACTGCCGTTTTCTCGGCTGGCAGGACACGGTTTTGATAAACCGTGGCCGGCAGTATTTTGAGAATTGCTACGTCGAAGGCCATGTGGATTTTATTTTTGGCGCGGCGACGGCGTGGTTTGAAAGATGTGAAATCCACGCGCTGCGCGACGGCTACCTGACCGCCGCCTCCACGCCGGTGGACGTGCCGTTCGGCTACGTTTTCAACCGCTGCAAGATCACCGGCGAGGACGGCGTGCAAACCTATCTCGGCCGGCCGTGGCGGCAATTTGCCAGCGTGACTTATCTGAATTGTGAGATGTCCGATGTGGTGCGGCCCGAAGGTTGGAACGACTGGAAGAAGCCGCACGAGACGATTCGTTACGCCGAATTTGATTCGACCGGCGCGGGCGCGAGTCCAACCAACCGCGCGGACTGGGCAAAACAACTTTCTTTGGAAGACGCCAAAAAATATACCGTGGAAAAAGTCCTTGGCGGTAACGACGGCTGGAACCCAACCATTCCGCCGCTCGACGCAAATATCGCCGCGACGAAATACGACATCGAATACGGCGAGACAAACGGCGAAAAATTGCTGCTCGACGCGCACGTTCCGGCCGGCGACGGAAAATTTCCGGTCGTCCTCATTGTTCACGGCGGCGGCTGGATGGGCGGCGACAAGGAAACAGACATCGTGCCGGTCTTCGCGCCGGTGGCGACGAATTTTGTTTGGTTCACCATCAATTACCGGCTCGCACCGACGAACCGCTGGCCGGCGTGTTTTGACGACGTGCAAACCGCCATCCGCTGGGTGAAAGCGCACGCGGCGGAATACAAGGGCGATCCGAAACGCATTGCATTGCTTGGCTATTCTGCCGGCGGCCAGCTCGTGACGCTCGCGGGAACACATCCCTGCAAACCTAATTTCTTCTTTCAGCTTTTGGGACTCGGCAAGAAAACCGACACGACGGTTCAAGCCGTCGCCGCCTTTGCGCCGCCGACGGATTTGGTGGCCGACAACGAACGGCGCGGCGGCTTGAGCATCTCAATGCGCAATCTGTTCAACTGCGATTCGACCAATCTAACCGACAATGTGCGCGCCGTGCTGAAGAAAAATTCGCCGCTGACTTATGTGAAGCCCGGTCTGCCGCCGTTCCTGCTCATCAACGGCAGCGCAGACAAAACCGTGCCCATCGGCCAGACCGAAAACTTTTTGAAAGCGCTGAAAGCCGCAAACGTGGACGCCACGTTAATCACGATTCCCGAAGGCCAGCACCGCATTTCGGACTGGAAGAAATTCACGCCGGACTGGCAGGAGCAACTGGTAAACTGGCTGAACGAAAAACTGGCGGCGAAGTGATTACGGATAAACCAGCCGCAGGAAAACCGCGCCGTTCGTGGGGCTGATGGCGATGTTCGTTGAGTTGATGTTTGTGGAATTCACCACGGTAGCCCAGTTCGTCCCAATGCCATTGCCCAAATCGTTCGTCTGGATTTGCAGCCGCCAACCGAGGTGATCCTGCGGCCAGGCAAGCTGCAACTGCCCGCCGCCAGTCTGCATCATCAGATTGGTCGGCTGGCTCGACGGCAGCGGTTTGGCGCTTACCTGAAGCGAGTTTGTGCTTTCACCGCCCGCCACGGCGCTGACAACATAAAAATAATTTACCGCGTTGGTCACGCTCGCATCGGCGTAATTGGTCGCGGTCAGGCCGCTGAAAATCGCTGGATAAATCCCGCTGACGGTGCCGCGCTTCAAATTGTAGCTCACAGCGCCGCCAACCAAATTCCATTTCAGGTTGATGAGCAAATTGGTTGCCGTCGCCACCAGATTTGCCGGGGCAGCAG
>Ga0007854_10002318_pt1 | contig 11841 bp, 5 predicted proteins | sample CryBogCBH12Aug08_FD_60382 | JGI IMG/M metagenome (GOLD analysis project Ga0007854, IMG submission 60382) | Freshwater microbial communities from Crystal Bog, Wisconsin, USA - CBH12Aug08 | ecosystem: Environmental > Aquatic > Freshwater > Lake | place: Crystal Bog, Wisconsin, USA | collected... | reverse complement strand
AGGGAATTGCCGCAAAAACTCCACCAACTATCCGTAACGCTTACCCAGTCCGAAGGAGACCCCTTTGAATATGGAAGATCAATAGATACCGTTCTTGCTTCCAATATGATTTCTGTCGGGGTGGATGTGCCGCGGCTAGGGCTGATGGTAGTGAACGGGCAACCCAAGACGACCGCCGAATTTATTCAAGCCAGCAGCCGTGTCGGGCGAGGGATTCCCGGTCTTGTTGTGACACTGTATAACTTTGGACGAGCCCGCGACCTATCGCATTTTGAGCACTATCGTGCCTATCACAGCGCTCTCTACAGAAACGTAGAGGCTACGAGCGTTACCCCATGGGCACCCAGAGCAAGAGATAAGGCTTTGCATGCAATTGTGATTTCGGTTCTAAGGCACCTAATTGCCGGTTTAACAGGCGACGAAGACGCTGTTAATTTTGATCCGCAAGACCCGCAAGTACAGTCGCTGATGAATGTAATCTTAAAGAGGGTACAAGCATCCTCTAATCTTGAATTGGCGGATACTCAATTGGATTTGCTTGCGATTGTTAATGAATGGGGTCGTCGTAGCAGGGAAATGCGTAATGCATCTAGACGATTGCGTTACTGGGAAAAGAAAGCCCCGTTTGGCAAAGCGGCCCCCCATCTTATGTGCTCTGCTGAAGATGGAAAAAGATTGTCTGGAGGATCACTTGCTTGGCCCACACCGGGGTCATTGCGCGATGTTGAACCTTCCGCCGCTTTCATTCTTAAATCGTTTGTATACCCCAGAAGGGAAGAGACATAGTGGCCATAGCAAACAGGGGATATAGGAGAGGAGGTGCGCCGGCAGGACATGCAACGGCTGCCACCAGCGGTATAGAGCCATTAGGGAAAGTCCGACAGTCCCAGATGATTGCAACATATGGTATTGGCGCAATTATTGATTTAGAAAAAGGCTCTTTTATGCCCATGGGTCTTGAGGATTGGGATAACGCAACCCGCTCCCCTTCCCTGACTATTGGTGAAGCCCGCCTGCAGGCGCAGCTTGGTGTTGATCATTTCAGACTTCCTCCTATTGCTGAGGATATTGTTGAATTGCCCGGACGGGTAGATTCTAAACATTGTGTGCCCGCAGTTCGGTTTCCTAGGTGGCATGAATGTTCGCAGTGCCACCGTATCGGAACGGAAGGTAATCCCTTCCAGTTATCGTCGGATGGATCTCGCCTAGAGTGCACCGGACATCAGAGTCCAGGAAAAACTACTCCTGTACGTTTTGTGCTTGCCTGCCGAAAAGGTCACATCGATGAATTTCCTTGGGAGTGGTGGGCGCATCGTAGGCGCCCCGATGGTAAATGCGACAACCCCATGCTAGAGCTGAAATCAAGAGGAAAGTCGGCTGCACTAAGCGATCTCTATATTTTCTGCAAAGGGTGTAAATCCTCTGAGTCGCTTGGAGATGCATTTCGTCCAGATGCCATTAAGGGATTTAAATGCGGTGGGTCAAGACCGTGGCTTCACAGTCGCGAGGCGGATTGTGATGTAGTGCCGAGGGTGATCCAGCGTGGTGCTTCAAACGTACATTTCCCAGTCATTGCATCTGCACTTTCCATACCCCCCGTTTCCGATGGCGCATTTCAAATTATTGAAAGCCAGTGGATGGCCTTAAGGGCATTGCCTGCCGAGGCGGTAATTCCTGTTTTGACAAGCATTGCAAATGAGTTTGGAATTGACGTTGATTCCCTCTTGCCAGCTTATCGGGAAAAAAAGAACATTGAAGGTGTTGGAGGTGACTATACGGATTCGGGCTCGCGTGCAGAAGAATACCTCGCATTATCCAGAAACCGGGATGATCCAAATGTCGGCGGTGTGGTCCCGCAATTTTGTAACCTTGTCTCAGATCCACCTACTGCTATTAACAAGTGGTTTGATCTTGTGGGCGCCGTGTCCCGTTTGCGTGAAGTTAGGGCGCTTGCCGGGTTTAGCAGAATAGAACCGTATCCGGTTAGCGGTGAACGGATCCAAAGGGCAATTCAGGATGGGTTTATTTCACCACTTTCAAAGGCCAGACAAAACTGGCTTCCAGCAGCTGAAATCCGCGGCGAGGGATTATTTTTGCGTTTTCGTACGCAATCCATTAATGAATGGATTGCGGCCAATCCGGAAATTTCAGCACGTATTTCGATACTCGAGAGTCGATCGGCGAGTGTGGCTGCCGCTAGGGGATATCAGCGTGATTATCAAATTACACCGAGGTTGCTGCTTGTACATTCCTTTTCGCATGCGCTGATCCGGACTATTTCAATTGACAGCGGATATTCTTCGTCAGCACTGCGTGAGAGACTGTATGTAAAGGAAGCCGATGCGAACGGGCCTGCTATGAACGGAGTATTGATTTATACCGGATCCCCCGACTCTGAGGGGAGTTTAGGTGGTCTTGTCCGACTGGCTGAAGAGTCTCAGTTGCTACGGATCGTTCAGGGCGCGATCCGGTCGGCCGAGTGGTGTGGAAGCGACCCGGTGTGTCGTGAGACGGATCCCCGTCAGTCAGGAGACCGTATCAGTGGCGCTGCATGCCACTGCTGCCTGCTACTGCCAGAAACCGCTTGTGAGAAATTCAACAGGGAGCTTGACCGGACGATGCTTGTCGGTTCATCACCTGATGAACCTAGTGGTACCTGGAAAGGCTTTTTTGATAAGGCGGAAGATTGATATGGCTATTCTGATTCCGGATCAGCCAAAGGAGTGCACCTATGGGGAACGTTTGGTTTATGAAAAACTGGGCCGAGATCTGGAGAAGGATTGGATTATTCTTCATTCGCTCGGGCTGCATGGCCATAAGACAAAAATCTGGGGTGAAGCGGACATTGTCATACTTTCAACCAGAGGTATTTTTGCTCTTGAAGTAAAAGGTGGAAAGGTCTCCTGCAAGGACGGAGTGTGGCACTTTGGCAGCCCTGGTCAAGAGTACACAAAAAAAGAGGATCCATGGACCCAGTCAAAAGGAACGATGTGGGCAATCAGTAAAAAACTGGAGGAGGCCGATTCTATTTTTAAAGATTTGCTATTTGGATTTGGCGTTGTGATGCCGAACGAAACATTTATTTCCACCGGCGCAGAAATTGAACAAGCAGTTCTCCTGGATAAAAGGGATTTCAAGAAGAACTTTGGTTTTTATATTGGGAGAATTCAACGCCACTGGAGTAATGTCTATCACGTTAAGCATGGACGTGATCCCAGATTTCCGACCCGCGATGAGATTTTGTTGGCCAGAAAAATTCTGCGGCCGGACATTGACTCCGCTTTTAGTACCGGAAGCTATCTAACCAGTGTTCAGTCTGAGTTAAAGCAGTTATCCATTGAACAGGTTCGCGCATCTAGGCGGATGGCTGCAAATCCTAGGACTGTTGTACGTGGAAGGGCTGGTACTGGAAAAACAATTATTGCCGTTGAGAGGGCAAAACAGCTTTCTGCTGAAGGCAAAAAAGTGCTGTATCTCTGCTTTAATCAATTACTTGCTAGACATCTCAAATTAGCCATTGCAGACGATCCCCGTTCGAAGGGGATAGATATTCATCATGTGCATGAACTGTATGCAAATGTTATTAAAAGGGCGAATATGCAGGATCGTTTGGATATAGCACAAGATGATCCTGAATATTATGAGGTCATTTATCCGAGGGTGTTTATTGAAGCCGCGATGGAAATTGATCTACCTGCATGGGATGCGCTGGTGATTGACGAGGCGCAGGATCTTCTGACGCCTGATAATCTGGATGCATTTGATTTGTTGCTTGGTATACCTGGAATTAATCGAGGGCAGTGGCATATTTTTATGGATCGGCTACAGAATATTTATGGATCCGATATTCAGGAGAGTGTGGATAAGCGGCTTTCCGAGGCGCAGCCTGCATTTGATGATCTTTATGAAAATTGCAGGAATACACGTGAGGTTGCCGTTCAAGCTTCAATCATCTCGGGAATTGACTTGGCTATTGAAGGTGCTCCGCTGGGGGCTCCCTGCGATAATATCTACTATCAGGATCAGAGTTCATTTGAATCACAACTCGTTCAAGCTGTAACGAAACTGTTAAATGATGGTGTTCAGCCCGAAGACATTGCGATCCTCTCTACTCGAAAACGGGAGAACTCTCTGGTTGCAGATATCGATTCCATTGCAGGTATTCCTCTTGTTAATGTTAATGATTCTTTCCAAGGGGATATGGTTTTCTCGACGATGCATGCATTCAAAGGGCTTGAGCGTGCGGTAATATTGGCTATCGACATGGAGGATATGGGTCATCCTGATGTGAGGATGCTGCACTATGCAGGTCTCTCACGGGCCGTCGGTTTGCTACATACTTTTCTCCCGGATAAAGCAAAAACCATTTACAGCGGACAGGCTGCAGAATTTGCTAAGCGTTTATCAGAGAGCGCAGATTAATAAATCAATACATAATGGGTTTAACTGATATCTGAATTAATATTGGTTGTTTTAATAATAATTAATCGTTACCTACTTCAGGTAGGTATTCAAAATTTCTAGAGCTCATCGGGTGAGCTTCTTGCAGGTTAAGATCTATTGGTTATGTAAATGAGAACCTGATGAATGCTCAATTTCGTGCCGGATTACGCGTCCGACTCAAGTCAAATCCGGCAAGGACGGGGGTTCTTTCCGGGGAGTGTTCCGGTGACTCTTCATCACCGCGCTGGCAGGTGTTTTTTCAGGATAAAACAGATTTTGTCCCGGAGCTCGCGCTTGAAATTGTCTCCGAGGAAGGTGGAAATCCTTTTGATGATATGCGTAATTTACGCTTTGCTGCTCCCCGAGAACTTCGGGCTGCACTAACCCATGCAAGGCTGGGTGGAAAACTTACCGATCTTATTTACAGCCTGTATACAACCAAAACTGATTTTTATGCCTATCAGTTTAAGCCTGTCCTGTCATTTCTGGATTCACCTTCCCGCGGTATTTTGATTGCGGATGAGGTGGGCCTTGGAAAAACAATTGAAGCCGGTCTAATCTGGACGGAACTGCGCAGTCGCGAAGATGCCCGCAGGTTACTGGTTCTGTGCCCGGCAATGCTGAGGGAAAAATGGCAGCAAGAGCTGGAGGAACGTTTTGGAGTTGATGCCAGAATTTGCACTGCAGAGGAAACCATCAGCACGCTCGAGCGGGCTGGTGGAAATTCTAAAGTTTCATTTGCCATCATTGCCAGCATGCAAGGACTGAGAAGTCTTTTGGATGATTCCGATGAGGAGGATACCTCAAGTCTATCCAGCCGGTTCCGCAGTCTTGCTGATGACAGCGCGGGAGGGAATCCGCCGATTGACCTAGTCATTATCGATGAGGCCCATTACATGCGAAATCCTGATACTCAGACTGCCAAACTGGGACAGGCCCTTCGTAGGATGACGGATAACTTGGTGCTCCTTTCGGCAACACCGATACATTTGCGAAACGCTGACCTTTTTCATCTGCTAAACCTAGTCGACAGCGATACCTTTTCGAATGAATGGTCGTTTGATCATGCGCTGGAGGAAAATGCGCCACTAATTGCTTTGCGTGATCTTCTGCTCAAAGGTGTTGCCGATATAGTGGCGATAGAAGCGGCACTTGAGTTGGTTCGTAATTCACCGATTGCCGCACGCAGCGAGGCGCTAAAGTTTCTTCTTGATTCCCCGCTTGATGCTGAAACATTTTCCACCATAGGTCAGCGCATTGCGATGGCCGAGCGTATAGACCGAATTAATCCGATCACCAAGGTTGTGACCCGAACGCGTAAGCGCGATGTACCTGAGCGCAGGGTCGTGCGGCAACCTTTCGCTCTAAGTGTGGAGATGACTCCAGTTGAGGAAGAATTCTATAGCCAGGTTACTAACGCAGTGAGAAATTACTGCCGTAATCTTGCTATCGCCGAAGGCTTTATGTTAACCATACCGCAGAGGCAGATGTGTAGCTCGATGGCTGCGGCCTGCCGGTCATGGACCAAGCGTTCGAAGGGATTTGAGGAGGAAATTGATCAGATTCTCTGGGATGCGTTTGGTGATGATGCGGCGCCGGACGGGAAATCTCAGAAACGTATTAGTGCGGATAGTTTGATTACTCAGCTTTCCCGTATTGCAGCCGATGTAGGTGATTACGAAGTTCTGCGCCATCATGACTCGAAATTTGAGAGCCTTTTTCAGTATCTTTCTGATTACTGGAAAGAGTATCCCGGTGCAAAGGTTGTGCTTTTCGCATATTTCCGGGATACGCTGAACTACCTAGAGGAGCGTTTTCATGAGAGGAACATTAAATCAGTGGTGTTGATGGGTGGCATGAATAAGCAGCAGGCCTTATCGGAATTTAAGCGCCCGGAAGGACCGCGGATTCTACTAGCTTCCGAAGTTGCGAGCGAGGGTATCGATCTGCAGTTTTCATCTCTCTTGGTGAACTATGATCTGCCCTGGAATCCGATGAGAATCGAACAGCGCATTGGCCGCATCGACCGGATAGGGCAGAAGGCGGACAGAATTATTATCATTAATATATTTCTTAAAGGTTCGCTGGATGAGCGAGTTTATGTCCGTTTGTTTGAAAGACTTCAGATTTTTGAGAGGGCTTTGGGTAGTATTGAAGGAGTTCTTGGTGAACTAATTAGGGGGATGAGTTTTGATTTGCTTCGTCACGAACTGACCGACGAGGAAGAGCTCAGGGTGATTGAGCAGACTTGTGTCGCGGTCGAGCAAAAATCAATCCTAGAGGATCAACTGGAGAGAAGTGCAGAGCGTCTTGTAGCCCATGGTGATTACTTGAAGTACCGAATTGATTCTGCTAGGCAGCTTAATAGGTTTGTATCTTCGGATGACCTGCAGGCGTATGTTTCTGACTTTATTGACGAGTATTGCCATGGCGCTCAGCTGGTCCGAGTCCGGGATGACAATCCGCCTCTCTGGGAGCTGGATCTGGGGGCAGTCACTAGGGCAGAATTTGCGGACTTCATCGAGAGGGATCGCCTGCAGGGGCGTACGAGGCTTGCAACAGCGGCAACCGGCCGTCAACCCTGTGTATTTGAGAATGTACTTAAACGAAGCAGCAATCATTCAGAATCGATTTCCCAGTATCACCCCCTCATTGCTTTTATTCGGAGTCGTCTTGATGCCAAGGAGGTACATCGGCATCCGGTGGTAGTTGCTCTGCAGGTCACATCCCCTGAACCTAATGCGATCCCGCCGGGTAAATATATATTTGCTGTAAGTCGCTGGATTATTAATGGAGAACAGGATTTAGAGAAACTGGTTTTTGGCGCTATTCAGATCGGGAAACTAGCGGCACTTGATGCTGAATCCGCTGAGCAGCTCATCAGTGCAGCCTCCATGAAAGGCCTATCTTGGATAAACGCAAGTGGACAGCTTGATGGAGATAGTGTGGGCGATTGTTTTGAATCAGTTATTAAGCTTCTTGAGGGGCGGTATGATGAATACACATCGGCTGCAGAGCGCGAGAATCGTGACCGTGTCAGCTTCCAGCTCGAACAGATAGATCGCCAAGAATCAAGGGAAGCGAGCCGATTGCAGGATCTCATCATGAGCCTTCTGATGAGGAATAAAACCAGGACCATCAAGGCAAATGAAGGGCGCATTACGAAGATGCGTGAACGTATGGCTGAGCGCCGCGCTCGCCTACAGGGGCGCAAGGACCTTCGACATGAATCTGCTCTAGTTTGCGCTGGCGTTCTTCTGGTCAATGCAAGGCAGGGGGAGATGAATGGGTAATCAGCTAAAGGATGCCTTGAAATTGACCGGCATCCTCGATACTTTGAAAGCCGAGCGGGAGAAGAAGCGCCCGGTAGTTCAAGCTAGTTCGGAAACTAGTCAGGAGCCTAGGAATAATCCTAATCATCCGAATAAAAATCAATACAGTAATTACGCTGGAAATATTCCGGCTAAAGTTTTCCGGATTGGTGGTAATTTGAATCGTCCTGCATCCGATGTTCAAAAGGGACCCCGCCCGACTTTAAAACCAGTTTTCCGAATACTGGATGTACCGGCGTCCGCTCCTGATCCTAAGCCTGTTTCACGACTGGTTCGGGTTGGTAGTTTTCACCGCCACCCACTATTTTATGATGATCTTATTCATGCAACAGAAATGCCCACCCTAAAATTTACGGGTATTGAACAAGATCTGACTAATGGTACCCCTGCTACCGATGAAACTAATTTGGTTATCGGCCTTGACTTCGGGACCTCAGCAACAAAGGTAGTAATTCGGGACTGCTTAGCCGAACTCGCTTTTGTTGTGCGTTTTAATCCCTCCATTCAAGGGGTAGAAGCAAACCTGATTCCTTCCAGAGTTTTTCGTGCCGGGGAGCTCTATTCTTTGATGAAGGGCGGAATCCATATTAGTAATCTGAAAATGGGATTGCTTACAGCAGCTAAGGATGGCAAAGAAGGTATTCAGGAATTTAAGGACTGTTGCGCGTTTCTTGCGCTGGTTATTCGCAGAGCAAAGGCATGGTTTTTTACAGAATATCACGACAGATATAAAAATCATAAACTTAACTGGGGAATTAACCTCGGGCTGGCCGCACGTTCTTACGAAGAGAAGGAGGTTGTTGAGCTTTTTCGCAGATTAGCTTGGGCCGCCGCCAACCTTGCATCGGATCCGGTTTATCCATATATCACGGATGAAGCGGTAGATACGCACATAGAATTATCGCAATTAGTCACCTCGGAAGGAGATAAACCTATTGATAATGGAATGGCATTCAGGTTTGCTGATATTGATGTAGTTCCAGAAGTCAGTGCACAGCTCCAGGGCTTTATGGAATCGGCCCGATGGGACTGGAATTCACGCCCAATAATGTTGCTCGTAGATATTGGCGCGGGTACTGTTGATTCAGCTATTTTTCACGTTAACGCCCCTCCCAACTCTTCAGGAAAACTTTCTTTTTATTCGAGCCGAGTTGAATTAAACGGTGTCATGTTTTTGCATCGTGACAGGGTTGATTGGTTGAGGGCAATACTTCCTGCAGACGCGGGCGATAACGAAGCTAGGCAATATTTAGATTCAATCAGAGAGGCTATGGATAGAATGAGACCTATTCCCCAAACTGTTAGAGAGTATTTGCCAGGGTATGAGGTTGAAGTTGCCGGGGAGGATTCTGATGCTATTTTTTTTCGAAATCGTTACAGATATCAGGTTTCATCAAACATAACCGAGGCTATAACCAACAAAGGTTTACCTACTCACCAACTTCAGAATATTCCTCTTCTTTTATGCGGCGGGGGATCAAGAATGTCATTCTATGAAAACATCGCAGATGCTATTAACAAAACTCAGGGAAGAAGCGTGCACGTTGAAATCACGCACTTGCCTGTCCCAAAAGATCTATCAGAACCGGGATGGCACTCTGAGGATTTTGACAGGGTTTCTGTTGCATATGGGTTGAGTCTGTCAGGTAAGGGAGAAACGACCCTTGGGGAAATTGTTAGGGCAATAGATGTTCCTAATATCGGGTTAGCAGAGATAGTTCAGCCGGATATTTTTTTTGTTTCAAATGATCAGATGTAAAGCACTTAAAACCGTTTTGCTAGATAGCTATATCTATTATTAATTTCAGGCTGAGATATTGCCGCTTGTTAATTAAAGCTAATTAACTATGGGACCTGCTTTTAACTCTTGAATTGAAGCAATCAACCATGCAGTAGCAGTCCAAAATCAGTCGCTTAAAAAGTCATGGACGAGTTCAGCAATCTTTTTCGCGAGTAGCGGTGGTACGGCATTCCCAACCTGCCCATATTGCGATGTTTTAGTTCCTTCGAAGAAGTAGTTGTCTGGGAATGTCTGAAGTCTTGCGGCCTCTCTAACACTTAGGCTTCGAGCTTGCGAAGGATCAGGGTGAATATAGTAGTGCCCATCTTTTGCTATATGGGACACAATAGTGGTGCTTGGATGACTTGCTAGCTGTACTCTGAATCGGTCTTGAAATGGTGTGTCTACTAAACTTGCATTTTGGTGTGCGGGTATAAGTTTTGGGGGTAACTCACCGATTTTTGGAGATCTACCCAAAAGTTTTGCATAATTTGCCAGAAAAAAATACCGCTGTATATCTGATCTCATATGGGATCTGGCTTGGTGCTGTATTACCCCATTAATTCTAGGATCAATTAGCCAGTTATTTAATTGGCTATTTCTTAAGGGCCTCAGTTTCCCCTGAAGGAAGGAGCTTCCTGAATTCATTGTTTCTAGAGACAGGCGAGCGCTTCTTTCCATTTCTGGTATCAATGCCTTTTTTAGTGGAGCACTCCAACCGCCCAACATTGATTTAGTGGTCTGAAGTACTTTGCACCACTCTTTGAGCGAATCCTCTTCTTTGGACAATTTGCTTCTTATGCGTGGCATTGAACCCAATACATCATTTACCGCAAAAAATCCGTCTTCCTCTTGAAGAATATTATGCTTTTTCTTCGCTAAATCTTTTCGAACTCCAAATAGGATTACTCTATGTCGAGCTTGCGGTATTCCATATTTTTCGGACTCAATAATAAAATTTCTAGGTTCAAGCTCGTCGGATGGTATTTCAAGGGTGAGCGAGCGAATTTCGTACTCCAACCCGCTTTTGGGGCTACTAAGGTCTTTAATTATTTTTTTGAATATTAAATCGCCATTGAGTTTTGAAGAAAGAATACCCTTGACGTTTTCCATGATGAACACTGGAGGAGAGTGCATTTTAATAATTCTTAAATACTCTTTATAGAGGAGGTGCCTAGAGTCTGACTGATACTTCTCTAAGTCCGATTTCATCATTTTTGATCTACCAGCCATCGAATAGGCTTGACAGGGCGGTCCGCCAATTAGCACCCAGTTAGATCGGCCTCCAATCCCAGCTTTAATCCATTGATCTATTTCTTTGGTGGATGTTTCACCTAATGTGGCATTTTTAGCTTCGTTATCAGCTTCTCTTAAATGGTCTTGAATGGACCTATTGCCTAGAAAATCCTGTTTGCTAATTTTTTCGGTTATGTAGTCGTAGTAGGAATCGGGTACTTTGTTACCAAAACTTCTAAATAGGGCTCGAAGCTTTAGAGTTTGATATGCGCTTATTTCCTTTTCAACAGATAAAGCAAGCTTAAAAACTGGCCTATTATTTTTGTTGAGCGAAGAGAAGCCTTCGCCGAGTCCCCCGGGGCCTGCAAATAGATCAATGACGGGTATTAATTGGTGCATTATTCATTTTTATATAGTTAACCAGGTTAGCACAATTTTTGGAATTTAATGAATGCATTCTTTGTTTGGGCCTTTCCATAACTCAAAGCAATCTATATTATCGGCGATTCATTTTTATATGAGGGCTCATTAAATTAATCTTGTGCGTCTTTTAAGAGATGGCTGCAACCTAAACTAGCTGAGACAGTTCAAACATTAACCATCTAATTTTTTATACTTGCTAGACCTGCCCACAGAGACCCATACCCATTCATCGCACCCAACACCTCAATTTGTATTCATTTTGCGTTGGTATTAATTTTATTTTTGAGACTATTTATACTTTCCCAATACCCAAGCTCACCCCATGAGCCTCACCCCATTTACTGTTGATTCATTCAGTCAACAGTTCCAAAAAATACTTCGTTAGTCTGTTGACATTGCCATTATTAGATGTCATATTGACAGTAATAGGTGTCAGTTAAGAACCTTGACAGTGGTTTAAACGGTGTTTTAGAGGGTAGGGGAATGTAAATGGGCTTTTTCATCAACCAATATCAAGGATTTAGCGGAAATGCCGTGGATATGGCAGCCGTCGCTACTCAATGCGCCCAGTTCATCCAAATGCCTGGTGATCTGGACAAAATCAATGAGCGCCTAGTGCGTTACTAC
>Ga0007854_10002317_pt1 | contig 11844 bp, 8 predicted proteins | sample CryBogCBH12Aug08_FD_60382 | JGI IMG/M metagenome (GOLD analysis project Ga0007854, IMG submission 60382) | Freshwater microbial communities from Crystal Bog, Wisconsin, USA - CBH12Aug08 | ecosystem: Environmental > Aquatic > Freshwater > Lake | place: Crystal Bog, Wisconsin, USA | collected... | reverse complement strand
TTTTTACCACTGCCTTGTGGTGTAACGGTAGCACAGCAGATTCTGGATCTGCTTGTCATGGTTCGAATCCATGCGAGGCAGCCACTTTTTAGGCTTTAGTATAGTAAGGGTTTAGGCTCTAGGCTCTTTTGTTCCTGATTTACGGAGTTCGAAATCAACAATCCAGCCCTCAGCTTTTAGGCCTCAGCCTGCTTTACTTCTTTCTGACCGGTTTTGAATAACTAAGGACCTTGGCTGGTGGGATATTCCGATGGACGGTCCTGCTCTTGTGATGATCGTCGAAATGATCGAGTGCCACTTTCCGGAAGCGCTGGCTGCCGGTCATGTACCAGCAGATCGGATAGGTGAAAGTTCGGAAAGTTCCCTCCTCATGGAGGGCTTCGCGCGTGGCGGTAAGAATCAATTCCTGAACATGGTGTGGCATGCTGGCGAAGGGCAATCCGGAAAGAATCAAGCGCGCTTTCCCTAGACCTTTTCCTTCAAGAAGAGACTGGATCTCCGCGGCGGAGCCATGATGGAAATGGCGGCCTGGAAAACGCCGCGTCAGATGTCCGTGAAAATGAGAGTCGAGTTCGATGCCTAGGTACTCGGCTCCTTCGGGTAGACGTTCCAGAAGCAGTTCCGTGAAGGCGCCTGTTCCGGGGCCATATTCGACAACGACATCTCCAGGCTGTAACTCGATGCCGTGGAGCATCGCCTCAGCAAGATCGCGTGAGCTTGGAAATACCGCTCCGATATTTGTTGGGGCTGAGGCGAATCTTGTGATGAAGGCGATTGCCTCGGCTAGGTTTTCGGTCACCTTCTTCGACTCTTTGCCTGACTGCGTGCCGGAATGGTGGCCTTTTTTGGAATGCTTGCTCATGCGTTGGCGGTGGGAAGAGATGCAGAGTATCATGCGTATCCGTGCTTGCACGCCTTTCCATGTCCGTGCTTCATAACCCGATGCGCTTCCCTCCCGCGCCGACTTTCTTTCTCGTGTCGGCGGTCATTCTGCTGATGACTGGCTGTGCTTCTTTGGTGCCCTTGTCATCCCCCGGGGTTGCTCTTTACGATCCGGTCCCGAAGTCGATCGAAACTGGGAAGGCCTCTTATTATGGTGGGCGATGGATTGGCAGGCTCACGGCCAACGGAGAGCGCTATCATTCCGGGGATTGCACGGCGGCGCATAAGCATCTGCCGTTCAATACGATGGTTCGTGTCACCAACCTCAGGAATAACAAGAGTGTTATCGTCAGGATCAATAACCGCGGACCTTACGCCAAGGGACGCATTCTCGACCTGAGCATCGTCGCCGCCAAGAAGATCGAGATGATTGGCGATGGGATTGTTCCGGTTAGGGCAGAGGTTCTGAAGAAGATTCTGGTCCTGTCAAAGCCAAACCGGCAGTTAGCCGAGGTTCAGTAGGCAGCATAAGCAGCGGGATAGGCAGCAGGCAAGGGGCCTAGTTGGAGAAATCTTTTCAGTGAATGTTCTGAGGAGAAGTGGGATGGATTTGACTTTTTCTTGAACATATCATCATATCCGCATCAGATGATAAGAAAAATAAAGCTGTTACTGCTGTCTCTGCTCTCTTTATGCCCAGTCTTGAAGGCCCAGCAAGAGACCAAGACGCTTCCTTTATCGACGATCATTCCCTCAGCGCCGCTGCCGGTCGTCACTGTGGTGGGGGATAATCCGGTCATGGGGATGGATGCGAGCACGATTCCCAATCCGGGAGGATATAACCCCCTCTGGGAGAATGCCGCCACGCGAACCGTCACCCCGGATATGCAGAATCCTGTCTCTGTTCAAACCGTGCCCCAGCAGGTGCTGAAGGATCAACAGACCATCTATCTGGATGATGCGCTCCAAAATATCAGCGGCGTGACCCCCCAGAATAGCAGCTACGGAACGGGGGATAGTTTTGCCATCAGGGGATTCAACATGAACAACCTTGTTTTTGAGGATGGACTGCGGAGTGACTACTTTGCCGCGGGTTTCCAACGCTCCATGCAGAATGTGCAGAGTGTCACTGTCGTCAAGGGCCCAGCCTCCGTCCTCTACGGACAGGCTGAGCCGGGCGGATTGGTTGATATCGAGACGAAGAAGCCGCTCTCGACGAATTACTTCGCTCTCGATCAGCAGATCGGGTCGTTCAGCTTCTACCGCACCACTCTGGATGCCTCTGGGCCTCTTAATGCCGACAAGACGCTGCTCTACCGATTCAACGTGGATGAGGAAAATTCCTACTCCTACCGGGCCTTCGTCAAATCGCAGCGCCTCTTCCTCTTCCCGACGATCCAGTGGAAGCCGAACAAGGAGAATCAGGTCACTTTGGAAGTCACCTATGCGAATATCAATCAGGTCCAGGACAACGGGATTCCATTCACGACCAATGGCGTCCCAGCTTCCGTGCCGATGGGGAATAATTACGCAATGCCCGGATCCAATCAAAATCCCACCCAGGATCTCACGGTCAAGCTCTCGGCGACCCATCACTTTAGTGACGATTGGATGATCCATGCCGCTTACAAGAGCGAGTTCATGAGTTCCCCCATTACCAATTCTCAGTTTTATGCGGGGGACGTGGATCAGAACGGCAACCTACCGCTCTATGTCTCCTCCACCCCGCTCTACAATCTCTGGACCCAGGAGTATCTGGTCGATCTCACCGGTAAATTCACTACCTGGTTCCTCAAGCACACGGTCCTGGGGGGATTTGATTTCTACCATCAGAACTTTCATTACACCTACGAGCAGGCGGATAACCCCTTCATCTCTCAGAATATCTTTCAGCCGAACTGGAACCAGCCACTGCCGCCCATCGACCCGAGCAAGACTGGGAACACCTACCAGCAGCTCAATGATTGTGGTGCCTATTTCCAGGATCAGATGGAGCTCCCGTGGCATCTTCACCTCCTTGCTGGCTTCCGCTACGATAATGTGTCTGTCTCCAATACCGGCTACTCCAAGTACGGAACCTCCACCGTCCACGAGGTCCCTCCGCTGACACCCCGCTTCGGCGTACTCTGGCAAGCGGTCAAGCCCGTCAGTCTTTACGGCAGCTACACGGAAAATTACGGCACCACGGCCTTGGGCGCCGTCACAGCAAACGGGCAACCCCTGCCGCCAGAAGGAGCCAAGCAGTGGGAGGCCGGCATCAAGACCGAGTTCCTGGAAAAGAAGCTCACGACCACCGTGGCATTCTATCAACTCACCCAAAACAATATCCCGACCGCCTATCCCTCGAATCCCGGATTTGAGGAGGCTATCGGTCAGGCACGAAGCAAGGGCTTGGAGTTGGAAACGGCCGGAGAAATCCTGCCGGGCTGGAGAGTGATCGGCGGCTACTCCTACATCAACTGCGTCACCACAATTGATAATAATGTCCCGAGCCTTCAGGGGCTCAGATTCCCCGGCGTGCCCTACAACAGCTGCAGTCTCTGGAGTACCTATGAGATTCAAGGAGGTCCTATGAAGCGGTTCAAATTCGGAGCCGGAGTCGTGGGACGCAGCGAGGAACAGGCCTACACCTATCCTTCTTCTGGCACCTCCTACGAAGTCGACCGCATCCCGGCTTTTGCCGTTTTGAACGCGATGGCCAGTTATCCCTGGAGTCTCGGAAAGACCAAAATGACCGCTCAGATCAACATCAACAACATGTTCAATACCGCTTACTTCTCGAGCGTGAATCCGAGCCAGGCAATGCCGGCCGCTCCATTTAACTTCATGGCATCGCTCAAGATGGAGTTCTGAAATCCATTGCTTCTTTCCTAGCATCGTCACTCCCAATATTGTCCATTCGATTACTCCAGCAGTTTTTATGAAATCAGAACAACCCAGCGATCTTTTCCGAACAGTCGTGCCAGCCGTTGTGCTCTTGCTTGCCGGCATCTTCTTTCGAGTGCTCCGCGTCGATCTGGCGCCGCAGACACTGCCGAATTTTTCTCCCCTGATGGCGGCGGCTCTTTGCGGCGCGGTCTTCATTCCGGGGTGGCTCGGTCTGGTGATGCCTGTGACAGCTCTAATGGTTTCAGACGCCTTGCTGAATCTCCACTATGGAGTCCCTCTCATCTCCCCCCAGCTTCTCTGGACATTGCCGGGTTATCTGATGGCGGTCGGGCTTGGCTGGATGATCCGTGAACGCCGCGGCGGCCTGCTCCCGATTCTTGCCGGAACGCTGATCGCTTCACTTGCCTTTTACCTTATCACGAACACGGGTAGCTGGCTCGGTCTCGCGGCCTATCCTCAGAATTTCGCCGGATGGATCCAGTCACTGACCATTGGTCTTCCCGGCTATGCCCCGACTTGGAGCTTCTTTCGGAACAGCCTCGTGAGCGATCTCCTCTTTGCGGCCTTCTTTGTGGCCGTCGAGCGGGGCTTGGCGACACGTAAAGCCGTGGCGATTGCCTGAGATGTCAGCGTCCGGCGAGCCAGCGCAGTGCGGGGCCGATTCTCTGATGCCAAGAGCTGATTTCTTGGGACCCTCCGTTCACTCGACAAATCTCAAACTCGACCCCGTCTTTCCAGCCTCTGGTACGAAGCAGGGCCCCGAGATCTCGATGATACGGCTCATAGCACTCATCGAGGCCGAGTGTTCCATAGTCGAAGATAACGCGCCTGCCCATAGGCAGGGACTTCCTTTCCTCAAGATGCAACAGCATGGGGGAGCGCAGTGGTGGCGCTCCCTCCACTCCCTCAAACGAGGTCGAGAGGCAGCACGCGGCACCAAAGAGTTCGGGTTGATCGAGCAGGGTGCGAAAAGCAGTCAGTGCGGCATGACCCGTTCCTCCGATCCAACGAGCCGAGGGGGAGTCAAGAATTCGCAAGTGATCAGAAAGAGTATTGACGATCGCAATCGGCTCCATGGGGCCGGCAGGTGTTTCCGCCGCCGCCACCTCCGCCACGATTATCTGAGGCAGCACTCCTTCCGCGTGCAGTCCGGCGATCGCTTCCGGGGCCTTCAGTCCCGGGGTCAGCATCAGCAGAATCGGGAATTTGCGGTGAGGTGTCTGGCTGTAGGAAGTCGGCAGGAACACAGAGATCTCTTTTCCCTCAACCTTGATTGTTTCGATAGCATCCAGCATTGCCCATCCGTACCATTCCCCAACACCTTCTCCAACCTGTAAAGCAGCTCCACTGATGATCTCCATGCTTCCCAACCACGAATCAGACGCCCTCTTGAGAGAGCTTTTCACCCGTCGCATCGCCCTGCTCGACGGAGCGATGGGAACGATGATCCAGCGTCACCCGCTGACCGAGGCGGACTTCCGCGGCGAACGCTTTAAGGATCACGCGCATGACCTGAAGGGAAATAACGATCTCCTCTCGATCACTCGTCCTGACGTGATCAAGGGGATCCATCGCGCCTACTTCGAGGGGGGGAGCGACATCGTCGAGACGAATACCTTCAGCACGACGACTGTCTCGCAGGCCGACTACGGCCTGGAGGATGCCGTGCGGGAGATCAACCTCGCCGGAGCCAAGGTGGCTCGTGAGGCGGCTGATGAATTCATGGCGGAGAATCCGGGGCGCAAGGTCTTTGTCGCGGGATCGGTTGGTCCAACCAATCGTACCGCCTCGATGTCACCGGATGTCAATAATCCCGGCTACCGCGCCGTGACCTTCGACGGGTTGGTGATCTCCTATGCCGAGCAGATCGAGGCCTTGCTCGATGGTGGGGTCGATCTCCTCCTGCTCGAGACGGTTTTCGACACGCTGAATCTCAAGGCGGCGATCTTCGCCTGCGAGGAGGTCTTTGAAAGACGCGGGATGCGCTGGCCGATCATTCTCTCGGTCACGATCACCGATGCCTCGGGCCGCACCCTCTCGGGACAGACCGTGGAGGCCTTTTGGAATTCCGTCCGCCACTCGAAGCCACTCGCTGTCGGCATCAACTGCGCCCTCGGTGCCGCCGAGATGCGTCCCTACATTGAGGAGCTCTCACGCATCGCTGACTGCTACATTAGCTGTTATCCGAATGCCGGTCTGCCGAATGCCTTCGGCGGTTACGATCAGACCGCCTCCGAGATGGCGGCGCTGGTGGCCGACTTTGCCGCCGAGGGGTGGATCAATGTGGTCGGCGGTTGCTGCGGTTCCACACCGGAGCATATTGCGGCGATTACCGAGGCCGTGCGTCCACACCCTCCTCGCAAGCCGTCGACACCACCACCGGCCACCCGTCTCAGCGGACTCGAGGCTCTGACGATCGAGAAGGGCAGCTCCTTCATGATGGTCGGTGAGCGCACCAATGTCACCGGATCCCCCCGTTTCTCGAAGCTCATCATCGCTGGCGATTACGAGACGGCGCTCTCGGTCGCCCGACAGCAGGTGGAGAGTGGAGCCAACATTCTGGATGTGAATGTCGACGAGGGGATGCTCGACAGTGAGGTGGTGATGGAGACTTTCCTGAACCTGCTCGCCGCCGATCCCGAGATCAGCCGCGTGCCGATCATGATCGACAGCTCCAAGTGGTCCGTGCTCGAGAAGGGAGTGAAGTGCCTCCAGGGTAAATGCGTCCTCAACTCCATCAGTCTCAAGGATGGCGAGGAGACCTTCCTGAAGCGGGCTCGTCTTGCCCAGCGCTATGGTGCTGCAGTGATCGTCATGGCCTTCGACGAGGAGGGGCAAGCCGCCACCAAGGAGGATAAGGTCCGCATCTGCACCCGAGCCTATCGACTGCTCGTTGATAAGATCGGCTTCGATCCCGAGGATATCATCTTTGATCCAAATATCCTCACGGTTGCCACGGGCATCGAGGAGCACAATAACTACGCAGTCGACTTCATCGAGGCGGTCCGCGAGATCAAGGCAACGCTCCCCGGTGCCAAGACCAGCGGCGGTCTGAGCAACATCTCCTTCTCTTTCCGAGGGAATAATCCCGTGCGCGAGGCTATGCACTCCGCCTTCTTATATCATGCAATCCAAGCTGGTCTCGACATGGCGATCGTGAATGCCGGGATGCTCGAGGTCTACGAGGAGATCAATCCCGAGCTTCTTTCCATGGTCGAGGATGTACTCCTGAACCGACGTCCCGACGCCACGGAGCGTCTGGTCGATTTTGCCGAAGGATTGAAAGCCGCCGGTGGAGATCCGAAGGAACAGAAGGCCGAGCAGGCCTGGCGTTCAGGCACCGTCGAGGAGCGTCTCCAGCACGCCCTGATCAAGGGGATCGTCGATCACATCGACAGTGACACCGAGGAGGCCCGCGTGAAGTTGGGTCGTCCTCTGCTGGTGATCGAGGGCCCCCTGATGGATGGCATGCGTGTCGTGGGTGATCTCTTTGGTGCCGGGAAGATGTTCCTGCCTCAAGTGGTGAAGAGCGCCCGCGTGATGAAGAAGGCAGTCGCCTACCTGACCCCCTTTATGGAGGCCGAGAAGGCCGCTGCCGCTGATACCAGCTCCGCGTCAAAGATCCTGATGGCCACCGTTAAGGGGGATGTTCACGACATCGGCAAGAACATCGTCGGCGTCGTCCTCGCCTGCAACGGCTACGAGGTCGTCGACCTCGGCGTCATGGTCCCATGCGACAAGATCCTGGCCGCCGCCAAGGAGCACAAGGTCGACATCATCGGCCTCAGCGGCCTGATCACCCCATCGCTCGACGAGATGGTCCATGTCGCCCGCGAGATGAAGCGTGCGAATTTCGATATTCCCCTGCTGATTGGTGGAGCGACTACGAGTCCAGCCCACACAGCCGTGAAGATCGCCGGGGAGTATGGCCATCCCGTGATCCATGTGCTCGATGCTTCCCGTGTTGTCGGAGTTGCAGCCGAGCTTCTCTCCGAGGATCGCAAGGAAGCTTATCACCTCCAGGTCGAGGCGAATCACAAGCGTCTCCGCGAGGAGCATGCTGGTAAGCGCGCCAAGGGGGATCTCCTTCCCCTTGAGGTAGTGCGCGAGAATATCACCCCCATCGACTGGGCCGCGGCCGATCTCGCTGTGCCGGAGAAGACCGGAGTTCTGACCTTTGACGAGATTCCGCTGGCAGAGCTTGTGGAGTATTTCGACTGGTCACCCTTCTTTGCAGCCTGGGAAATGCGAGGTCGCTATCCTGGCCTCCTCTCGGATCCCGAAATCGGGGCTCAGGCAACCGAGCTTCACAACGATGCGCTCAAGGTTCTCGAGACCATTGTGGCGGAGAAGCGCTTCCGCGTGCGCGGAGTCTGCGGCTTCTGGCCAGCGAATCGCGTCGGTGACGATATCGAGCTCTACGCCGATGCCGAGCGCTCCTCCGTAATCGGGAAGTTCCACATGCTCCGCCAGCAGAATAAGAAACCTGCCGGCCAACCGAACTACTCCCTGGCTGACTTCATCGCCCCGCTTGAGTCCGGACGCCTCGACACGATTGGCGGCTTTGCCGTCACGGCAGGGCCTGAGGTTGGCGAGTACGCTGAGGGGTTTGAGAAGCAGCACGACGACTACACCGCCCTGCTCGTGAAGGCACTCGGTGATCGCTTTGCCGAGGCGGCAGCCGAGTGGCTCCATAAGCAGGCCCGCGACCTCTGGGGATTCGGCAAGACAGAGAATCTCACCAAGGAGGAATTCATCCGCGAGAAGTACCGCGGCATCCGCCCCGCCGCAGGCTACCCTGCCGGTCCTGACCACACCGAGAAGTGGGAACTCTTCCGCCTCCTCGATGCCACGAAGCACACAGGAATCACCCTCACCGAGAGCCTCGCGATGAATCCTGCCAGCTCCGTTTCGGGTCTCTACTTCGCCGCCCCCGAATCCCGTTACTTTGCCGTCGGTAAGCTTGGTCGCGACCAGATCGAGGATTATGCGAAGAGGAAGGGGATGCCCGTTGCGGAAGTCGAGAAATGGCTGGGGCCTTATCTGCAATATGATCCAGATTCCACCCTTATTGGCATCTGCCAATAAGGAGGCTTGGTCTTTTGCGCTCTGGCTTTGTTTGCCTGCGGTCGGCGTAGGATTACTACGCCTTCCCTTGGCCGCCTTGCCATAGCATCAAAATCTCTGCGCCTTTACTGATACTGCTTGCTCACATAACTCTGCATAAAAGCCTTGGCTCAAGATAAGAGAAGGTAACGATGGTAACGCGCCGCCTTTCGCTATATCACATATGTTTAGTTTCAATTTCGCTTATTGAGAACCACCCCAAACAGCAAAAAAGAGAACAGCCACACAGATCAGATTATGGATGGCGTGAAACGCCATCGTGATCCAACAAGCAGTCCAAAGAGAGTTGCTGCGTCCTTCTAGGTAAGCATGGCTGAGAAAAATGCCTGATACAATCCCGGCAGCAACACCGACTTTAATGCCCATAGGGAAATGCAGGGCCGCGAATGGAATCACACCCACTAGAAACTGAACCATACGGGATTGACGAAGTACCCGTGCAATCTCGATCGGTGCTAACTGTAGAGTAAGGGTCTCAAATGCCGGCGCGATCAAAGCCATAGCCAATGCGGCGCCCCACAGATCATGGGTCATCGAAAAATCAGGGTCGGCAGCGGGATGATGTCCGTTCGGATCGAGAAAGAAGAGAGGTGTCGCAACAATCACATTCGCGACTAAGTTCTGTAAGGTAAGGCAAAGAATGAAATGCCATGGCCGCCGGCAGCTCTCGAGTCGAATGGGGTGTAGCAGCCAATCAAGCCCACGTTTGGAGGAAGCAGACGCTGGTAGCTCTGCGTTCGCTTCCTGAACTTCCATAAAGTGCAGGCTTAGTCTGGATCAGTGCAGAATCAAGAAATTCCTTCCAGATCCATCATTCTGCTCTGTGTGCGCCCGGGCGTTTGCATACCAGGCTGTTACTTTGCATTTGACTCGGGCTCTCCCGAGTCCCTCGCCCCTTTCAGGGGCTGCTTTGCAGTCTTATCAGCTCCCATCAGTCGCTGATTTGTTACGGTTGCGGGTGATCTGATTCGGCCGCTCTACATCAACGTCGCACCCATTTCTGCGAGTGGTGACCTCTCACCCTTGGTGAGGGAGATGTGAGCGGTGAGTTTCTGGCCGCGTAATTTGTTGCGGGTATGGACGAGGCCGTTGGAGCGGCGGTCGACGTAGGGGTTGTCGATCTGGGCAGGGTCGCCGACCATGACGAGTTTGGAACCCTTCGACATACGGGTGACGACGGTCTTGGCCTCGAGTGGGGTCAGTTGCTGGGCTTCGTCGAGGACGAAGAAGCGGTTCGGGATGGAGCGGCCGCGGATATAGCAGAGGGCCTCGATCTCAAGGAGTCCACGCTGGATGAGCTGCTCGTAGGGTTTGAGCGGCGTGCTCTGCCCTCCCCCGGCATTCTCCTGCTGCTGAACGGACTGTTTTTTCTGTTTCTTCCGCTCGGAGGCGTGCGGTGCACCGGGGCCTTCGTTTCGCTGTGGGTGAAGGGGAAGGAGCACCTCGAAGGCATCGTAGATCGACTGAAGCCAGGGATGGAGTTTCTCGTTCAAGGTGCCGGGAAGGAATCCAAGGGTGTCACCCATGGCGACCACGGGACGACTGACGGTCATGCCATTGTAATCCCGCTGTCCGGTGAGGTAGAGCCCCGCGGCGACGGCCATGAGGGTCTTGCCGGTGCCTGCCTGACCGTAGCAGGTGATGAGTGAGATGGAGGGGTCGAGCAGGGCGTCGAGGAAGCAGAGTTGTCCGAGATTCGCCGGGCGAAGCTCGATACCGCGTGGCATCTGGAGACTCTGGGGAACCTTCAGGCGCTGGAAGTGGCCGTTGCCGATATGGCGGGCGGGCATGAGCTTCTGCTCGGAGGCCTCAAGGAGGACATACTCGTTGATCTCGAGTTTGCCGGTGCGGCTCTCCTCCAGATCGATGCTCTGGGCGCTACCGAAGCGCTGGAGTTCATGGGCCTCGACCTTGATCTTCCGTATCTCGCCCTCTTCGGCATCTTCGGCGGAGACCTTGTCATTGAGGTAATCCTGGCAGGTGATCCCGAGGGCCATCGCCTTGAGCTGCATGTTCAGATCCTTGGTGATGAGGATGGCTGGGGTCTTATCCTGTTCCTGAACAGCAAGGCAGGCTGCCATGATCTTGTGATCAACCTGATTCTTGTCGGGGAAGATCTCGGTGAACCTCCTGATCGCTGCGGAGGGATGATCCGTGTTCAATGCATCATTGATAAAGATGCGGACGGTGCCTCCCCCGGCCGTGGGGACGCCGCTGATCACTTTCTTGGTCTGATGATCAAAGGTCTGGGTCAGGAAGCGATGGACGGTACGTGCATTGGCTCCGCGCTCGGTCTGCTCGTTCTTGAACTTGTCCATCTCTCCGAGGACCTCGACCGGAATGAAGATGTGGTTGTTCTCAAAGCGGTTCAGGCAGTACGGGTCATGGAGCAGGACATTCGTATCGAGGACGAAGTTCTTCACCGCGGTCGCATCTTTTTTGAGTTTCTTTTTACCGCCGGCCTTACTGGGTGGAACTACCGGAAGGAGGATGTTCTGTTCTTCGGAGGTTTCCATCGGGGCGGTTCGGTGCATGGTGGATGTTTTTATAATGATGGAGTTTGGATTAACGGAAAGTGGACGTAAAAAAGGGATCGCGAAACCATGGAGGGACGGAATTGCCTGCGTGCGATCTCCAACCGGAGATGCTTAAACCACATCGAATCAATCTGGTGGCGGGAGTTGCTCAACTCGTCATCCTGTATTGCAGTGGGGGTTGGGATTCACAATCTAAAAATTGTGGCATTTTCGTCTTTTTAAAGATTCGGACCACTACGGGTGGTGGCCTTATTTGCCCTTTCGCTTTCTCCTTTTCACCTTTTACTATTACTCAATGCATTCTTTCCGATATGTCGATGGCTCGCTGCAGTGCGAGGGAGTGGATCTCGAGAGTTTAGCCTCCGAAGTAGGGACGCCTGCCTATGTCTATTCCGCCGAGACGATCCGC
>Ga0007854_10002314_pt1 | contig 11846 bp, 10 predicted proteins | sample CryBogCBH12Aug08_FD_60382 | JGI IMG/M metagenome (GOLD analysis project Ga0007854, IMG submission 60382) | Freshwater microbial communities from Crystal Bog, Wisconsin, USA - CBH12Aug08 | ecosystem: Environmental > Aquatic > Freshwater > Lake | place: Crystal Bog, Wisconsin, USA | collected... | reverse complement strand
TGAGACATTATATTCTCCGATTAATGCGGTGTCGCCGGGACAGGCCGGAAGGGTGTCTGGCACGTGGCAACATAAGGATAGTAACCTGCGGGATGGTCGCAGTAATACCACATCTGGACCGGCGCCGGCGAGGGCGGCGGAGGCTGTTGCACAACCATCGGTGCCCCGGGCGCAATGATCCCCGACGGTGGCGAGGTCACCACCATGGGATCGGCAAAGGCGACCTCGGAAACCACCAAAGGGAAAGGATAAACGGGGCGTTCATAAAAATACCACACACCGCCGGCAAACCACCACCACCCAAACCGTCCGTTCCGCCATTCGTGACGCCACATGCCGCCGCGCCAGATCCTGGTCTCATGCGGGGCAAAGCGATGAACGTCACGCTCGCGAAACTGATAATGGCCGCGCGGTTCGCCTTGAGCCCGCCCATGCTGTTCACCGTGCGGGCGGCCATGTTCTTCGGCTGACGCCGGTAGAATGGGAAGGGCAAACAATATTGCCGCGCAGAGCGCGCCGAGCTTAGCAGCAAAGGGAGGTTTCAATATAATTCTGTGCATGGCGAACTCCTGGAACCGCGACTGTCCCTCAATTTACGCATAGAACATGGCGGAACGATGGCAACCCCATTGCTTGTGATCGCGATGCTGCTCAATGAGTGTCCGGATTCATTTTAAACCATTTTCGCAGTTATGCAAAATTTGGTGCGGACGCGGCACAAAGTAAGAGCAACCATTTTGTCGGCGCGACAGTAGAACTCTAGCAAAACCAAGTTCCCAAAACATTACACGATGGTTTCATTTTGTTCCGCTTGCGCCTCGGTTGGCACCTTAATGCCGGCGGCACGGCAACAGCAAAAAATCTCCTCGGTGCGGCAGGAGGCAACAATAAAGGCGATGCTCTCTCCCTCGCATCGACCGCCGCCACTAAAAAAATTGAGGGGGGCTGTCACCGATATCGGCAGCTTTTTGTACTGGCGGATCGACATCCTGAGCGTCAGCAATGACCGATCGGCCTGCCTGGCAAGGACCGGTAAAGTGAGCGCATGGTCTTCGTCCGCACCGGAGGGCATCAGCTTTCAGCGGGTTTTGTCAAAAAGGGGAAGAATTTGCGATCTTCAGTCAACATATGTCTGGCAATGACTTCGTTAGCAAGAAAGTCAAAAAGTTCAGCCAAGGATAATTTCCCTTTGGAAAATTTCTTGGCCATTTGGAGTGCCTTTGCGACCAAAGCCTTATGAATGCCGACATGCTCCGTACGCTCGGGGTAGCCAATCTCAGAGAGGATCGCCTCTTCATCACGGAAATGAAGAACGACCTCATTCAGCAAGCTGTCAATCATCGGAAGGATATCGTCAGTCGGCTTTTCGCCGAGGGCCGCCGCCAGGACAGCGTCGGCAAGATCAAACAGGTTGCGATGTTCTCTGTCGATCACGTCATGGCCTGAAGCGTAGAAGTCGCGCCAATGCAGGCGCACGAATCCCGTCTCAATTTTTTCACCCTGCTGAGGGGCGGCGGGATCCGCAGTCGTGGTGACAACGCGATTACGACCGAGCGATTTGGCGCGATAAAGGGCCTGATCTGCCCTGGAAACCCATTGTTCCAAATTGTCGCTGGCCTTGCAGTCGGCAACGCCGAAACTGGCGGTTACCGGTCTAAGGGATTCAAAATGGAACTCGGCCAAGGCTTTTCGGATCCTTTCCGCCAACATGCGGGCGACCGAGAGGCCGCTGTTGGGAAGGACAATGACGAACTCTTCGCCGCCCCAGCGTCCGATCATGTCGGTTGCGCGAATACATTTTCGGGCAATTTGACAAAAGCCCTTGAGAACGACGTCGCCGGAAGCATGTCCAAAATCGTCATTAATTGATTTAAAATGGTCCAGATCGACAAATATAAGCGTGGCAGGATGTCCATAGCGGGTATGCCGTAACAGTTCCTGATGGGCGAATTCCTCGATCCGGGCACGGTTCCACTCGCCGGTCAGGGGGTCCGTGGTTGCTTTTTTGGTCAGTTCTTCGATGGACTGCTTTAATTGGACGATAGTCTGCAGGGCTCCGCCCAGATGGTCCTCCCGGTCAGCCGTGGCCGGGTCAATTCTGATACCGAGATGGGCGACCCCGATGACGGCGCCGTCGGCATCCTTGCAGGGAAAACGCAAAGTGGCGCGGGCTTTGGTCATCCCCTCAAGGCTAAACGAATCGATCGAACGCAAAGGTTGGGCGGTTTCAGCGACCCAGCGGTCGCGTTCCTCCATCTGCTCCGCGGCCGATAAAGGAAGGACATCGCGGTCCTGCTTACCCAGCAGTGACCCTGGGACGACATTATAAAAATTTTCTAATTCGGCATTGGCAAACAGATAGACGCCTTCGGCATTTTTCATGCTGACTTGCGCCGGCCCACCTTCCAATTGCAGGCCCAGATACTCCAATATTTTACTGTCCATCGCAAAAGCCTTGCTCGCCTTCCGATCCTTTTTGCTACTGGATGAAGGTTTGCCGGCCATTTGAGCTCCGATGTCCATGTTTGAATGTGTTACAATGACAAGGATAATAATAATAGTCATCGTTTTGAATGATGCGATGAATTTTTGCGGGATGGCCTTTCTCTTTCCATGACAGCCCCCTCGATCCAAGATTGAAAGACGGAGCCGGGCGGACCATACTGTGCCCCGTTTTTTCGTAAGGTCGAGGTTATCCATGCAGCTGTTCATCAATGGCGAGGCTCGGTCGTTTGCGATGCCCAGAACCGTGTTGGCATTGTTGGGCGAGCTGGGACTTGACCACCGCAAAGTTGCGGTGGAACGCAATCTTGCCATTGTCCCTCGTTCCTCATTCGCCGAGGTCGGGCTTGAGGATGGCGATAAAATCGAGATCGTCCATTTCATCGGCGGCGGAATAGCGGATGAGGCGGCGGCAGGGGCAGAGGATCCGCTGGTCATTGCCGGGCGGAAATTTCATTCAAGATTACTGGTGGGGACGGGGAAATATCGCGACTTCACCGAGACCGCGGCCGCCATCAAGGCCTCAGGCGCCGAAATCGTTACCGTTGCGGTACGACGCGTGAATCTTGCCGATCCGACGAAACCCATGTTGGTCGATTATGTCAGTCCTAAGGAATACACCTTTTTGCCCAATACCGCCGGCTGTTACACAGCCGATGAAGCGGTGCGGACGTTGAGACTGGCGCGCGAGGCCGGCGGGTGGGACCTGGTCAAGCTCGAAGTGCTCGGTGATCAGAAAAGCCTTTTTCCTGACATGGTGGAAACGCTTGAGGCGGCCAAAGTGCTGGTCCGTGAAGGATTTCAGGTGATGGTGTACTGCACCGACGACCCCATCCTGGCCCGGCGCCTTGAAGATCTTGGCTGTTGCGCCATCATGCCTCTGGGGGCGCCGATCGGGTCGGGGCTAGGAATCCAGAATGCGGTGAATATTCGTCTGATCGTCGAACAGGCGCGGGTGCCGGTCCTGGTGGATGCTGGGGTTGGTACGGCCTCGGATGCCGCGATCGCCATGGAATTGGGGTGCGATGGCGTTTTGATGAATACGGCGATTGCCGAGGCCAAAGCGCCCATCACGATGGCCAAGGCCATGCGTCTGGCTGTTGAGTCGGGGCGATTGGCTTATCTAGCCGGGCGGATGCCCAAAAAGCGCTACGCGGATCCCAGCAGCCCCTTGGCCGGATTGATTTAACGTTATGATTTATAACAAAAAAGTGAAAAGATTTGACGATTGTGAATTTTCCTCTTTTCATCGCCGAAAAATAGCGTAAATAGCGCGTCAAGACGTACCGCGCACGTGCCTCTGGCCCTCTATTGGTTAAGCAACGACGTCAAGGCGTTCTTCTGATGTTTGCCGACGAACCCGGCACCCCGGAGGAAAGAGCTATGCCCGTTGTTTTTCGTTGCTTTAGACCTGCAGCCCGCTTATTTGCAAATTTTAGCTGCAATCCAGGCCTGCTTCCGTCACCGGTTTTCCTGTCCAGGAATAGTATGAAGACGGTCGTTTAAGGCCATTGGCCTTAATACAACGACCGTCTGACCTCTTTGCGCCAACCGGTGTCTTTCACCCCATGGATTCCTCTTCGCGTACAGGAGTATGCGATGACTGCTAAAATTTCCCGTTTTCTTGTTGAAAACGAACCAGAAACGCCTTGTCTGGTGGTTGATCTTGATGTCATTGCCGCCAATTACCAAGCGTTGCGCCGCTTCTTGCCGATTGCTCAGGTGTTTTATGCGGTAAAGGCCAACCCGGCCGCCCCCGTCATTCGATTGCTGGTTGATCTCGGTTCCAGTTTCGACACCGCCAGTCGCGCCGAGATCGAATCGGTGCTGGCGGCGGGTGCCTCGGCAGACCGCATTTCCTTTGGGAACACAATTAAGAAACAGCGGGATATTGCCTGGGCTTTCGATCAGGGCGTCCGGCTCTTTGCTTTTGATTCCCTTGCGGAATTGGAAAAACTTGCGCAGTCGGCGCCGGGGTCAAAAGTCTTTTGTCGGTTGCTGATGACCTGTGAAGGGGCCGAATGGCCCTTGTCGCGAAAGTTCGGCTGTGATGCCGATATGGCCAAGGATCTTCTGATCAAAGCGCGGGATCTGGGGTTGGAGCCCTACGGACTGTCGTTTCATGTCGGGTCGCAGCAGACCCGTCTGGATCAGTGGGATATCGCCGTCGGTAAAACCGCTATGTTGTTTTCCGAACTCAATGAGGCCGGGATCGAATTAAAAATGATCAATTTGGGCGGTGGCCTGCCGGCCCGCTATCGGGAAGATGTGGCGCCGGTGGACCGCTATGCCGGGGCCATCATGGATGCCATGACCAGCCATTTCGGCAATAATTTGCCGCAGATGATCGTAGAACCAGGACGCTCCCTGGTGGGGGACGCCGGAATCATCGAAGCCGAGGTCGTGCTGATTTCCCGTAAGTCCTATGATGACGAGACCCGTTGGGTCTATCTCGATATCGGTAAATTTGGTGGCTTGGCCGAGACCATGGACGAGGCCATCAAATACCGATTGCGGACGACCGGCAAAGGACCAACCGGACCGGTCATCCTGGCTGGACCAACCTGCGATTCCGCCGATATTTTATATGAGAAATATCATTACCAAATGCCGCTATCCCTAAAAGTCGGCGATAAGGTCCGTATTCTTGCCACCGGAGCCTATACGACCAGCTATTCGGCGGTGAATTTTAATGGCTTTGCGCCGCTGAAGGCCTATTTCGTCTGAGCGAGCGTCCAGCGCTCCATTTGGCGTACCCTGCCGGCAAATCCTGCCGGGGGGGTACCGCTTCGCACAGGCAAAGGCTGCCGCATTGGCAGGGTCGGTCGCTGCCAAAATGTCTGCGGGATGGGGGGCGGTCAGCTGAGTCACAGTTTTAAGAATCTTATTATCTATATGATTTTTAATAGAAAATAGCTTTCTTTGCGGCGTGGTAACGCCGCAGATTGTCATTGAATCTGCTCCTTGGCATCAGCCTTGCATCTGGCTGGCCTGATAGTGTCCCCGCGATGGGAAGGAGCGATCGCAATGTCTAGTTGGTCAGCCATGGTCAATGCCGTAGAAGGTATGCAGGCCAGTTCGACAGGGATTTCCTCTGTCAGCCAAAACATCGCCAACCTGAATACGGCTGGCTATAAGGCCAGCAACGTCACCTTTTCTGATGTACTTTCGTCGATAACCCCGCACGCGAATATTATGGGCGTGCAGGCGGTACAGCAGAACCAGATCAGTGTTCAGGGCTCGATCCAGACGACACAGAACTGGAGCGATGTGGCTTTACAGGGCAATGGCTTTTTTGTGGTTAATTCGGCGGAGGCGGGCTCAGGGAAAACCCAATTCACCCGCGATGGTTCCTTTGTCGGAACCTCCTTGGGGACAACCTCGGTCACGACGGCCACGGGAACCACGACCACTTCGGCTGGTGCAACCTATCTGACCAATTCGACCGGTCAATTCATTATGGGTTGGGCGGCCGGGACCTCTCCCAGCAATTCCACCGCGACCTTGTCGGCGGTCAATTATACCCTGGGCGCCGTGATGGCGGCCAAATCCACCACCGCGGTGACAGTGGGAACCAATCTTCCGTCCAATGCGCCAATTTATGATCCCAGCAATCCCAAAGCCGGCGGTATCACAGCGACCAATATTCCCGTTTACGACAGCCTGGGGGACGCAGGGAATGCTCAGCTGATCTGGACAAAATCAGGCGCAAATGCTTGGAATGCGGGAATTCAGCCCCCTACGGGCGCGGCTGTCGCTAATCTTGCGAATAACAGTTACCTCAACGGGACCCGCTATTACGCCTCTCATGGCCAATTGGAGTTCTCGTCGATCCCTGCCAATGGATCCTATTTTACATTGAACAGCACCGTGGCTGGTGGGCAGCCGCAAACCGTGAAAATTGAGTTCTATAATTCGCAATCCGGGGTTGACCCAACCCAAGATGGTGCTTCGTTAGGGACATCGAGCGCCCCTTATGTTCTCGGTGTGGATCTTTCTTCCGTGACCGATACCACGGGGGTCGCTTCAGCCATTGAAAACGCCATTGGCAATGCGGCCAACAACCCCGCGGCGAAGGGGACCTTCGGCATGGCTAAATTGCTGCTGGGTGGTGTCACAGATGGTGCGGATCGGTTCAGCGCGACCAACAATATCCTGAATATCGTCCAATCGCCGGGAGCGGCTGCGGTGAATGTCAATTGCGTCAGCAATGCCACCACCGGTCTTGGGACCAGTATTGTGCAGTCACAAGTCGGGGCCGGAGGCTCGAGCACACCAACCGGCCAATTTTCCATTCAGCAGATTGACCCAGCCTATACGCAGGTTTCAGCCGCACCCCAAAGTGACAGTTTTGGCATTAATGCCGTAAATTCGACTGTCGTTCTGGGGACAAACAGCTTCAGTGTGAACAAACTGCCGCCAACGGGTACACTGACATTGGATACAGCGACAGTGCCCTGGGCAACCTTGCAGACGGGCGGCGTTGGCTATCCCTTTGCCAACGCCAGTTCGACGACGCAATTGGCCGCCAATGCGACCTATTGGATCAATAGTGTTGCGGGGGTTGCCGGGGTCTCGGCAACCAGTTCCGGTGCAACTGTAACCCTGTCAACCATCGGCTCAGCCTCGACCGCCGTTATTCCCGATAGCGCAGGGGCCACCGGTGAAGTGGCCTGGGCTAACAATACCGATGGAACCTCGACGGAAAGTGTTAATCCGGGAAATTATTTGCAAATTGGCAATATCCAAATTCCTTGGGCACAATTGGTCTCTGGTCAGGTCAGCAGTTATGCGGACGCCTATACCGGCGTTTCTACCACCTTGACCACGCCGCTGACACTGCCCTTCGGGACAACCGGAACCAACACCACGGCGTTGGCCCAGACCGATACAGACAAGCTGGCAGGAAATATTACCTCCGCTTTGACCCAATTGGCTGCGGTTCCTGTCACGATTCCGGGCGGTGTCACGGCAACTCAGGATACCGTTCAGGCAAATAAAATTGACCTGACCTCTGGGACCTCTCCGACTTCGGTCTTTGTCAGTAATGGCGATGTGGTTTGGGCCAATGGGCAAGTTGCCAATAAGAAGGCGGTGACCATGGGCGACGCCAGCGGCTATAGCTCGGCCGGCATCGGTGCCACCTTTAACGGTAATGGGACGGTTGCGACCACGATCCCCAATATTCTTCAGGTTTACTGGGCCAATGGCGCCACGGCTCAGGCCGGGACCGGTAATAATATCACGTTGAATCTCAGCGGCCTGCAGCAACTTGCTTCTTCCACCGGCGTTGCCGACACCACCCAACAGGATGGCCATGCCGCCGGAACTCTGACTTCGGTCAGTTTCGACAATGGCGGCGTGTTAAGTGGCACCTATTCCAATGGCAAGAGCGAAGTGCTGTACACCCTCGCGGTCGCCACATTCACGGCTCCCAATGCGCTTAACCCCGTCAGCGGCAATATGTTTGCCGCGACAGAAGGCGCAGGCGCCATGAGTATCAACAGCATTGGCGGCCTTAACGGTCAGACCAGCCTAGTGACCGGGGCGGTCGAAGGATCGAATGTTTCGGTTGATAATGAATTCACCAATATGGTGGTCATGCAGCGGGCCTATGAGTTGAACTCACAGGTGTTTAAAGCCGGCGACGAAATGTCCCAAAGGCTCCGTGATCTCATTACCTGATCGTTCTACCTTTGGGGTCCACCTTTTTCTAGTGCCCCGATTCCGAAGTTCGTGTCCTCTGATCCAGGCCACTTTCGAACTTCGGAATCGATCAGGACGCTAGCCCGCTCAGCCTTTTGGCTTGCGGGCCTGATCGATCAACTGCTTCAAGGCTTGCGGGCTCATGGCCCCGCCGACCAATTGGTCGCCAACGATGAAGCCCGGCGTTCCGGTTAGATTCAGCGCATGGGCAAGATGCACATTGTTTTTCAATGTGGTGTCGATCGAACTGTCTTCCATGTCCTTCTTCAGTTTTTCGACATTCAGACCAGCTTCGGCCGCCGCTTTCATGATGGTCTGTTCGGTCATCGGGCCCTTCATGCGCATCAGGACTTTATGCAGTTCCTCATATTTGTTTTGGCTCTTGGCAGCCAGGGCGGCTCTTGCGGCGACCACCGAGTCCGGACCAAGAATCGGGAACTCTTTCATTACCAGGCGAACTTTTCCATCCGCTTTGACAGTGTCAAACAGCATGTCCAACATGGATTTGCAGTAGGTGCAGCGGTAGTCAAAGAACTCTACAACAGAAACGTCCCCCTTTTTATTGCCGAGTACGGGGGTCTGCGGGTCTGAAAAAATCTCATCCTTACGATCGGCCAGCGCCTTCTTGGCATCCATTTCCGCAGCCAGTTCTTCTTTCTGTCGTAAGGCTTCAATGGCCTCGGAAATGACAGAAGGATTTTCTAATAGATAGTCATGCACCAGCTTGCGCACGGCGTCCTGTTGCTTCGGTGTCAGTGCCTGCTCTTCCTCGGCGATGGCCGCGACAGGATGTGCCGCCATGAAGCCGGCAAAAAGGAGGATAACAAGACTGCGGAGCAACATGACGGTCAATGCCTCTAATTATACTTCAGGATCGGGCGGCAATCATGGGGCATCACGGCGTTGACTGCAAGGCCATCAACGGCCGCGATTTTTTCGGGCAATTTCACGAGCCTGTTCGGCTTGCGAGCGAATATCCTGCATGCGCAATTCCATTGGCGTGCCGCGTTTGAGGCCGCGTAAGGCCTTGTTCGCATCATAAATGGCCTCTTCCCAGCGGCCTGCCAGCAACGCGTATTCAGCCATGGCCGCCGAGGCCAGAATTTCATTGCCGCTGCGCCCATAGACGGTTGCGAGCAGGCGCCAGCCGCCGGCGCTTTCCGGTTCCCTCTGTGTGGCCACAATCAAATGTTCGCGGGCATCGGCCAGTTGCGCATTGTCTTCCGATTCGACTTCAACCTGACCAAGCTCTTCGCGCAACAAGCCGTTGTCGGGCAGGTATTTGACGGCCAGCTTATATTCAGGAATGGCATCCAAGGGATGGCCGTTCTCAAACAGCATTTGGCCTTTCAGTTCGTGGAAATAGGGATCACGCGGCCTTTCCGCGATCAAGCCGTCGATCAGGGGAAGCGCATGCTCTAGATCTGGTTTGCGATAATAAGCGATGGCTCGGGCGTAGCGCCCTTCGAGACTTTTGTCGCTTTCGGGGTAGCGAAGGAAGGTGGTTGCCGGAATTTCCATGAAACCGACCAGTTTCGCCCGCATGCGCCGATGTGGTTCGGAAAATTGCGGTGGTACCGGGGTATCCGACCATTGCGAAAGCTCTACGTGATGTCTGATTTCATCAACCCGCTCGCGGGTCAGCGGATGGGTCCGCACATAAGGGTCCTGGCGGGCCGCGACCAGAAGTTCCTGTTCCCCCAAAAGTTCCATAAATTCTAACAAGCCCCGGGAGGATTGATGAAGATTGTCCAAAAAACTTAGGGCGGCGGTATCGGCCGAGCCCTCGATCGTACGACTGAATGCCATATAGCTGCGCATCGCAACTTCCTGGCCACCCTCCATGACCGCGGCACCGACATCACCACGGCGACCGGCGATGGCCGCGGCCATGCCCAAAATCATCGAGGCGATGGCCTCGTTGGACGCATTTTCCATGGCTTCGCGGCCCTTGACCAGATGCCCCCCGGCAATATGACCGCATTCATGAGCGATAACGCCGATCAATTGACCGGCATGCGCCGTTTTCTGGATAAGCCCGGTGTTCAGAAATAAATTAAGCCCCTCGGCCACGAAGGCATTCAGTTGGGGGTCCTTAACAAGATGAATTTTGACCGCCGCGGGATCAACGCCGGCCTGTTCAAAGAGTGGCGTCGCATAGGCACGGATGGTATTTTCGATTTCCGCATCGCGGATGAATTCAAGGCTTTGTGCCTTTGCCGGTTCCCGAAACAGGACGGTCAGACACAGTACAAAAATGCAGGCGATGCGTATGATCAACAAGGCTGGCTCTCCGTTCATCGTTAAGGGTATCGTCCAGACTGCGGGGCGTCAACTTATGGTCCGGTTCAACTCCGAAAGAGGATAGAAGGCGCATGGCGCTTAAAACTGCCGAGCGGGGTAAGGTGCCGCCGTTTATGGTCATGGATGTTATGCGGGCTGCCGCCCGGCGGGAAGCCGGCGGCGCGGATGTCCTTCATCTTGAAGTGGGGCAGCCTTCAACGGGTGCCCCGGCAGCCGTTATCAAGGCGGCGCAGGCGGCTTTGGCCGACGATCTGCTTGGATATACGCTGGCCTTGGGGCAGGAGCCTTTGCGGCAGCGGATCGCCCGGCATTATTGGGACGAATACCAGTGCCGGGTGGACCCCGAGAGTGTGGTTGTCACCACAGGGTCGTCGGCTGGTTTTATCCTGGCCTTTCTCGCGGCCTTCGAGCCGGGCGATAGGGTTGCCATTGCCAGCCCCGGCTATCCCGCTTACCGCAATATTCTCACAGCGTTGGGTATTGAACCGGTTTTGTTGCCGGTGGGCCCAGCCAGTCATTTCCAACCGACGGCCGAGCTGTTGGCGGCGCTGCCCCGTCCTGTCGATGGGGTGATTATCGCCAGTCCGTCGAATCCCACTGGCAGTATGGTGACGGGCCAATCCTTGGATTGCCTTTTGCGGTGGTGTCGGGAACAGGAGGTTCGTCTGATCTCGGACGAAATCTATCATGGACTGACCTATGGCATTCCGGCCAGTACGGCCGCCGTCGACAAGGGCGTCGTCGTGGTCAACAGTTTTTCCAAATATTTTTCCATGACCGGTTGGCGCCTTGGTTGGATGGTGGTGCCGCCCGAGCTTTTGCGTTCGATCGAATGCCTGGCTCAGAATTTATTTATTTCCCCGCCGACCCTTTCGCAGAAGGCGGCGTTGGCTGCTTTTGATTGTCACCAGGAATTGGGCCGCAATCTGGCCCGCTATGCTGAAAACCGGGCGATCCTGCTGGCAGAATTGCCGGCTGCCGGCTTTGGCGAAATGGCGCCGTCGGATGGGGCCTTTTATCTTTATTGCGATATTTCCCGTTGGTCCGACGATAGCGAGATCTTTTGTCGGCGCATGTTAGAGGAAACCGGGGTGGCAGCGACGCCGGGCATAGATTTTGATCCCTTAGGCGGGCGTAATTATTTACGATTTTGCTTCGCAGGGGCGACCAGCGATATCACTGAGGCGGTCCGCCGCCTGAAGCTCTGGTCAAAATAGATTGGCGATCTCGAAAAGTTGCGGCAAGAATTGCATTTAGAGTGCGGACGGTAAAAGCGTGGGGAGGATAAGGAATGCCAGAAGTGCTGAAGGGCGAAGAAAAGCCTGCCTGTCTTG
>Ga0007854_10002313_pt1 | contig 11847 bp, 6 predicted proteins | sample CryBogCBH12Aug08_FD_60382 | JGI IMG/M metagenome (GOLD analysis project Ga0007854, IMG submission 60382) | Freshwater microbial communities from Crystal Bog, Wisconsin, USA - CBH12Aug08 | ecosystem: Environmental > Aquatic > Freshwater > Lake | place: Crystal Bog, Wisconsin, USA | collected... | reverse complement strand
TTCAAGGGGCGCACGCAGGGCAATATACACATCACGGCGGAGCAGAGCGAGAACACCGTTCGCATGGTTTATACCGACGATGGCAACGGCTTGTCGGACGAAGCCGGCAGACGAATCTTTGATCCATTTTTTACGACCGATATGCAACACGGCATGGGCCTGGGCATGCATCTGGTCTACAACCTGATCACCCAGCGCATGGGCGGCAGCATCAGCGTGGACCCGAAATGCCGCACTGGCATCCGTTTTCTACTGGAGGTTCCGACACAGTCTGTCTGAACAAAACCATGAATCAACCCGATGCTTTTCTAAGTCTTTTCGCACCTGAAGCGCCCGACGCCCCGAAGGTCGGGGCAAAAGCTGAAACTGGAGTCGATGTCGGCCCAGAAACAAGCGATGTGTGGAAGATTTTGCTGGTCGACGACGACGAAGACATTCATACCGTGCTCCATCTGGCCTTGCGCAATATGCAGGTAGAAGAGCGCGCGCTGCAGTTGCTTGATGCGCGTTCAGGCACAGAAGCCAGGGCGATGCTGGCCGCCCATCCGGACATTGCGCTGGTGTTGCTCGACGTGGTCATGGAGACCGAGTTGGAGGGATTGAATTTTGTACACCACGTTCGCAATGAGTTGGGCAACCGCATCGTGCAAATCGTTCTGGTGACCGGGCAGCCCGGCTATGCACCCGAGCGCGATGTTGTGACCGACTATGCCATCGACGGCTACCGGCTGAAATCCGAGTTGTCGGCCGACAAGATTTTTGTCTCGGTCTACGTCGCCCTGCGCACCTACAAGGCCCTGCGCGATTCCGAACACCAACGCCAGCAGCTTGAACGCCTGTCAATTGCCTTGGGAGAAAAGGAGGAGCGCATGCGTTCGGTGGTCGAAACGGCGCCGGATGCCATCGTGCAATTTGACGGCGCAGGTCTGATCGTGGGTTGGAATGAAGGTGCGCGGCGTCTGTTTGGTTATCGGTCGGACGATATTCAGGGCCAGTCGTTGATGTTGCTCATGCCAGAGCGCATTCGGCAGGCTCAGGCGCAAATTCTGAACAAACTGGCCACCATCCCGGATTCGGCTCTGCTTGGCAGAGTGCTGGAAATGCCCGGTGTGCGCGTCAGTGGCGAAGAGTTTCCGATTGAACTGGTGCTGGGTTCGTGGCGCACTGCATCCGGACCGCATTTCAGCGCCGTTATCCGCGACGTGTCCGAGCGAAGGCGCTCCGAGGTAGGGCTGCGACTCGCTGCCAGCGTATACGCCCATAGTTATGAGGGCATCATCATTGCAGATGCTCAGAGGGGCATCGTCGACGTCAACCCCGCCTTCACCCGCATCACCGGATATCCAAAGGAGGAGGTGATAGGTCGCACGCCCAAACTGCTCTCCTCGGGCCGGCACGACCCGGCGTTTTACGGCACCATGTGGACCTCCATTCAGGAACACGATTTCTGGCAGGGCGAAATTACCAACCGGCGCCGCGACGGGGCCCTGTATACCGAAATTCTGTCAATTTCCGTGATTCGCGACGATCAGGGCGCTTTGCAGCATTACATCGGTGTTTTTTCCGACATCACCCTGCTCAAGGCCCACGAAGACGAGTTGTATCGTATTGCCCACTACGACCACCTGACCGAATTGCCAAACCGCAGGCTGTTCTCAGACCGGTTGGCACAGGCTTTGGCCAAGGCCAGACGCAGCGACGCATCGGTTGCCGTCTGTTATCTGGACCTCGACGGTTTCAAGGCCGTCAACGACAGCTACGGGCACACGGTGGGAGACAAGTTGCTGGTTGAATTGTCCAGGCGCTTGCAGGCTGTTTTGCGCATTGACGACACGTTGGCCCGTCTGGGTGGCGACGAGTTTGTTTTGTTGCTGTCATCAATATCCGAACTGCACGAATGCCAGTCTGCTCTGGAGCGAGTATTGCTCGAAGTTGCCACTCCGGTAGAAATAGAGGGAAAAACAGTCTCCGTTACCGCCAGCATTGGCGTCACGGTCTACCCCGCAGACCCAGTGGACGCCGACACGCTGATGCGCCACGCAGACCAGGCCATGTATCTGGCCAAAGAAAGCGGAAAAAACAGTTTTCACTTTTTCGATCCGGTGCACGATCAGCAGGTACAAACCCAGCGCCACTACATGCAAAGTTTGCGCGAGGCCCTGGACCGCGGTGAGTTCGTGCTGTATTACCAGCCCAAGGTCGATCTGGTGGCCGGAACGGTGATGGGTTTCGAGGCGCTGATTCGTTGGCATCATCCGCAGGAAGGCTTGCTATCACCGGGTGCGTTTCTGCATTATCTGGATGGTACCGAGCTGGAAATTATGGTCGGTGAATGGGTGCTGACATCGGTGGTCAGGCAGATAAAGGTCTGGAGCGACAGCGGTATTAAAGTCAACGTGAGCGCCAATATCAGTGCCGACCACCTCCTGCGGGACAACTTTGCCGTGCGACTGCAAGAAATTCTGGCGGATTACCCCCGGTCTGTTGCTGAGGCGCTGGAGCTCGAAATTCTGGAAACAGCCGCGCTGGCCGACCTAAAAAAAGCGGTTCAAACCATCACGCAATGCCGCAAGCTAGGGGTGCAGTTTTCGCTGGATGATTTTGGCACCGGTTATTCGTCGCTCACGTACTTTTTGAACCTCCCGGTGCAGGTTTTAAAAATCGACCAGAGTTTTGTCAAAGTCATGCTCGACGATCCCGGCGGCCTGGGCATTGTGGAGAGCGTGGTTCGGTTGGCGCAGGCGTTCAACCGGCCGGTTATTGCCGAAGGCGTGGAGACGCTGGAACATGGCGCCGCGCTCCTGCATTTTGGATGCCGCTACGCGCAGGGCTACGGCATAGCGCGCCCCATGCCGGCTGAACTGACGGTGCCCTGGATAGCCCAGTGGCAGGCAAGCGCGGTTTGGCGCGAAATGCCCGTTCCGGAGGCAGGTGACGACCTGATGTTCAAGGTTGCCGCCCGCAGCAGCAACTTGTGGCTGGACGCAATAGCCGCCCAACTAGTCCGTGATGACAACGCGGCCCCACTCAATGCAGAGCCTGAAAACTGTGGCTTTTGCCGTTGGTTCCGCAGTGCTGGTTTTACCCGTTACGGTCACTATCCGGCTTATCAGGATGTGGCCACAACGCACGAACGCAGTCATGCCATTGCGTTAAATGCGCAAAAAGCGCAAAGGGCGCAGTTGACTCAGCATGAAGGCCCTGACGATGAAATTCAAAATTTGCTGATCGAGTTGCACGGTTCCGGCAAACAGCAGGTGCTTGATCTTTTGAATTTGCAGCAAAGCGCCAAAGATGACGCTGTGGAAATTGTCCGTTCCAGCGTCAACAGATTATCCTGATCATCAATTCACTTGCGTGTCTGTCAAGATAAACTTACAAAAGCGAACTAATTTTGCAAAAATTATGCCAAAAAGCAACGCTATTAGCTTATAGATTGTAAGTATTTGCAAATTTCCGTAAATAGGTTGATAAATATCAACCAAAATGTTCAAATTGATACATATCGTAACGTCTGTGTCGTCTGGAATTGCCCGGATGGCGAGTGGGCTCGGTATCAGTTTGTGGTGAATCTTCACCGTTTAACACCCGGGAATTTTTTAACAGATGCAGCCGTGCCAAGTCACAGGTTTTGCAAAAACGCTAGGGAAGTGAGATCAAAGATGACAGCAAAGTTTAGCCGCAGACGCATTTTGAAATCGGCGCTTGCAACCGGCAGCATGACAGTTTTGCCGACAGCGCTTATTTCGAAATCGGCATTGGCCACCACAGGTAACATGAATCCAGCAAGCTGGGCCGGCGCCACCGACCCCGCCCTGTACCAAAAAGTTTGGGATATCCGCTTTACCAACACTCTTCCCTGGGCACTTGACCCCACCAATGGTGTGCTGGCCAAGGCGCTCAATGTGGATGCTTCCGGCAATGTGCCGGTGCTCGATGTTCAGTTGAAGCCCAACTTGCCAGCCGTAGGTTTTATTTACCAACCCGACACCGGTACCGCCAACACGTTCAGTGTGAAGGCAGGTCAGACTCCCTGGCCAATGCTCGGGCCATTGGGCGGTCAGTTTGCAGACGGCTCTGCCATTCCCGTAACCACTCTGTGGGGCTATGGAAATCATCAGCTGGAACATATTTTCACCAACGGCGGTGGACTTGGTGTAACGTTCCCCGGCCGCAGCTTTGTGGTTCAGCGCGGTTCTACCGTGAACGTAAACTGGTACAACAACCTCGTTGACGCTGCTGGCAATGTATTGCCCCATCTGGTTGGTGTTGATCAGACCATTTCCATGCAGACCGACGCCAGCGGCAACGCAATCAACGGTGTGCCGATCGCAGTGCACCACCACGGCGGCGCCAATCAGGCGGAGTTCGACGGCGGCCCGGATCAGTGGACCACCCCGTTGCGCAAGCAAGTCGGACCTGGCATCAACGCACCGGGCAAGGCAGTCAACGCTGTGGGTGATCACCTGACCTACACCTACGTGAATACGCAGGAAGCTTCCATGCACTGGTATCACGACCACGGCGAGGGTGTTACCCGTATCAATGCGTACGCGGGTCTGGCCGGTCTGTACATCATCCGTGATAACAACGAAGCCACTCTGATCAAGAAACATCTGCTGCCGACGGGCCCTTACGAGTTGCCAGTGGTTATTCAGGACAAAATATTCCAGGCCGACGGTAGCCTTGCTTATACGGGCGACGCTCCTGAACTGAACGGCTGGAACACCTCGCCGGTTGCACCGGTGCCTGGCTTTAGCTACGACCCCGTTGCCGTTGCCGCCGGAACCTCTGTTGCCCCAACAGGCAGCGCACCAACGCACGTTCCCGAAATGTTTGGTGACGTGATTTGTGTCAACGGAGTTGCTTGGCCCAATCTGGATGTTGAACCGCGTCAATACCGTTTGCGTTTGCTAAACGGTTCTGATTCCCGTGTTTACAACCTGAATTTTGGCGGTTTGTCGTTCCACCAAATCGGCACCGACGTCGGGATGCTGAATTTCCCGGTGCCGATGACTACCATCACCATCTTCCCGGGCGAGCGCAAGGACATCGTTATCGACTTTGCGCCGGCCAATGGCAGCAAGATCGTCGTAACCAACAATGCAGCAGCACCGTTCCCGACAGGCACGGTTCCACTGGCCACCGATGGCGTTGCCACCATCATGCAATTTGATGTACGCAATGCGTTGAATACCTCTGTCTATCCAAATACCAACCTGACAGCGCTGACTCCGCTGCGTGGTTACAGTGCCGATACCCCGTTGATTCCGCTGGTATATTTGGCTCCCGCCGGACACACCGTTCGCCAGATCATGCTGGGTGAAGGTTGCGACGAATATGGACGCATCATGCCCTTGATTGGCTCGGTCAAAGATGGCACTAAAGTATTCCACGATCCGTCGGACATTACCGTGCCTCTGGGCGCCACCGAAATTTGGGAATTCTGGAATTCCACCGTTGACGCGCACCCGATTCACATGCACTTGGTTCAGTTCCGTATTTTGAATCGCCAGAAATTTACAGGTGCGATCAGTGAACACACCATGAGCAACGGCTGGTTTGGCGTTAAGTTCACCAACCCACCGCAACTCAAGCCAGGTTTGCCAACACCCGCACCGCTGGGTGAGCAGGGCTGGAAAGACACGGTTGTATGCCCCCCGGGCCAGGTAACACGCATTCAGGTCACCTTTGACAAGCCGGGTAAATACGTTTACCACTGCCACATCCTGGGTCACGAAGAGCACGACATGATGCGCTGGTTTACCGTTGTATAACGTTTAGCCAAGTTCAGTTCTGCTGATTTAAAAAGGCCCGGGAAACCGGGCCTTTTTTGTCCGTCCGGAAATCTATAAAACCGTCAAGGAACCAGGCGATCTCCAATGGGTTGAATGCGCTGGTAATCGGGCGCCACAAACCCCTGAATATGACCGCTCTTAGCCGCCTCACGTTGTCCGGCGGCCATCGACAGCAGGTAATAGGCACCACCAACTGCGCGCCGATAGTCGGCATTTTCCAGTGTTTCGATTAAGTACTCCCGATTCCAGCGTCCACGCATACGAGCAAGCGCGTCGCCAAAATAATAGGTGGCAGCATATATATCCGCCATCAGCGCCTCGTCATCCAATGGCAACTGCAGATGCTGTGCCCAAGGTACCAGACCTATTACGGCATTGCCATGGCGGCGGGTAGGGTCGGATCGCGCAGAAATCCATCGCGCACGTTCACGCCACGCCACTGGCAAATTGGTTTTATCGGGCGGTGCCAGTTGTGCGGAAAAAATTACCTGTGAGCCTTGCGGAACCTGTGGCACCGCAGCACTCAACGCTTGCAGCTGCGCAGTACTAAGCCAGCCAATCAAGAGGTCATCCGGCTGCAAATCGCTTATCAGTTGCGCCAACAAATTGGTGGACCAGCGGCGCGTTTCCATCGACATGGCAGGCAGACTTTCCGCCAACTGCGTGGCCGCCGATTCGCCCGCAAAACTGCCCACCAACTGGATAATCCGTCGCGGCTTGGGCGAAAGTGTCTCCAGATAGCCGTGCAGCAACTGCGCCTCCAGCGGAACACCGGTGCTGAAGTAGAGCGAATAAAACTTTGTATCGTCGTTCTGCGCCAGATCGACAACCGGAAACAGGCAGGGCGTACCGGTGCGCTCGCAAAAGTCGCTCACCGGTTTCCATTGCGCACCACCAGCACCCGAGATAACTGCAAAGGGCTGCTGCTGCTTATAAAAGCGCTCCAGTTGCTCACCCCAGGTTGATGAATTTCCCTCCAGCCGCCACACCTGAAAATTGATTGGCATGCCCCCCAGAGCGCCGCCTTTGGCCCACGCCGTCAGGGTTTCAACTACGGTTTTACTGCGGCTCGAATCAGCATCCGGTGTAATGATGGTTGCCAGTTGCAGCATTTGTGGGCTCAGTCCCGGCGCCGGGGCGGCGGACAACTGCTGCAAATAAGCCACCAGCGCTTTCGATGCCAAAGCATCCAGTTGAAAGCGCGGCATCAGCTCAGACAACGCATTGCCGTCCGGGTCGATGCCTTCGCGAATCGCCTGAACCAGCGTTGTGGAGTCGTATGCCGAACGTGAGTCCTGACGCATGGGTGTAACCGGTGGCGTCGGACGATTCGGCCTGACGGGCCAGTAAGGCACAGCTTTGGCAAACAGGATGGGGCCAGTAATCGGCGCGATCAGTCGTCCCCCTTCACGTCCACCCATACCGCTACGTCGGTGGCAACTGACGCACGCCGCGCGTTGGCCACTGACAGCGGTGCCAGCGGCGCCAACACTGGCGAGCGCGCTACCATCCGGCAACACCCCAAGCTGATAAATGCGGCGTCCCTGTTCAACCAAATTGTCAGGTTCGGAAAAAGCGAAGCCGGCCCAAAATCCTATCAGGGCGATCAAAAACGGGACCAAACGGATAGTCAAGATAGCTGCCCCAAAATGTATAAATATGAACCAGAGTAACGCCCCAATTATGCTTCTGCTATCCCATAAAAATTTGGCAATGAATTTACGGCGCACGCATTTAATGCAGCAGGGGCACGTTATTTGCAAATGACCATCGCGCAATTTCATCCAGTCGTTTGGCTACGAATTGCCCTAATTTTTCTTGCAATGCTGTGCTGTGACAGGAGAGTCGGTTAGCATTTTTTGAACTGCGGTGTGCTACGGATTTCTGCTGTATGAACAATCCAACGGTAAAAGAACAGGTGGTGATTTCTTCACTTTCGGAAAGGGTTTCTAACTACACTTTCCTTGCGATCCGGATCTGGTCTGTTTTATTAATGACGGTAGATGCAAGGAACAACCCATGAAGAAATTTGCTTTTATTTTTGCCGGTATTTGCCTGACGGCATCAACCATTTCGTTGGCGGCCAGTACGCAGGGTTCCGGGCCGAGCCCGTATACGGATTGCGGCATTGGCGCTGCCATTTTCAAAGACACTGACTGGGCCGCAGCGACGTCCAACGTGATTTGGGATCTGGGCTCCACAGCGCTTTCATCCGCATCCCAATCGCCAGAAATGTGTACACCCAAGAAGGTCAAGGCAGCTATGCTGATCCGCGACAGCTACGCCCAAATTTCCGAGGAAATCGCCCGTGGCCGGGGCGAGCATCTGAGCGCTGCGCTTGAAATACTTGGTTGCGACGCAGCAGCGCAACCCGCTGCGGCCGTTCAAGTGCGCGGAGATTTCGGTCGTGTTGTTTCTGAACCTTCCTACGGCGACCAGACCCACCTCCATAAAGCAGGTCAAATGTTTCAAGTCATCCAGTCTGCTGCTCAAGGCCGTTGCGGCGCTTAATGCCGTTGCACGCTCAACAAAGGGCCCCTTCGGGGGCTTTTTGTTGTCCAGGGCGGGAGTGTGTCCCGTTAAAGCCGTTGGTGCTGTTGGTATTACTGGCGTTGATGATCTGCCCAACGCAATCAGAGGCCGCAACCTCGGCCACCGGTGCATCGAAAAGCCATCTGGACCTGTCGCATGAGGCCACCTGGCTGCGCCTGCTGCACTTTCAGGGTGGCATATTCGGCAGCGCAATGAGCGCGATCCACAGCCCGGAATTTTTTCTCGACCCCAACGGTATGAATGACCCAGCAGCCGAATTGGACGCAACGCTTCTCGCGCTGGGTCAACCAGTGGTGCAAGGGCGTGAGGATGATCACGTGGCATGCAGGTTCCCGGCCCGCAGGTTGTGGCTGGAGTCCCATATTCCAGGCCTGCGAATTGCACTGCGTGGCATACCGGTGGAACTGCATTGCGGAGCATTTGAGGCATGGAGTCAACCGCACGCCCTGGGCTCCATCAGCCTGATGTTTGCCAATGGTTATCTGGGCAACCCGGCGTCCTATTACGGCCACCTGTTTTTGAAGTTCAACTCGGAGACAGGAAGTCAGTCCTATCTGATCGACAGGACAGAAAATTTTGGTGCGCTAGATGTGAAGGAAGATAACCCCGTCGAATACATCGTGAAGGCGCTAATAGGCGGCTACGACGGCGGGTTTAGCCAGATCGATTTTTTTTATCAGGACGCCGCTTACACAGAGAATGAGTTTCGCGACCTGTGGGAATATCGGCTGGACCTGACTCCGGCTGAGGTAAATTTCGTGACGGCGCATGCATGGGAAATCGACCACAAGCGCTATACCTATTTTTTCTTTCACGACAATTGTGCGTTCCGGGTCGCCGAATTATTGGAACTGCTGGACGGCGTACAAGCCGTTCCTCCAGATGCGCCATGGGTTATACCGCAAGCCGTAGTGAAAATGGTGGCCGCCCAGATCAGGGATGGGAAGCCCTTAGTGAAGGAGCGCAAACTACACCCCTCCAGACAGTCGATTCTGTACCGGCGATATAGTGCCCTGAGTGGAGTGCAGCAGGCAATGGTGCATTCCGTTGCCGCGCACGAAATTGCGATCGGCGATCCGGCGTTCAAAGTTCTACCTGAGCCCGACCAGGCCAAAATAGTGGACACCCTGCTCGACTATTACCAGTTCACGAGCGGTAGCGTGGATAGTGGCGGCGAAAAACATTTGCCAAAAGAATATGTCACAGCACTGAACGCCCGCTTTGCCTTGCCACCCGAATCCACCGACACTTTGGCACAGACACAGGCGTCGCACGACAGGGCAACCCCAGATTCGGGCCATCCACCCGGGTGGGTGCAAATCGGGCTGGGTAGTCAGGAGGGCCTGGGTGCGGTCCAGACTATTCGTATTCGCCCCGCCTATTACGACGACCTCGACAGCGATGCCGCGCAACCGCCCTGGAGCAGCCTGAGCATGGGTGACCTGACCCTCGAGCGGCAAAACGATACCGCGCAGGTTAAACGTCTGGACTTTGTAGCCATCAGTAGCAACCGTCCTTCCGTAACGGGCTTGCAGGGTGACGGGGGCAATGGATGGACAGCGCGCTTCGGCCTTGAGAAGCAAAGCCTGACCTGTGCCGATTGCCTGGTCTGGCGCTTTCAAGGGGCATACCGCCGGGCTATTGCGCTGCCCGCGCCTGACGCCATGTTGGCCGTGGGCCTGGGCGGCGGTGTGCAGTCCAATCGCAACGAAGAGGGCATTGCGTTCTCATCTGCCATTTTGAAGATCGCCAGGCGATTCCAAGGCGGCAGCCATATTAACTTCAGTCAAGATACAACGTTGCCAAGCGGCCGTGCCCAAGCTACCCGTCACATTAGCGGTTTGGAATGGCGAACCCCCATAAACCGGACTGTAGACCTACGACTTCTGTGGGAGCACGACGGATTGACCCGAACCACTATTGGCTTTGGTGCCTATTGGTGAATTGAAGTCTTGAGGTTAGTGGGATGGTAATGCCCACGCGTACGAGGTACGACCAATGGACTGGGTTGATATTGCAGCAAACACTGATATTTCCACATATATTCTCCCCACTTAATTTCGCGGGAAAACCAGTGCTTATTAATCAGATGCAATATCGTAGAATCGTCTGCAGTTTTACATTGGCTTGTTTTTACCCAAAGGAAGTTATATGGGTCGTTTGATTTCCAGGTTTGTCAATCTGCTGCTTATTTTTAGTGGTGGCGTTGCCACTGTTGCGTCAGCCGCGACCTACGACAACTTATACGTCTTTGGGGACAGCAATTCAGACACTGGTGTTCGACTGATGCTCGAAGGTATCCCTGCTGCACCCTACTGGCAAGGGCGGCATTCAAATGGTGAAGTTGCTGTGGAGTACCTAAGTGCTTCGCTTGGTATTACGCTTACGCCTCAGGTGAATACATTTGCGGTTGGTGGCGCCACTACCGGGCTTTATAACGTGGACACTAATGCATCGGTCTATCAGACTGGGATGCTTAGTCAGTTCAACAGTTACTCAAATTTGGTTGGTGGACAGGCTGACCCCAACGCACTCTATTTTATTTGGGGTGGCTCCAATGACATCAGTTCGTGTGGGAAGGCCTTGTGTACTCAGGCGCAATTGCAGGCAGCGGTAAATAACATTAATTTGCTGGTGTCAGACTTGAGCGCAGAAGGCGCTAAAAACTTTTTTGTTGTTAATTCATATGGGGGAAATGCTGGCGCTTTAGCGTTCAATTCCCTGTTGGCTGCCGACGTTACTTCTACTTTAAACACGGCAGGCCGAAATATCATTTATTTCGATGCAAGATCGGTTGTTGCCGGCATGACGAGCGCTACCAATCCCTATGGTTTTACAAACACCAGTTTTTCTTCGCCTTGCTATACGGGAGCGTTGAATGGGACAGGCGGCACGGTATGCGCAAATCCAGATTCGTACGTAGCTTGGGATACCAGCGGGCACCTCACAGCGCATGCCGGCGCCATTCTTGGCAGCGCCATGGTGGAGGCTGTTCCCGAACCAGAAACATACGCCATGCTGCTTGCTGGATTGGGCATTGTTGTCACCAGCATTCGACGTAAGGCTAAGCGGGCGTAACTATAAAACTGCTTCCTGCTCCCGAGGAGCAGAAGCGCTTAAATCAGTTGGTGACGCAAATCGTCCGATTCTCTGCTCGCTTTTGCTGAAGTCGAACTAAATACCGTCAATCTTGACGGTTGTTGACTGTTAAACTCGCCGAGTCGCGAAATTGTCATACGCTTGACACATTACCAATCAGGAGTCGGTCATGCTGTTCAGCAAGCTTTTGCCCCGTGAGGGCAATTTTTTTCTAATGTTTAACCAGCACGCTGACCGTATCGTTGAAGCTGCGCATGCCTTTTCCAGCTTGGTTGCAAATTACGGTGACCTGAACTTACGTGCCAAGTACAACCAGGAAGTCGATAACGCCGAGCGTGCCGCGGATCGTGTTACACACGAATGCAACAAGGCAATCCACATCACTTTTATTACTCCT
>Ga0007854_10002312_pt1 | contig 11849 bp, 12 predicted proteins | sample CryBogCBH12Aug08_FD_60382 | JGI IMG/M metagenome (GOLD analysis project Ga0007854, IMG submission 60382) | Freshwater microbial communities from Crystal Bog, Wisconsin, USA - CBH12Aug08 | ecosystem: Environmental > Aquatic > Freshwater > Lake | place: Crystal Bog, Wisconsin, USA | collected... | reverse complement strand
GCGGAAATCAAGGACGAAGCCAAGCGCAAGCTCATCGGCGACGCCTACCGCAAGGCGATTGACGAGCAAAAAATCCAGGTCGTCGGCTATCCCGACATCGAGGAAGTGCAATTTGGCCGCGGACAAAGCCTGCAGTTCACCGCCACGGTCGAGACCGCGCCGGAATTTCAACTGCCGGAATACAAAGGTTTGACCGCCACGCTCGAAACCAAGTCCGTGACGGACGCGGATGTGGACAAGGCGCTGGATTTGCTGCGCGGCCAGCAGGCGAATTACAACACCGTCGCCCGCCCGCTCGCCAGCGGCGACATCGCGGTGGTCAATTACACCGGCATCTGCGAGGGCAAGGCCATCACGGAACTCGCGCCGACGGCGAAAGGCTTGACGGAGCAGAAAAATTTCTGGATCGAAACGACGGAAGGAAAATTTATTCCCGGCTTTGCGGAACAGCTCATCGGCGCGCAGGCGGGCGACAAGCGCACCGTGAACGTGGATTTCCCCGCTGATTTCGTGACGCCGCAGTTGCAGGGCAAAAAGGGCGTCTACGAGGTTGAGCTTGTCGAGGTGAAGGAAAAAGTTTTGCCGGCGCTCGACAATGAACTGGCGAAAAAATACGGCGCGGAAGATTTGGAAAAGCTCAAAGCCGGCGTTCGCACGGACTTGGAAAATGAATTGAAGCATTCGCGTTCAAAATCCGTGCGTGGCCAGGTGGTCAAAGCCTTGTTGGACAAGGTGACTTTTGATTTGCCGGAAACCGCCGTCGCCCATGAGACGCGCAACGTGGTTTATGACCTCGTCCGCCAAAACACGCAGCGCGGCGTGAACCGCGACATCATCGAGAAACAGAAAGACGAAATTTACGCCGCCGCCGCCGGCAGCGCCAAGGAGCGCGTGAAGCTGGCGTTCCTCGTCGGCAAAATCGCCGAGCAGGAAAAAATCCAGGCCTCGCAGGAAGACGTGCTCAAGCGCGCGCAGCAACTGGCGATGATGTATCAGATGCCGTTCGACCAGTTCATCAAGGATTTGCAGAAACGCAATGGCGTGAACGAACTTTACGAGCAGGTGCTGCACGAAAAAGTGCTGGAACTGCTGGAGAAAAACGCCACCATCACGGAAACCGCGCCGGCGAAATAACCTTTTGGTTACTTTGCGGCGGGCTGCGGCGTCTGTTTTCCCATGAAAAAAATCGCTGCCTGTTTGTTTTTGGCCCTCGGCCTGACGGGATTGTTCGCGCAGACGAACAACCCGGCAATCCGTCCGCTGTCGCTGGCGGACTGTTTCACCGAGGCGCTGAAGCACAATCTCGACGTGCAGGTGCAGCGCTACGAGCCGCAGGTTTCGCTCTACAATTTGCGGCTGGCCTACGCGGGTTATGACCCGACGTTCAGTTTTTCCGGCACGCACAATCACAACCACTCCGGTGCGGTCGGCATTGTGCCTTCCATTTCGGACGCCAACACTTTCAACTCCGGGCTGGGCGGATTGACGCCGTGGGGCATGACCTACGGCCTGGCTGGAAATGTTTCCGAAGGTTACGGTTTCAGCCCTACTCTAGGCAACTATGACGGTTCCAGCGGACAGGTTGGCGTGAACGTGACGCAGCCGTTGCTGAAAAATTTTTGGATTGATAACAACCGGCTGACGATTTCCGTCGCAAAAAACCGGCTGAAATATTCCGAACAAGGTTTGCGCCAGCAGATCATCACCACGGTCACGGCGGTGGAGAACGCCTATTACGAACTCATTTACGCCCGCGAAAATGTGAAGGTGCAACAGGAGGCGCTCACGCTCGCGCAAACGCAGCTCGACCAGGACAAGGAGCGCGTGCAGGTCGGCAGCCTCGCGCCGCTCGACGTGCAGCAGGACGAAGCGCAGGCCGCGCAAAGCCGCGCGAATCTGATCGCCGCGCAAAACACCTTGTCCGTGGATCAAAACACTTTGAAAAGCCTGCTCACGGACACCTACGCACAATGGCACGATGTGGAGATTGAGCCGACCGCAACGCTGGCCGCCGGGCGGCAGTCGTTTGACATCCAAGACAGTTGGAGCAAAGGCATGACCCAGCGCCCCGACCTCATGCAAGCCCGGTTGAACGTCGAGCAGCAGGGCATCCAGTTGAAATACTATCGCAATCAGCTTTTCCCGCAGCTCGACCTCGTTGGCAGCTACGGCTACAACGGCGCGGGCCGCGAATTCAGCGACGCCCTCGGCCAATACAGCACGGCGAACCGCCCGTTTTACAGCTACGGCGTGGAGTTTTCCATCCCGCTGGGCAATGCCAAGGCCCGCAACAATCTGAAAGCCGGCAAAGCAACGGAAAAACAACTGCTCCTCCAACTCAAGCAGTTCGAGCAAACCGTCATGGTGGAAATTGACAACGCCGTCAAAGCCGCGCAGTCCGCGTGGGAAAGTGCCGAGGCCACCAAGCAGGCGCGCACCTACGCCGAGGCCGCGCTCGACGCCGAGCAGAAAAAATATGCCGTCGGCAAAAGCACCACCTTCACCGTGCTGCAACTCCAGAACAGCCTGACCTCGGCGCGTTCGCAGGAAATCCGCGCGCTCGCCAATTACAACCAGGCGCTCGCCAAGCTTGCCGCCGCCGAAGGCAGCACGTTCCAGCGCCACCACCTCGAGATCGAGGGCAAGTAACCGGCATGGCTGGCGACGCGAACAAAAAGTTCCGCATCGGCTCGGTGCCCTATCTGAACGGCGCGCCGCTCACCCGCGACCTCGAAGGCGAACTCATCTTTGCCACGCCGTCCAGTCTCGCCGAAATGCTGCGCCGCGACGAACTCGACGCCGCGCTCGTCAGCGTCACCGAGGTGCTGCTGAACGACCGTTACGACATTCTCGACGGCATCGCCATCGCGTCGCTTGGCGAAGTTTACAGCGTCATTCTTGCGCACAAAAAACCACTGGCCGAGGCGAAGGAGATTTTCTGCGACACCGCGTCGCTGACCAGCGTCAACCTGCTGAAAGTGCTGCTGGCGGAGAAAAATCTGTTTCCGAAATTTCTGCCGCTGGAAAGTTACGAGGCGGCGAAGGAAAAAGATTTTGTCCTGCTCATCGGCGACCGGGCAATTGAATTTCAGCGGTCAAAACCCGCGCATGAGATTTTCGACCTCGGCAGCGCGTGGACGGAAATGACGAATTTGCCCTTTGTTTATGCGGTCTGGGCTCTGCGGCGTGGCATTGAAAACAAAGTGCTGTGCGACGAGCTGCGCGCGGCGAAACATTTCGGCATGGAGACGCTGGAGCACATCATCGAGACGCGCGCGGAATTCGACGCGGATTTCCGGCGCGATTATTTTGAGTGGCACATCCACTTTCACCTCGGCGAGGACGAGAAGCGCGCCATCGCCAAATTCTGCGAACTGCTCCGCAAACACAACCTCGGCCCGGTGTTTGAGCCGAAGTTTGTGAGCTGATTTCCATTAAATATGAATTGTGTTTCCTGCTCACAATCACTTGATGACCGGCCGTGTATTCTTGTGGAATGCGAGGAACATTGTTTCAAGTGTGCAAAGGAAGCTATTACAGAACGTATCGAATGGATAAGACAAGAATACCAAAGAAACTTAAAAACCTACGAGCAAAAGAATCTGACTTATCAAAAACAATTTCAAGATTGGTTAGACCGGAAAGAGCGTGTCTTTTCATCTAAAATGGATAATTTCCCTGCTCTAGGAATTGGAGTTGTTTTTGGGTTTATAGGAAATGCAATTTTTCCGGTTATTGGCGCATTTTTTGGCTTCTTTATTGGTTTTTTTATCTACCAATCTCTTTGGGACTTCCGGCATTCAAGGCTTGACGCAGCGTATCGATTGAAATGCCCGCCGCCAATCAATCCAAATTTGAAACCACCGTCGAATCCAGAACCAGTTAGTGTTGATTTCGAATTGGATGACACGCGATTTTCAGAGCCGTTTCTCACTAAAAACTATCGCCGGCAAATTTTATTGCGCGATAAGTATGTTTGCCAGAATTGTGGAGAACAAAAAACAGATTCAAATTTGGAGGTTCACCACATTCAGACACAAGCCAATGGTGGACCTGACCATCCAACAAATCTCATTACGCTATGTTTATATTGTCACGACCGGGAAACATGGTTTGATCATAAACGAATGTTTCCGACAACGATTCGTCGGCGCTCAAGGCGTTGGAGATAAATTTAGTCTGGTTAAAACCTCGTCAGTTTTTCCAGTTCCTTCACGCGCTGCTCGATGGCCTTGCGCGTAGTTTTTACGGTCGCATTCAGACCAAAACCTTCGCAGCAGAACGACGCGGTGACGCTGCCGTAAACCATCGCGCGGCGGATGTTTTTCTCCACCGGCCCGCGCGCGTTGGCGAGCCAGCCCATCAGCCCGCCGACGAACGAATCGCCCGCGCCGGTCGGGTCTTCGACGGTGTGCAGCGGATACGCGGGGCAGATGAAATTGCCCTTCGGCCCGGACAGCACCGAGCCGTGCGAACCCTTTTTGATGATGACGTATTTCGGACCGAGCGCGTGGATTTTTTTCAACGCGCGGAACAAATTGTCTTCCTTCGTCAGCAATTCCGCCTCGCTGTCGTTGAGCACAAAACCGTCCACGCGCTTGAGCAGTTTCAGCAAGTCGGGCAGCGCGATGTTGATCCACAAATCCATCGAGTCGGCGACGACGAACTTCGGCTTCTTCATCTGGTCGAGCACGGAAAGCTGTAGTGCCGGCGCGATGTTGCCGAGCAGCACGAACGGCGCGGCGCGATACGCGTCCGGCAGTTTCGGCTGGAAGGTCTCGATGACGCCAAGTTCCGTCGCCAGCGTGCGGCGGTTGTTCATGTTGACCTCGTATTCGCCGGACCAATGGAAGGTTTTGCCAGGCAAAATCTGCAGGCCGGCGAGGTCAATGTTGTGGCGATGGTAAAGCTGGATGTATTTCTTCGGAAAATCCTCGCCCACGCCGCCGACGAGTTTCACCTTGGAAAAGAAACTGGCTGCGACGGCCGCATGGCTGGCCGAACCGCCGAGCAGACGCGGGTTTTCGGACTTCGGGGTTTTGATGGAGTCGAGTGCGGTGGTGCCGACGATGAGAACGCTCATGTTGATTTAATTTTTAGTTTTGAATTTTAAGTTTTTAGTTGTAACGGCGCTCGGTGAGCGCCGGCGACGGTCATAGACCGCCGCTACAATTTTTTCTGGATCAGTTCAATTTCGTAGCCTTCCGGCGCATCAACAAAGGCAAAAGTCGTGCCGCTGGAGCTGGTCGTAGGGCCGTCGGAAAATTTCAAGCCGTGGGCGGCAAGGTGTTTGCCGAATGCTTCCAAGCTGTCCACCTCAAACGCCAGGTGCGTCAAATCCGGCTGCACCTGCACGGAGCCGCTGCCGGGAAAATAAGTGATCTCAATCAGTTCCTCGCTGCCGGGTGTCTTGAGAAAAACCAGTTCCGAGCCGCGCGGCGACTTGTGGCGCTTGATTTCCTCCAAACCGAGAACATCCCGGTAAAATTTCACCGTGCGTTCCAGATCGTTCACGCGGTAGCGCGTGTGCAAAAGTTTTCCGACTTTCATGGCGCGGAAATTTATCAGTCTAAAGTCTAAAGTCCAATGTCCAAAGTTGGCTGCACATCCCGCGACTTTGGGCTTTGGACTTTGGGCTTTAGACTTTAGACTGGGCTTATGGGAAAACGACGCGAAGCGCGCGAACGCGCAGTGCAATTTCTGTTTCAGCACGACCTAAACCCGCCGGACAATCTCGAACTCGAGCTGGCGACGTTCTGGAATTCCCAGCGCGCCGCCGCCATCGAAGACGAAAAATCCGGCATGGCCAAGTGGGGCGAAGTCACGGAACTGCCGCCGCCGACCGTTGAAGAAGCGGAGCTGCGACTGTTTTCCGAACCGCTCATCAAGGGCGTGCTCCAGCATCGCGACGCGATTGACGAACACATCAAGAAACACGCGAAGAACTGGGATTTCCATCGCATCGCCGCCGTGGACCGCAACATCATGCGGCTCGCCATTTATGAAATGCTGCACCGTCAGGACATCCCGCCGGTGGTGAGCATCAACGAGGCGGTGGACATCGCCAAAAAGTTTTCCACGGAGGACAGCGGCAAGTTCGTCAACGGCATCCTGGACAAGATTCGCGGCGAAATTTTACGGCCGGCACGCAATGTGAAATGAAATTTGCCGACCTCCATCTGCACACACAATTTTCCGACGGCACGTTCACGCCGGAGGAACTGGTTTTGCGCGCGCAGAAGGCCGGCCTCGCCTGCATCGCGCTCACCGACCACGATTCGGTCGAAGGCTGTGAACGCGCGGCGGTCGCGTGCGCGACGGTGCAGATGGACTTCATTTCCGGCGCAGAACTCACCGCCGAACACGAGGACACCGAGGTTCACGTCCTTGGCTATTTTCTCGACACAAAAAACAAAATTTTGCTCGACCGCATCGGCAAATTTCAAGCCGTGCGGCAGAACCGCATCAACGAAATGTGCGCGGCGCTGAACAAGCTGGGCATTCCGCTCAAGGCGGAATCCGTTTTTGCGCTGGCCAATTGCAAGTCGCCCGGCCGCCCGCACGTCGCCCGCGCGCTGGTGAAGGAAAAACTCATCGGCAACCTCGACGAAGCGTTTGAAAAATATCTCAAAAAGGGCCGGCCCGCGTGGGTGCCCAAGACCAAGATGTCCGCGCTCGAAAGCGTCGAACTGATTCATCAGGCCGGCGGGCTCGCCGTAATGGCGCATCCCGGTTTGAACCGCACCGACGACATCATTCCCGCGCTCGTCGAGGCCGGGCTGGACGGCATCGAATGTTTTCACACCAAACATTCCACCGTCATGGCCGAGCGTTATCTGGAGATTGCGGAGAAATACAGCCTGCTCGTCACCGGCGGCAGCGACTGCCACGGCTTCAGCAAAAAACAACCGCTCATCGGCACGGTGAAACTGCCTTACGACCACGTCGAAAAAATGAAACAGACACGAATTTCACGAATCGACACGAATTCAAAATAGTTAATTCGTGGTAATTAGTGAAATTCGTGTCCAGTCAATCTCATGGGACTTTTCTCCAAATTCAAAGCCGGCCTCGCCAAGACGCACGCCAAGCTCACGCACGAACTCAAGCGCATCGTCACGCGCTCGCCCAAGCTCACCGCCGAATCGCTGGAGGAGATTGAACACGCCCTTATCGCCGCCGATTTGGGCATGGCGATGACCACGCAGATTGTCGCGGCGGTGAGGCTGGCTTACGAATCGCAAGGCACGGCGGGGTTGGATTATCTCGCCATCGCCCGCGCGGAGATTGAAAAAAGTTTGTCGGCCAACAAGCCGGATTTAATCAAAGCCGCGCACGGCGTGACCGTCGTCTCCATCGTCGGCGTGAACGGCACCGGCAAAACCACCACCAGTGCCAAGCTCGCGCATTATTTTCAGACGCAGAAAAAATCCGTGCTGCTCGCCGCATGCGACACCTTTCGCGCCGCCGCCATCGAGCAGCTCAAGCTTTGGGGCACGCGCCTCAAGGTCGAGGTCATCGCCAGCGCCTACGGCTCCGACGCCGCCTCCGTGGCGCACGACGCCGTCACCGCCGCGCTGGCGCGCAAGGCGGATTATCTTTTTATTGATACGGCGGGGCGGTTGCACACGAAACACAATCTCATGCAGGAATTGCAGAAGCTGCATCGCGTCATCGGCAAGCAGCTCGCCGGCGCGCCGCATGAAGTGCTGTTGGTGCTCGACGGCAGCACCGGCATGAACGCGCTGAACCAGGCGCGCGAATTCCACAAGGCCGTGCCGCTGACCGGCCTGATCGTGACCAAGCTCGACGGCACGAGCAAAGGCGGCATGGTCGTGGCGATCCAGAAGGAACTCGGCCTGCCGATCAAATTCATCGGCCTCGGCGAACAGCCGGACGATTTGCAACCCTTCGATGCGAAACAATTCGCGCAGGCTTTGTTTGAGGAATGAACTCACTTTCTTCTTCAAGACAAACTGCTATGATTTGCTGATGAAAAAACTGCCCGTAACAATGGCACTTGTAGTCTGCGCCATTCTTTTTTCTAGCTGCAAAACCACTCCTACAACGAGCGGGCCGTCCGATGAAGAATTGAAAAATACGGAACTCACACCAGAAGGAATCTCAGGATTTGTTGAACAGCACAGCAAAACGCACGGAATTAAGGATGATGCCAATTACAAGCAGGCATTCGATAGTGATCTTGCAGACGTGAATGTTTCAATCCGGGCGCTAAAATCTTTGGAATCAGGCGACGTTAAAAAAGCAAAAAAATTGCTTCAAACAACAATGCTTCTCAAGTTTTCATTCATGCCTGTTTTTGCCGAGAAGTTCAAAATGAATGCTGAACAAAAAACCGAATATGCGGCTTTGGCGAAAGAAGTTTTGAATTATTACTGTGAATATAAAGAGGAATTAAATCCTAAATTACCCACAGTCCAATGGGGATTGCGCGGATTGTCCCAAACTTTAACAGACACAAACGACTTGGCTCGGCTTGAGCAGTTGATGGACTCTCTTTACAAATCTACAGCGAGTGAAAAAAAGAAATGAAGTTAGGCGGGATTTGTTTTACCTGAATCTCGCCCTCCGGCTCGCCCGGCGCGGCTACGGTGCGACTTCGCCAAATCCGATGGTCGGCGCGGTGCTGGTGAAAAGCGGCAAAATCATCGGGCGTGGCTGGCATCGGCGCGTCGGTCTGCCGCACGCGGAAATCGAGGCGCTCCGCGACGCGCAAAAAAACGGCCACAATTCCACCGGTGCGACGCTTTATGTCACGCTGGAACCGTGTTGCACGCACGGTCGCACACCGCCGTGCACGGATGCGATCATCGCCGCCGGCATAAAAAAAATCGTCATCGGCGCGACCGATCCGAATCCCCAGCACGCCGGCAAAGGGTTTAAGATTTTGCAGCGCGCGGGAATTAAAGTTGTTCATGGAATTTTGGCCGATGAATGCGCGAAGTTGAACGAAGTTTTCAACCACTGGATTGTCCACCGCACACCGTTCGTCACCGTGAAGGCGGCGATGACGCTGGACGGGAAAATCGCCACGGCCAGCGGCGAGTCCAAATGGATTACCGGCGAAAAAGCCCGCGCACACGGTCAAAAATTGCGGCAGGGCAGCGACGCGATGCTCGTCGGTGTGAACACCATTCTCGCGGATGATCCGTCGTTGACGGTGCGACGCGTCCAAAGCCCAAAGTCCAAAGCCCAAAGTCAGAAACCGATTCGCCGCATCGTGTTGGATTCGCAGGCGCGGACACCGCTCACGACGAAGGTTATTTCCGATGAGTTTGCCAGACTGACCACGATTGTCGTCGGCAAATCCGCGCCAAAAAACCGCGTTGCGGCTTTGGCAAAGCGCGTGAATGTGCTGGTCGCGCCGCTGGCCAACTCAAAACTCAAAACTCAAAACTCAAAACTCGACTTGCGCTGGCTGTTGAAAAAACTCGGCGCTGAAAACGTGACCAGCCTGCTCGTCGAGGGCGGCGGCGAGGTGAACGCGTCGTTTCTGCTCGGTGGTTTCGCACAGCGCGTGGCGTTTTTTTACGCACCAAAAATTTTGGGCGGACGCAATTCACGCAAGGCGGTCGCCGGCGACGGCGCGAAAAGCCTGGCCGACGTGCTTCATCTCCGCGAGGTCGAATGGCGCAGATTGGGCGGGGATTTGCTGCTGACCGCGCGGGTGGATTGATGGCAAGGTTGGGGTGCTGATTGGCAAAACGCGGCTCGACGCGGTTTCCGAACCGATTTAGATTTCCCCCATGTTCACAGGCATTGTTGAAGAAGCGGGCGTCATCGAAAAAATCACGCCGACAAAAAAATCCATCGAAATGACCGTGCGCGCCGGCGTCTGCGGGCGCGGCGTGAAGGTCGGCGACAGCGTGGCGGTCAACGGCTGCTGCCTCACGGCGGTGAAAGTCACGCCGCGCGGAAAATCCAAACTCATCCAGTTCGACCTTTTGCAAGAGAGCTGGCAACGGACAAATTTTCAATTTAGCAAGATTGGCTCGCTGGTGAATCTCGAACGTTCGCTGCGCGCGAACGGCGAGCTGGGCGGACATTTTGTCACCGGCCATGTGGACGGCCTGGGCAAGATCATCAAATGGGAACGCTCGGGCAAAGATCACGTCCTCGACATCGCCGCGCCGGCGGACGTGATGAAGTATCTCGTCTTTAAAGGTTCGGTGGCGGTGGACGGCATCAGCTTGACGGTGGCGAGCGCGAGCAAAAAAAGTTTCCGCATCTGGATTATTCCGCATACGTTTGAGGTGACGGTGCTGCGCGAAAGAAAAGTCGGCGACGCGGTGAATCTGGAGGCGGATATGCTGGGTAAATATGTGGAGCGGTTTCTTGCCGCACGAAAGCGTTGATTTCAAGCGGGTTTGCCTGCTTGAAAAATTAACATGGCCGCCACATAATCGTCACACTGGTCATTTAGGCTAATGTCGTGAATAGCACGAAAGAATCTGTGCGGTTGGTGGTCGGCGCGTCGGAACAATACGCCGTCCGACTCGCTCGCAACACGGCTGAAATTCAGGCCGCGCAGGCGCTGCGTTTCCACGTTTTCAACCTCGAGCTCAACGAAGGTCTCGCGCAATCCTACGCGACCGGCCTTGACGCGGATCCGTTTGACCAAGTCTGCGACCATCTCCTGGTCGAGCATACAGCCACGCAGCAGATCGTCGGCACTTACCGTTTGCAGACCGGCGCGAGTGCGGCGAAAAATCTGGGTTATTACTCCGCGCAGGAATTTGATTTTTCCCCATTCGAGCCGATGCGGAATGAAATCATCGAACTTGGTCGCGCATGTGTCCATCGCCAGCACCGCAATCTGGTCGTGCTCGGGCTGCTGTGGAAAGGCATCGCAGATTATGCGCAGAAACGCGGCGCGCGCTATCTCATCGGCTGCAGCTCGCTCACGTCGCAGGACGCGGCGGTGGGCGCGTCCGCCTACACGGAATTGTGCCGCAAAAAATTTCTGGCCGACCATCCGTGGCGCACAAACCCGACGGCAGCGTTTGAATGCCCGCTCGACCGGCGCGCCGAGGAAGAAGTGAAAATTCCCAAGCTCCTCCGCGCCTACCTCACCGTCGGTGCGAAAATCTGCGGCGCACCGGCGCTGGACCGGCAGTTTGGCACGATTGATTTTCTCACGCTGCTCGACTTGGAGGCGATGCCGGCTGGCGCCCGTGAACGTTTTCTCGGTTGACCGCGCGGCATTTCGCGTTTGAAATCTGCGCATGACTATTCGCGCCGCTGGACGGCTGTTTTGGTTTGCGTGGGAAGTGGCGGTGATTGTCGCCGGTTATTTTTTCACCGTCGCCTTCGTTTCCAAAAATTCCAAACGCGCCGCCCGCGCCGCCTGGCTGCAACGCGCCTCGCGCCGGCATCTGAAAATTTTCAACTTCCAAGCGGAAGTTTCCGGGCCAGTTCCCACCGGCGGACTGATCGTCTCTAACCACTTGAGCTATCTCGACATCCTCGTGCTTTCGTCCGTCACACCGGCGGTGTTCGTGTCCAAGGCGGACGTGCGGCGTTGGCCGGTGTTCGGCTGGCTGTCTATGCTCGGCGGCACGGTTTACATCGAGCGCGAACGCCGCACTCACGTCGGCGTGGTGAACCGCGAGATTGAAAGCGCGCTGGCCGACGGCGTGCCGGTGGTGGTGTTTCCGGAAGGCACCAGCTCGGACGGCAAAACGATTCTGCCCTTCCGCTCGTCGTTGCTGGAACCGGTGGCCGGTGGCACGCATGCGATTGCGACCAGTTGGATTCATTACTCGCTCGGCGACGGCGATGCCGGACAGGAAATTTGCTACTGGGGCGACCACACTTTTTTCCCGCAT
>Ga0007854_10002311_pt1 | contig 11854 bp, 8 predicted proteins | sample CryBogCBH12Aug08_FD_60382 | JGI IMG/M metagenome (GOLD analysis project Ga0007854, IMG submission 60382) | Freshwater microbial communities from Crystal Bog, Wisconsin, USA - CBH12Aug08 | ecosystem: Environmental > Aquatic > Freshwater > Lake | place: Crystal Bog, Wisconsin, USA | collected... | reverse complement strand
AGCAGATGCGCCTCGGCAACCTCGATGCGGCCATTGAAATCCTTGAAGGCGTCATTCGCGACGACCCCTCCCTTCGCATCGCCGTCCCCACCCTGGCGCTCTGCTATGTGCAGGTGGGCGCGCGCGAGCGTGCTGCGGCGCTGCTCAAGGACGACACCCTCGCCGGCGCTGAAGCTGACAGCGAGATGGCCTACCGCCTAGCCACCTACTTCGCCGTCGAAGGCGACTCCAGCGAGGCCCTCCACTGGCTCCGCCGCGCAATTTATCTGGGAAACGAGAACTACCCCTGGTTCCAGAAAAACCCCTCCTGGAACAACCTCCGCACCAACGCCGACTTCGAGCGCATCCTCGACGACCTCAAGAAAGCCTTCCGCAAAAACCAGAAAACCTGGAGCCGCCTCCTCGAAGAAGTCCCCCCCGATGGGGAGTAACACCAGCCGATTGCAGATAAGGATGAGATATACAGAAAACTAGATCGGGCTAGAAGAGGAAGGGGTTTTGAATATATTGTTCAAACCGGAATCGGCCTGCCTGCAGGTACTCTTCCACGGCCTCTCCAGCGATCCACCGTCGCTCAAGGGCTTCCGCAACGGCGCCGGTGGTAAGTGAACCTGCAAATGGGTCAAGGACCAAATCGTCCGGGCTTGTAAGGAGCTTTATGAAGAACTTAGGAAGCAAGGCTGGAAAGCGGGCAGGGTGAATCTTGAGCCCCATTTCCTTGCATCTCTTTGTGTATGAATCGTTTGCGGCATTATTCCCCATCTTCATCATGCTTTCGGGGAAATCCTCCAGTATCTCCTCGACCACGTTAGGGGGAATGGAACCGCCGGCATCGATCTTGTCAAAAGAGCTTCGAATCACATGCCCTGACGGCCTGACTGTCCCGCGCACTCCATTGCGGTTGAGCCGAATCATGTCCTCGCTGTATTCCTTCAACACGTTGAGATTTGATGCTTTCGGGTGAGGTGTCTTGGAAAGCCACCACACATACTCAACAGAATCCCTTATACGCACGCGCCGGACAGTGACCCATTCAGCCGGAACCGGCATCTTAGCGGGGTTGTACCAGAAACACTCTTGTGCCAGATGGAAACCGATCTCTTCGACCAGCGCAACAAGCAGCTTGAAGTGGTAAATCGATCGCGTCGGTGTGCCTTTGTTGTAGCTTCCTCCGATATTCAGCACAAAGCTACCATCCTCCGCCAAGACACGGTGAATCTCCCTTGCAAATGGCAAAAACCATTCAACATAATGATCTTTGTGCTCGTTGCCGTATGCTTTCTTAAAATGGAGCGCATATGGTGGAGAGGTAACGACTAGGTTGAGGGAGCCGGTCGGCAATTTCTGAAGCATCTCCAAGGAATCGCCCAGGTAAGCGGCTCCGAACTTCGAAGTGAAGTACGGAGCCTTCTCAAGCAACCGACATGGGTGGTCCGTCCGCTCATCCGCTGCAGTGCTTGGAGTAACAGCGGCTGGCCGTGCCTCTGGAAAGGGTACGTGTTGGGGTTTGGAAGACACTTCTGTAGCCATAGTACGGCCTCATAAAGAAAAACGATAGCAGAAATAGGTTGTCATTGTCAACTGATTATCCGAATTCGCGTGATTGGGTTTCACAAGCGGAGGCTGCCCGTATCCGAGGTGTCACTCGCCAGGCAATTGCTCGGCTAATCAAAAAAGGACGGCTCAAGACTTTGGAGATCGGAGGAAAGGTCCTGCTGCTCCGCTCCGAAGTCCAATCGTTCAAACCCGAAACCGCAGGAAGGCCATCGAATGACCGAATCGCTCGAAGAAATCAAGAAACGAGTTGAAGAATGCACTGACGAGGTTCAACAAGCCCTAGCTGGATACCTAAGTAGGCTCATTCCACGTCATCCACTTGAAGTTGAGTGGGGAGTGGATGCAAGAACAATCCTCAGCGCAATTCGAAGATCATCTGATCTAACTAAACGCGGAGTGCGGGGAATCATAGCAGAAGCCGTCTTTGAATCGGATGTTCTTCCGACCGTTACTGCTCTAGGCTGGAATGCCGGAGTAATTCCGCCAGGAGACTGGCCTTATGATGCCATCCTGGAAAAGGCAGGGCGCTCCGTCCGAATTCAAATCAAGCTTCAGCGCTTGGAGGCTGGAGCGCCAAAGTTATATTACCCAAAATACTATACTGAGGAATTTTTCGTTGTTGAGGTACAGAAGACCCGGAGTGGTAAGAAGCGAACTCGTTTGGATGAAGCCCCACGGGAAGAGCCCGTAGCTACACGTCCATATCGATTTAGAGATTTTGATATTCTCGCGGTAAATATGCACCCGGCCACGCACCACTGGAACAACTTTCGATTCACGGTCGCAGATTGGCTCCTTCCTAGGTCCGCAGACAAGACACTTATTGAGATATTTCAACCTGTGTCTCTCGTAACAAATTCCGTCTGGACGGACAACCTTGCCATTTGTCTCGAATGGCTCTTAAGTGGGGAAGAGAAGCGGGTTCTGGACGTCCGACATACAGTATGCGCGAGGCTGGGAGGCCCTGCGAATAAGACACCGTGAACACCCTGATTGGGCAGTTCCGAAGCCTCGATTTTTCAAGGATAGGATACAAATTTCGCAGTTCTGCACACATCTCCGGGGTGCCCAGGTCCCGCTTCTGGGACCTGGGAAGCAAACCATCAACCGGCTGGAACTTACTTCAAACCAACCGTAGCCTTCAGCGGCAACTTGTCGCTCGACCCGCCCACCAGAATCGTGTACTCGCCCGGAACCAGCTTCCAACCGCCCTTTTGCTCATCGAAAATCGACAGGTACTTCGGATCGATCTCCACCGTCACAGTCTTCTTTTCGCCTGCCGCGAGCTTCACCTTGCTCCAGCCCACCAGCCGCTTCGGGGGTTCCTGCGCGCTGGCTGGCAGTGCCGCGTAAACCTCGGCAACCTCTGCCCCGGCGCGCGCTCCGGTATTGGCCACCGTAAACGTCGCCGTCACCTTCTCGCCCGCCTTCACCGTCAGCCCCGAGTACCCGTAGCTCGTGTACGAGAGCCCATACCCGAAGGGAAACAGAACCGGCTTCTTCTCGGCGTCAAACCACTTGTAACCCACCTTCAGCCCCTCGTCGTATGCTACTTCGAACGGCGGCAAACCCTTCGCCCTGTCCAGCGGCGAAACCGGCCCAGAGAACTGCTGCGAACTCAGCGGCGGCCTGGTCAGCGTCGGATGCGGCAGGTCCGCCTCGCTCTTCGGGAAGGTGTTTGGCAGCTTTCCGCTCGGATTCACCGTGCCAAACAGCACATTGCCCAGCGCATTCGCGCCGTCGCTTCCGGCAAACCACGCCTCTAAAATCGCCGCCGCTCCGTCCGCCCACGGCATCGTCACCGGGCTGCCTGTCTCCAGCACCACAACCGTGTGCGGATTCGCCGCCGCCACTGCTGCAATCAGCTCGTCCTGCTTCTCGGGCAGCGAGAGATTCTTCAGGTCCATCCCTTCGCTCTCCCACTCGTACGCAAATACAATGGCCACATCCGCGCCTTTGGCCGCAGCCGCGGCAGCAGCCGGGTCCGTGCCGGAGTTGTACGTCACGGTTGCATGCGGAGCCCGTGCCTGAATCGACTTCAACGGCGAGGTCGGGAACCATATCTGCTCCTGCCAGCGCGTAGCTCCCTTGCCCGGAGGCAGAATCGCGTTGCCGCCAATCGGATCTACCTGTGCCGAGCCGCCGCCGGAGATCATGCCCACATCCGCATGAGCGCCAATCACGGCAATGGTGCGCACCTTCGCCGCACTCAGCGGCAGTGCGGCCCGCTCGTTCTTCAGCAGCACAATGCCGCCCTCTTCAATCTTCCGCGCCACCTCAAGCCCTGCAAAGGGATCGACGACGCTCCGCTGCCGTGGAAAGTCAATCACGCCCGCGGCAAACATCGAGCGCAGAATCCGATGCGCATGGTCGTCAAGCTCTGCCGCGGGAATGGTTCCCGCCTGCACCGCCGCCTTGTAGCGCGCGTCGAAAAATACGTTTCCTGGTTCTTCGTTGTCGAGCCCTGCGGCCGAGGCCTTTGCGTCGCTGTGCGTGCCGCCCCAGTCGGAAAGCACAAATCCAGGAAACTTCCAATCCTTCTTCAGCACATCGTTCAGCAGATACTTGTTCTCGCAGGCAAAGTCCCCATTCACGCGGTTATACGAGCACATCACCGCCGCCGGCTTTCCCTGCTCCACGCCAATCTCGAAGGCCAGCAAATCCGTCTCGCGCGCCGCCCGTTCGCCAATGTGGATATTCACGGAGTTGCGTCCGCTCTCCTGATCGTTGAACGCATAGTGCTTGATGTCGCCAATCACGTGCGCCGACTGCGTACCTTGAATCAGTCGCGCCACCAGCGTTCCAGCCAGCACCGGGTCCTCGCCCAGATACTCAAATGTGCGCCCGTTGCGCGGGTCGCGCGTAATGTCCACGCCGCCGCCCAGTGACATGTTGAATCCCTGCGCGCGCAACTCGCGCCCAATCAGCGCGCCATACTCATACGCCGCCTCCGTGTCCCAGCTTGCGGCCGCCGCTACATTGGCGGGTAGCGCCGTCGAGTAGCGCCCGTTCACGCCGCTCGATCGCACGCCATACGCCGCATCGCTCATGTCGATGCCCGGAATCCCCAGCCGAGGCACGCCCACCACGTAACCCACGCCGCGGTTCGATGCCGCATTCTCCGGCGTCACCGGATCGTCCGTCGGCATGCCCACACCGTGCAGCAGCGCAATCTTCTCGTCCAGTGTCATCTCTTTCAGCACCAGGTCCGCGCGCTGGTCCGCCGTAAGGCTCTCGTTCATCCACGGCCCATCCACCTTCGGCGTCGTGCGCCGCTGCGACAATCCCGGTGCGGCCATCCAGAAAAATGAAATCAGTGCCAGCGTCAACAACGCAGGCACTGCGCGGCTTGATAACTGCTTCATGATGTTCCTCTCAGATATCTGATTGCTCAGTTGCTTCCACATCGGTTCAAGCGAGCGCGTTGGGCTCAAAGTGCGCTCAATGCATTTCTTCGCAGGCGTCAATCAATCCGCTCGTAATGCCGGTAAACCGGCTCCCACACATACGCCCGCAGCCTCTGCTTCAGGCTGTCTTCTCCGCCGCCCTCGGCTACGCCGTCGGCAATCGCCTGCTTGGCAACCGCTTCACCCACCTGCAAGCCCACCTTGCGCGAGTCGGCAATGGGTGGCAGCAGCGGCGCGCTCTTGTCTTCGCGTGCGGGCGAGAGTGAGGCCAGCGTCTTGGCTGCTGCCATAATCATTCCATCCGTCACGCGTCGCGCCTTCGATACAAGAATCCCCAGTGCCAGCCCGGGAAAGATATACGAGTTGTTGATCTGCGCAATGCGCACCATCTTCCCATTTACCTCAACCGGCGCAAACGGACTGCCCGTGCCCACCAGCGCCCGCCCATCGGTCCAGCGCAGCAGGTCGGCGGGCGTAGCCTCCGCCACTGAGGTTGGATTCGACAGCGGAAAAATTACCGGTCGCTCAATGTGGCTGGCCATCTCGCGCACAATCTCCTCGCTAAACGCGCCCGCCTGCGCAGAGACGCCTGCCAGCACGGTTACCCCGGCGTTGCGCACCACATCCAAAAGTGAGATTGCGCCCGTCCCCGTCAGCTTCCATCCGGCAACGTCTTCCTTCTTGCGCACCAGCGGTCCCTGTCCAGGACGAATCCCTTCGCAGCCCTCCACCAGCAGACCATAACGATTGAAGGCATAAATGCGCTTGCGTGCCTGCTCCTCGCTCAGCCCCTCTTCCTTCATCGCCGCAATCAGCAGATTCACAATGCCCACCCCGGCCGCGCCAGAGCCAAACATCGCAATCGTCTGCTCCCGCAGCGGAATCCCCGTAGCGTGAACAGCAGCCAGCAGCGTCGCCGTGGTCACCGCCGCGGTTCCCTGGATGTCGTCGTTGAAAGTGCACAGCCGGTCCCGATAACGCTCCAGCAGCCGCGCCGCATTTACGCCTGCAAAGTCCTCCCACTGCAGCAGAATGTGCGGCCACCGCTTCTGTACAGCCTGCACAAACGCTTCGACAAAGTCGTCGTATTCCTGTCCCCGTATCCGCTTGTGCTCCCATCCGATATAAATCGGATCGTTCAGCAGGGCTTCGTTGTCCGTGCCCACGTCCAGCAGCACCGGCAGGCAATGCTCTGGTGGAATCCCGGCCAGCGCGGTATACAGCGCCATCTTCCCAATGGGAATCCCCATCCCGCCCGCGCCCTGGTCACCGAGTCCCAGAATGCGCTCCCCGTCGCTCACCACGATGCAGCGCACATCGTCATAGCGTGGGTCGGCCAGTATCTGCTCGATCCGGCCCTTGTTCGGATAGCTCAGGAACAGCCCCCGAGGCCTCCGCCATATCTCGCTGAACCGCTGGCATCCCTCGCCCACCACCGGCGTGTACACAATCGGCAGCAGCTCTTCCACGTGGTCCGCAATCAGAGCGTAGAACAGCGTTTCATTGCTATCCTGCAAGTCGCGCATCAGGTTGTACTTGCCAAAGGGCGTGTCCCGATGGTCGAGAGCCAACTTGCGCCGCTCCCGCTGGTCGTCAAGATTTCCAATGTGAGGCGGCAGCAGGCCATGCAGCGCAAAGGTGTCGCGCTCTTCTTCTGTGAAAGCGGTGCCCTTGTTGAGCCGTGGATTCGTCAGCAAGTCAAACCCTGACAAACTCGTTCGAACCACGGAATTGTCTCCTGACTCTGATGCGGGGAATACTTCGCTCAATGGGCCCTCTCCTTATTGCTCTTCAATGATAGCCAAATCCCAGGGCGCCAGCGCCAGCACCGTGTTCTTCGCTACGGCCTTGCCGTCCAGCAGATTCGTCCCCGCGCCATACGCATAGCTTGCTTTGGCCTCTGCGCTGGAGTAGTTGAAGTAGTAGTGCAGTCGCTTGCCCTGCCGATTCACGCCATGCTGCGCATGCACCGTCGCGGGCAGTTGCTGGTCTGGCCCGGCAAGCCCAATCTTCTCCAATTCGCCCTTCAGCACCGCCGTCTGCAACGCGTCAGACAAGTACGTTCCCTCATACACCAGGCTGCCCGCGCCAAACTCGTTCCTGGTAATCGCAGGCCACTTCCCAAAGAAAGGATGGTCGTAGTTCGCCAGCGCCTTTGCATGTTCCAGCATCAGGAACTCCGCCCAATAGCTCACCTGGTTTGCTGTGCCCTGATGAAATGGATCGCCCGTGAGACTCAGCGGCTTTTCAAGATTTGAAAACTCCTGGTAGCTCAAGCCCGCCGCCTCGCGCAAAGGCCCAGGCGCGCGCACCCAGCGCACAGCAGAGTTTTCATTGGCGAATCCGCTCTTGAACGACATCACCACATGCCCGCCGTTCTTCACGTAATCTGAGATCTTCTGCAGCAGCGCATCATCAGAGATATAGAGCGCCGGAACAATCAGCAGCTTGTACGCTGAGAAATCCGCAGTCGTTGGAAACACAAAGTCCGCGCCCACGTTCAGGTCGTAGAGCGACTTGTGCATCTGCTTCACCAGTGAAGCGTAGTCGGCCTTTGCCGCGCCGCCACTCCACTGCGCCCCGCTGGCCGTGAATGGCATAAAGCCAATGGCGTTCGCTGAGTCGCGGCTCCACAAGATCGCCACTTGGTTGTGTATCTGCAGGCCAACCAGCTTCGGACCAATCTTCTGCAGTTCATGCGCGGTGCGGCTTACCTCGGCGTAGGCGCGGTTCGGTTCCAGATCGTGCGAAAGCACGCCTTTCCAATACGTCTCCTGGTTGGCTGCAATCGAGGCCCAATGCCAGTACTCCACCATGTTTGCGCCGTTTGACAGGTGCGTATAAACGTCCTCGCGCAACTGCCCGTCGTAAGGCGGAAACTGGTAGGCAGAAGACCAATCCGTGCTCTGCGCATTCGTCTCGGTAATCAGAAAATTCGAGTGCTTCAATGACCGCGTAAAATCTTCCTGAATGGACTGCGAAACGCCGTCAAAGTGATCCTGCGTCCCGTGATATACGTTGTCGGCGGGAATATCCAGGTACGAGGCAATCGCCTCTTCATTCACGTCGTGGCGCATCATCCCGCCAAAATCCGTGGTCACAAACTGGCTCGGTCCCACGCACTCGCGCACCAATCCAGCCTGCCAGTGCAGAAAGTCCGTTACCCGCATCTGGCTCCAGCGGCTCCACTCCAGCTTGTAGCCGGTGCTCTGCGCGCCATCGCGGGTGGGCAGGTCTTCCCAGGTATGCAGGTCCTCGCCCCAGTAGTTCAGAAACCAGGCCTTGCTCAGTGCCTCCGGTGTTACAAACTTCTTTTCAAGATAATGCTGAAAGCCGATAAAGACGTCGTTGTTGCTCGCGTCGTAGCTCGATGTCTCGTTGTCGAGCTGCCAGCCAATCACGTTGGCATTGTCCTTGTAGTGGGCCACAATGTGCCGGATTAACCGCTCCGCATAAAAGCGGTAAGCCGGTGAGTCCGTATCCATGTTCTGCCGCATGCCATAGGAGTTCTCAATGCCGGGGCCGCCCCAGATGGTGCCATTCATCCGCCGCGCCAGAATCTCGGGATGCTGGTGCGCCATCCACGCGGGAACAGAATAGGTAGGCGTGCCCAGAATCACCTTGATCCCCGCCTTGCCCATGGCCTCCACCACGCGGTCCATCCACGCGTACTCAAAGCGGCCGTCCTCGGGCTCCCACAGGCTCCACGTGGACTCGCCCATGCGCACCACGTTCAGCCCCGCAGCCTTCATCAGGGCAACGTCCTTGTCCAGCCGCGCAACCTGGTCGCCGGGCATGTACTCGTTGTAGTAGGCAGCGCCGTAAAGTACGGTTGGGAAGCTCAGGTCAGGCGCGCTCTGGGCCGGTTGCTGCGCGTGCACCGCGACGGCGGTCAATCCGGTTGCCATCGCCAACAGCGAGAAAAAGCGTATGCCAAAAAAACGCATGAGTCGTCCTCTTTCCAATGGAAAGAGCAAGTTTAACCCAGCGGAATCACTCCGCGCAGTGTCACGATTCCCACGGGTTCAGCAGCGTAGCGCCGCTGCCTGTAAAGTGCGCGGTGTTCCGCGTAACCACCGTCATGCCATGCACCAATGCGGTTGCGGCAATCAGCGAGTCGCGATCTCCCAACGCGTCAGGTACGTGCAGCGCCGCGCAGCGTTGCGCCACAGCCACATCCACCGGCAGTATGCGCCCTGCAAAGGCGGGCAATACATAATCGCGCAACCACCTGTGCAGCACGGCGCCTTGCGATGTATCGCGGCGCTCCAGCAATAGGCAGCCAATCTCCAGTTCCAGAATCGTGATGACTGACAGGTAAAGGCTGGAGCCCGCGACAGAAGCGAACCACTGCTGGACGTGTGTGTCCATCTCTGCCGCACCGCCCTGCCTCCGGGCCGCCTTGCGCGTCTCTGAAACTACATTGGTGTCGAGCAGGTACATCATGAGAGATCGGCAGGCTTGAAGAGACTGCCGTTCAACCGCGGCGGTTCGAAAGCGATATCGGCAGCTTCCGGCATGGCCAGCAGGTCGAGGATATTCTCCCGCGCCCCGCTCAGCTTCCGGTACTCCTCAATCGACAGCAGCACGTGCGCGGGCCGCCCGCGGTCTGTGATAAACACAGGCCCATCCTTCGCAGCCTTCTTCGCCCGGCTCGTATCCTGGTTAAACTCCCGGCTCGATAAGGTGGTAATTGCCACAGCACACTCCATGTAGTAACGTTTCTACATGGTAGCATGGGTGCTACTTGAAGGTCAGCAACACAATCTCAGGATGCGTCCCCACCCGCATCGGCGGGCCCCAGGTTCCGGCTCCGCTTGATGTGTACACTTGCAATGCGCCAAAGCGCTGCAACCCATAGGTAAACTTCCCAAAAACGCGCCGCGTCAGCCAACTGAAGGGAAATACCTGCCCCCCGTGCGTATGCCCAGAGAGCTGCAGGCTCACGCCCGCCTGCTCCACAATTGGCAGCCGGCTGGGTACGTGGTTCAGCAGGATACTCGCCTCGCCCGCGTCCGCGCGCATCGCTTCCAGCAGACTGCGCATGCGGATAGGGTAAGTCGAGTCGCCAAAGGATACGCCCAGAACATGCAGGCCATCCACGCTCGTCCGTTCGTTGTTCAGCACCTGGATGCCCGCGCCATGCAGCGCCGGGGCGTAATTCGTCATGCTGCCGAACTCGTCATGGTTGCCGCTCGCAAAAAAAATGCCGAAGGCCGGCGAAAGGCGCTTGAAAGGCGCAGTGAGCTGGTGCGGGTCGGCTCCCGTCCCGTCGAACAGGTCGCCGGGAATGAAAACAATGTCTGGACTGAGCCCTTCGGTCATGCGAACCACGCGCCGCGCAAATCCAGCGCCGTTCACATGCCCCAGGTGCAGATCGCTCAGCAGCACGGCCGTTCGTCCCAGCCACGATGCAGGCAGTCCCGGCAACTCCACTGAGATCTGCCGTACCCTGATCCACCGCGCGTTCAGCAGGCCGTAGATGCAGGCCACAACCGCCAGCGCAGACAGCACGCCACAGATCAAAGGCCGCGCCGCCGTGGGGTTCGCGCTGAGCCCTGTAAGCAGCAGCGCGTACCAGGCCATCCAACTGAGGCAGGCGGCCAGAAAAAAGAAGTTGAGAAAGCCCAGCCAGACCGCCGCAACCTTATAAAGCAGCGCGACCGCAAAATTCGAGAAGCGGAAACTCAGCAGCGCCGCCGCAATAAAGCTGAAGGCCATCACAATCAGTGCGCAGCGCAACGCCAGAACCGCGCCGGGGCTCGGATGCACCATGAAGCAGATCCATGTGTGGTAAATGAACCAGTGGGCAAGGCAAAGGAATACCTGCATCGCGCAAATGCCCACAACCGGCCAAACTTTCAATATTATTCTCCCTGTCTTCAATGATTGCATGAGCCGGTAACGCGGCTGGCCCCATCTCAACCGCACTGAATCACCGATATCTGCGCCTACTCCCGTGAAACAATCTCCTCATGATCGGCAACGGCAGCAACGCGCTCGGACTCTACATCTCCATCCCTTTCTGCCGGTCAAAGTGTACCTACTGCAACTTTGCCTCGGGAGTGTACCCCGCCAGCGAGCACGCGCGTTATGTTGACCGCCTGATTCAAAACATGGCTGCAGCCCCTGGCTGGGCCGTCGAAATGGGTGTCGAACTGCCGCGACGCGTGGACACTGTCTACCTCGGCGGCGGAACCCCCAGCCTGCTTGCGCCTGAGTTGCTCGCGCGCCTCTTTGCCGCCATGCGCTCGGAGTTCGACTTCGATCCCAACGCTGAAATCACCGTCGAGTGCGCCCCGGGCCAGCTCCCCGACCAAACCCTGGCAGCCCTGGTTGTGGCGGGCATGAACCGCGTCAGCCTCGGCGTCCAGTCGTTTATTGACCGCGAGGCGCAATCCAGTGGTCGCCTCCACAGCCGTGCAACGGTCCTCGACGACCTGCGCCGCCTCCGCGCCGCCGGAGTGGCCAATATCAACATGGACCTGATTGCGGGCCTCGCCGGGCAGACTTTCGCCTCATGGGATGAGTCTCTAGCCGTTCTCGCGGACTCGGGCGTTCCCCACGCCAGCGTCTACATGCTCGAGGTGGATGAGGACTCCCGCCTCGGCCGCGAAATGCTCGCCGGCGGCGCGCGCTACCACGCGGAACTGGTGCCCACGGACGACGCCATTGCGCGGATGTACACCGTCGCGCTGGAGAAGCTTGCAGCAGCCGGGCTCGCTCAATACGAGATCTCGAACTTCAGCCGCGCCGGCTTTGCCTCCCTCCACAACCTCCGCTACTGGCAGCGCCGCCCCTATCTGGGCCTCGGTCTGGATGCATCTTCCATGCTCCGCGCCACGCCGCACGAGCCCGCTCCACTGCGGAATGTCCTTCGCTCCACCACC
>Ga0007854_10002308_pt1 | contig 11875 bp, 8 predicted proteins | sample CryBogCBH12Aug08_FD_60382 | JGI IMG/M metagenome (GOLD analysis project Ga0007854, IMG submission 60382) | Freshwater microbial communities from Crystal Bog, Wisconsin, USA - CBH12Aug08 | ecosystem: Environmental > Aquatic > Freshwater > Lake | place: Crystal Bog, Wisconsin, USA | collected... | reverse complement strand
AGCCTCGGCAATGTCCATCCAAACATTTCCGTTCCAGCCAATATCCTTGACGGCTTTGTTCAGGAGATCAAGTGCATCCTGATACCGTCCGTCCTTGACACGTTCGTGAGCCAATGATTGAGCACAGGCGGAGAAGGTGGGAACCAGTTTGATCGCCTTCTCCCAATATTTGATCGCTTTCGGACGGTCAGAATCGAGCAACAACTGGCCAATTTGATAATTGATTCGAGCATCAGTTGGAGCGATGGTGACTGCGATTTTACTGATTTCAATCGCCTCTTTCTTTCGGTTCAAATTGGAAAGACTTGCTGCATTACAACTGATGAACCAACCCAGTGCCTTAATATCAGGAATCCCCCCATTTGTTCTAAGTGTCTTCCTGACTTCTGGCGTAAGAGCGTCCCACCCTTTCTTCTGAAGCTCGGCTTTCCACTTCGGAGTACCAAAAATCCAAGTCAATGTGCGATCGGTTAAGACCAGCGATTCTGGACTACGCTCTTCCAAGTCGAGTGAGTGTGCGTAATTACCAACACCTACGATGAAATGAGGATCTAACTGGGCAGCTTTAGTGAAGAAGTCCAGCGGTGTCGTGAACTGATGGACTCCCCAATTGCTCACATAGACACTTGCCGCGAGATTGGCGGTCATCAATAAAGCAAGCCAATACTTGCGGGAAGTGATGCCGTAAGCGGCGATGACGCCGAGGGCGACGGCTCCCGCCGTGCCAGCTTCGGCGCAACGATATGGCCCAACAACAAACGAAGGAACCGTCGGGAAATTCGATACCGGCATGTAGACCAGCAATCCGCAGGTCACGACCCAAGCAAACGGTTTGTGATTCTTCCAACAGTACGTGAATCCCCAAACAAAACCGGCGACCAACAGCGCCCCAACCAAGATCCAAATTGGATGCCGAATGTTCTCCAAAGTGAACATCAAGATCGGACCCTTAGTCGGCACTAACAGGGCCAAACCGTAGTGTGAGGCCGTCCGGAGTGCAAGAGTAATCGTTTCAATGAGACCGTTATGGGCACCGTATGGAGGAGGTGCACCAACACACCAACCCAAGATGTAAATGCCGAGTGCCACTGCAAAGGGTTTGCATACAGGCCAGATCATTTTCTTATCCCTCGATCCGAAGGCGTAGGCGGATAGCGGGACAGCGATCAAGCTTGCAGCGGCTTGCTCCTTAGAGAGGGCGGCGAGAAACCAAAGGAAGGCCGATGCGTAGAGCCATCCCCTCTTCTCAGTGTGGAAGTACTGAATGAGAGCGGGGATGAATGCAGCCAAGAAAAATGCCGAGAGAACGTCTGTTCGACCACCAATCCAGGCTGCTGCTCCAACCTGAAGCGGTTGGGCAGCGAAGAAAAGTCCCCCCAAGACCCCTGCCAAAGGTTTGCGAGTGATTTGGAATGCGATGATGGCGACCAATACCGCAGCAAAGGAGTGAAGCAAGATATTGGTTTGATGATAGAAAAATGGCGTCTCTTTGGCAAACCAGGAATCGATGACAAAGGAGGCTGATGTCAACGGGCGATAGTAATGGCCTAAAAACGGATGGGTGAACGCCGACTTCATCGTGTTCCCATGGAACGCGGCCCCGGAAATTAAGTCCACATCATCCCAAATCGCTCCACCCATGGTTGAAGGGAGGTAGAGAACCACTGAAAGCACAAAGACGATGATCAATCCGATGCGCCAATTGGTGAAGAATCGCTTTTTCGATGTGACAGTCAATCTAACCTCGGTCCCTGAGCCGGATCGGAGAAATGATCCGAACCCGAACGATAAGGACGGTTACTTTCCAGCATGAGATTCGAACTTGAGATGCTTCACCTCAGAGTTTTGCTGTTACGATTCTCGGGCTTGAGCGTCAGATGATCAATCGGTGTTTCTATGTCCAAAAAGCTGTTCCCGCAACTTCTGGTTCTGGTGGCCATTATTGCCTTGTTTGTCAGTAGCGTGACTGGTTCTGCGCAAGGCCAAGTGTCGTCGGATCCATCTCGGACCAATATCGGCAAAATTGAGTTTGAATCGACCGATGCACGCGAGGCCCTGCGAACTTTGTTCAAGATGCTTGGTGTTTCCTATACGATTCAGCCCGAAGTTCAAGGGACAATCACTGTGGCACTTCGTAATGTCACCTTCGAGGTCGCGTTACAGAATGTTCTGCGACAAGTAGATGCCACCTATCGCGTAGAAGCCGGTGTTTACTCCATCTTTCGGAAATCCGATTTTGGGATCGTTCCCGATGTGATCCTCTCTGACAACAGCCCGACGGACTCATTCAAATCAGAAACTGCCATCACTCAAGACACGCATTTCCTTTATATCGTCCGAGGCAATTTCGTCTATAAACTCCAGAAAGCCGACCTTAAGGTCGTCAAAATCGGATCGTTGCCTCAGTCTAAAGGACCAGTTGTGGGTGCAGGAGGATTTCGACCGAAGTGAAAGCCTTTCAATCAGGACTTTGCATCACCTTGGCGGTGTTAGGTTTGAAAGTCGTGGGTTTGGCTCAACACAAGCCCAATCCGACACCGAAGGCAACTAACAGCGTGATCCAAAAGCCAGTCTGGAATGTTCGTCAGGCGCTCGGAATCTTGTGCGGTGAAGTGGGAGTTTCCATGACCCTTTCACCGAAGGTGACGGGAAAAGTCCACTTGGGGTTGGAACCAGCCCCGTTTGAAGATCAACTTCTCACCATTTTGCATGAAGTTCATGCCACCTATCGCGTTCAGGCTGGGGTGTATCAGATCTATCCAAAATCAGATCGATCCTTGGACCAATCGCACTTCACTCTGGTTGATCCAATTGACTCACGAGGTTTGCCATCGTGGATCGAGGACAAGCAGTTTCTGTATCGAATCACTGGGCAATTGGTAGTCAAGGTGCGTAAAAGGGATGGGGTGATCGTGGCAAACTCGATTCTTCCGCGATAACCGGTGCCTTAACACGCAATATTAAGATTGTCTTACGTCAACTCGTTTGACGTTCAATTCCGAATCGGTTATGCTCCGAGTTCCCCATCCAAATAGGCGGAACTTTATATGGCCAAACCCATTCGCACTACAGCTTTTGTCGCAGTATTAAGCGCGGCAGTCTTTTCTCAGGCTCAGTCACCCGATTCTGCGGTGGTAGATCGTATCAAGGAAGAGGGGCTCAAACACTCTCAGGTAATGCAGACACTTAGCTACCTGAGTGATGTGATCGGTCCACGACTTACAGGTTCACCCAGCCTGAAGCGAGCGAACGAATGGACTCGAGACACGATGTCAAAGTGGGGTCTGCAAAATGCTCACCTTGAAGCATGGGGTCCCTTTGGCAGAGGTTGGCAACTGGATCGCTTCTCGGCTCAGGTGATTGAGCCTCAGGCGATTCCTCTCATTGCGTATCCCAAAGCTTGGTCCCCCAGTGTGGGTCGAGCAAACAATGCTGAGGTTGTACTGGTTGATGCAGCAGATGAAAAGGAGTTGATGAAGCTCAAGGGAACGCTGAAGGGCAAGATTGTTTTGAGTGGAGGGGATAAGCCCGTTCCTGCTCGATTTACGTCACAGGGCACTCGTTATACCGACGAGGAATTGGCGGCAATGACTGAACCAGAAGCTCCTAGACCACGGAGAAACCCAGGTGGACCGGCAGGTCCCGCAGGTGCCAACGCCGGCCAGCGTAACAATCAAATGCAGAACTTTCGGGCTCAGGCTGCTCTGGCGGCGGCTCGTTTGAGGTTTTTCATGGATGAGGGAGTAGTAGCGGTGCTCGACGGATCTCGTGGTGACGATGGAACGATCTTTGTTCAATCTGCCTCCGTTCCTCCGGCTCCTACGCCCAAGACTGCTGTTCCAGCAACTACTAATGGTGACGCAGCAGCAACAGCCCCGATGCCTCGTCCAACGTCGGTGTGGGACAAGTCCGCACCAAAGACACTTCCACAGATCACCGTATCTGCTGAACATTACAACCGCATGGTTCGTATGATCAAGCAGGGCGTCAAGCTGAAAATGAGTCTGGATCTTAAGGCAAGTTTCTTCAATCAAGATCTCATGGCTTACAACACCGTCGCCGAGATTCCGGGAACCGACCTAAAGGATCAAGTGGTCATGGTGGGTGGGCATATGGATTCTTGGCACTCGGGAACGGGTGCGACAGATAACGGAGCCGGTGTTGCTGTGGCGATGGAAGCTGCTCGAATCATTAAAGCTCTGGACCTTCATCCGCGAAGAACGATTCGAGTCGCACTCTGGAGTGGTGAGGAACAGGGACTATTCGGATCTCGTGCTTATGTCACCGAGCATTTGGGCTCGTATCCTCCTCCTGCTCCTGGTGCCCCGATGAATTTTGGCGGTGGACCTCAAGCCAATCGAGGTCCGCTCACCAAGAAGGCGGAGTGGGACAAGGTCAGTGTTTACTTCAATCTAGATAATGGTACGGGCAAAATCCGAGGCGTTTACCTTCAGGGGAACGACAAAGTTGGTCCGATTTTTGCCGATTGGTTAAAGCCTTTCCACGAAATGGGGGCGACGACAGTTACGATTCGCAACACCGGTAGCACGGATCATGTTTCGTTTGATGCAGTTGGGGTGCCCGGATTCCAGTTCATTCAAGACGTGATCGAATACGATTCCCGAACTCACCATTCCAACCAGGATGTATACGATCGCATTCAGGCAGATGATATGAAGCAAGCCTCCGTCATCATGGCTTCGTTCCTGTACAATGCGGCGATGCGGGATGAGATGCTGCCTCGAAAGCCTTTGAATTCAGGAAACTAAGCGCACTCTTGTCGGGTCCTTTCCCTACGATTTTCTGAGTTCCCGAAGAAATCGTGGGGAGAGACTTGGCCGCTCCAGATACCCCGAAGGCGGGCATTATGGGTTATGCAGGATCAATTCCACTCTGGTTGGTGTCGACACCTGCGCGCATCTTCATACTTTCCCAAAATTCTTGATTTTGTGTAAGAAAACCCAAGAACAGAAAATGCGCAATTCTTAACAAGTCAGATTCAAAAAATGTTAAGCACTGTCGATTCAGTGAAGAATATTTTGAGTTTTCGTCGATTTGTTTCCACATCTTGCTGATTTCGGTGGAAAAGCTGACAAGAATTCCAGTTAGTGTTCTCAGTTCCTTAATCCAGAAAGTGATAAAATTGAACGTCTGGGAACGATGTCGTTCAAAGCTAGCTTGCGTCCCAAAAGTCGCCATCTAGCGTCCATGATCTGGAGAAATCATGAAAAAGGCCTTTACGCTCATTGAGCTACTTGTCGTTATCGCCATTATTGCGATCCTTGCTGCAATTCTATTCCCTGTTTTCGCTCAAGCGAAGCTGGCTGCGAAGAAGACAACGTCTCTCAGCAACCAGAAGCAGATCTCGCTCGGCATCATCATGTATGCCGGTGACGCAGATGACTACTATCCTCGAAACGATGGTTGTACGCTCAACGATTCATTGTTGACTTACTACAACGTCCAGCCTGCCGGTACGAATCCTGCACCTTGGTGTAACGGTTCAGCTAGCCCTGGACAGTATGCGTTCCGAGACAACCACTATGCTTGGCAGAAGTGGGTTCTTCCTTACATCAAGAGCCTCGGCTTGTTCAACCACCCAACAATCGCATTGATCAAGGGTACTTCCTTGACCAACGGCGTTCCTAACAATGCCGATCAGGGTGAAATCGCCAGCGGCTACGCACTGAACATCGCTATCACTGGTGCTCTTAACGTTTGGCCAAGCCCTGCATCCTACGGTGCTTACCGCGATTCGTTCGTCGGTGGTACGCAGACTGGTCTTGCTAGCCCTGCAGAAGCCATGCTCACCACTGAGCAGTGGTTCGAAGTCGTTACCGGTGCTTGGGAAACCAACTACAACGGACAGCAGACTCCTTACTGGCCAGCAGCGTTCAAAGAGCACTGGGAAGCCATGTATTACAAGAGCGGCGGCACGGGCGACTGTGGCGTTCAGACTGGCGTCATCGACCCAACCAAGGCTCCATTTGGTGTCGTTCCGGTTGGCTATGCTGACGGTCACGTCAAGACTCTTCCTGTTGGACAGTACATCGCTAACACCCCGACATTTGCACAGTACACTGGCGCATCGCTCAACACAGCGGTCTGTAGCTACTTTGCAGCCTTCGGAAGCGGCTCCCTCACCACTCCGCAGATTTCTGCTGGTGCAGGCCTCTTCCCAATGTGGGGTCTCTAATGCGTAAAGTGCTTCAATCCGCTATCCTGATCGGCATCGTTGGTGTCATCGTGGGCGGTTGCGGCACCGGAGAAGTATCGGAAGCCGATATCAAGAAGAATGCGAAAGCGCAGGCTGATTGGATCGCGGCTCATCCGCCTCCTGCTGACACTCACGTCGAGCACTAACATTAAAGAGGCTGTCTCCAACGAGACAGCCTCTTTTTGCTTAGAAAGTCTTCTGACTGTCCATTTGGCCGACTGAAAGCAGCAGCTTGCCCCCCCCTAATACATTTTAGAAAGAGTTCGCAAGGTTGAGTACTAGAGGCTTGCCAATGCCTCTTTGGCCATGACCACGGCTAGCACGCATACCGTCGGATGGGAGTCTCCAGCCAACAGAGCAGACCAGCTGGAATGCATTTTCCCCTCTCGAATATTTCCCATAGCAAAATGGACCGCATTGGCATAATCGGACTTTTGGTGCCGATCCAACTCATCAGCTAATGCCACGAGGGCCAATTCACGTTCCTTTCGGCTGTGTGAAACTTGGACAAGGCGGAACAGCTCTTCTACAGCAGCGATGGTCGAACGCCTGTCACCCAGTCTGGACGAGAACATGAGTCGCAATCTTGCCACGTTCAAAAGCTGTCTTTTGGCTCCGATTCTGGATGCAATAGAATGAGCTTCATCTAGAAGCATGCCAACCTGAGGCCAATCAACAAGAGCGTCGTTGAGGCAAATTCCTGCCATGGCGATCAACTGATCCAACAACATGTTCTGAATGCCTGCTTCTCGCAATCGGTCAATTCCTTCTAGAAGTAACGGTCGTGCAGTATCGGTTCGGCCTGCCACTTGATAAAGTTCGCCGAGATCGACATACGCTCGGGCGATGGTCGTTGGATCGTTCGACTGGAAGCGGAGAGCAAAGGCCTCTTCCGCAACTCTTACTGCATCGTCAATACCGCCACTGAGGGCCAAAACGAGTGCATACTCCGACATTGCGAGTGAGCGCAAATCCACCTTGCTTGCTGTTTCCCAGCACCTCTTTAAGATTTGCAGTGCTTTCGGTTTGTCGACGGGTGCAACAACATAGACAGCGTAGTTCATCGATGCCCAAGCAATGTATTCGTTACTACCCATTGCCTCAAAAGCATTGATGCCCTGCTGGAACGCAACATCAGCAACTTCCAAATTGCCGACGATTGAAAGTGCAACCGCTACTCCCGTCCAAACCTCACCCCGCTCTCTATCCGGGAGGAAACTGGCACCAACACGTGCGGATTCAAAGAGGATTTCGCAGTCTTGAGCAGGATTGCCACGAGCGCAAATGGTTCGCCATGCCGTCACTGCTATGGATGCAGCTAACGAGTGATCGTACTCAAGCCCCCACTTCATCCCTTTACGAAGATTGGGCAGCTCATTGGCAATAGCCGTGAACGCCCCATCTTGATCGGGACCAATCAAAAGCCGAGACGTTTCGTAGGCCCAAGTTCGAATGGCAGGCCACAGGTTCGTTTGAACCCGATAAACTTCTTCAACTGGCGTTAGAGTCTTGATTGCTGCACCAATATGCGCTGGCACGAATAAGCGTTTCTCGTACCCATTTCCCAAGACACCAATGAGTGAGTTTCTCTCTAGGAGCCTAATAGCCCCGGAATCTCCCAGATGTGTGGCAATCCGTCCGGCTAACTGAGCTGAGACGCCCTGGAGGACCGAAAGGCTAATTAAACAATCCCGTTGGGGATTGGTCAACGAATCCATGGCAGTCTTGGTCGCTCCAAGAACGGTCTGGCCACCGGAATAGCAGTCTTCCACGTAGCTGGATAATCCTTCTTCAAATCGGCTCAGAAGGTGTTCGGCTGATTCCACCATAAGCATTGAAGAGAAGTGCTTCAATGCGCCAGGATTTCCATCCAAGCGGCGCGCGATCTCTGCTAAGCGTGATGCATCGGAGCTCAGGGCCTTAGTCGAACCGTGATGGGTTGCCTGGCTCAGAAGAACCTGAACGGAGCTGTTGATAAGGGTCTCGCTGGAAGAAAGTGAAACGTCGGGAACAGAGAGCGCAGGAATGAGGAACTGCTCAATGGTGCTTGCCTCTAGACGAGATCTCGTTTCGGCAAGAACTCGCCAACCTAGCTGAGAAGCTGATTGAATGACCTGCTCAACTTCGGTCGGAGTGAGTCTATCTTCCAATACGTAGAGCCCATCTTCTACCGGTTCTGGTGTTCCTCCCACTTGAACGGGCAGATCGTTTGCAAATGCGAATCTCCATGCAAGTTCTCTCAGGATATGGGTCTTTCCGATTCCGACCGCCCCAACAAGTGCAATACATGCACCGGGTCTTGATAGTGCATTTTCGATGCTTTCAAGCAGATTATCTCTGCCAATTATGGGTGAAGGGCGTTTGACGCGATTTCGTGTGTGCTGTTCTGGGACAGCCAGAGCATCGTCCGAATCTCCTGCTGCTTGAATTAGAGGTGCTCTTACGAAGGGCGGAGCATGATGCCCTAATTCTCGGTAGATCATTGCGTCGAACTCAAGGAAAACCTGGCGAGCTCTTGCGCCTTGGCCCCGATCCACAAGCCTACGGATCAAGGCACCGTTTGCATCGGTATCAAGGGGATCGTGCCGAACGGCGTTGATGGTCGCGTCCAGTGCTTTGTCAACCTCACCCATTCCTTGATAGGTATCCGCCAGGTTGAGCCATGCTCGACGCGCTTTCTCGGCATAGGTTCGTCGAATCGCATGGACCCATGGCTCTTGAAAGCCTCCCAGAACTGGTCCATTCAGCAATGACACTGCTCTTAAGAGGAACTTGACACGCAGTTCAGGTGACTGAGCCAGTGTTGCCGCACCCAAGGCATCATCAAATTGCTGCAGGTCGGTGGCCAGCTTGCCGGGTTCAATCTCTATCCACTGTCGATCTGCGGAAATGAAAGTTCCAAAATCACCAACCGCAATTCTCAGCCTTCGAAGTTCTTGTCGCAGTCGGATTCGAGTCAGATCCAAGTAGTCATCAGGCCAAAGTGTTTCGGCCAGTTCATCTCGCCCAATCTTATGCCCCCGGGCGACCGCCAAGCAGGCCAGTAAAAGTGCTGACCGCTTGGTGGGGAATTTAGTGAGCAAGCGGTGGCCGCCCTCCAAAGACATCTGCCCAAACATCCGCAACGTAAAGCCGCTCTCATGAAGTTTTGGACTCTCGAACGGTGTTGGTTCCGTGGGGGACATGATATCAATCGCTTGCACTCTCGTGTTTCTCCTTTCAAAAAACCGGTCACTTCACGAAGGTGACCGATGAGAATAGAGTAAGTGGCTGCTGTGCACGAACCTATGCACGGGCTCATGCACTCTTGGCGATCATTTTCGAAATAGCGCAAAAGACCCATTCAGTTTCTGAGTTCGGGAATTGGCATGCTGAAGGGTGAGAATGGTCAGAACGCTGGGACAGGATGAGATTGAATCTATTGAACACGTCGTTCGAGCCCCGCGAAGCCGTAGCCTGAGCATGAGCAAGTACGCAAAGGCACAAGCCCCTACGCGGTAGCGAAAAGCCTCGTTGCCCAAAGGCACTGCCACCGATCAGATGAGCTTATTGATTGGGTAGAGCCGTTACGAAATAAACCGTATTGGTGTCTCTGAACGCCAATCCATTGGCTCCAAAGCGACTCAAATTGAGGATGTTCGAATTGGGAAACCCTACGATGTTGGGAACCGGATAGGAACCTAGAGTTCGGAACGTCGATGTATCGAAGACCTGAATTTCAAATTGGCTGGTCGTGAAGTCCCAACCTGTGGAATATGTTTTGCCTTTCACCAAGTCCATCGTAAAATCGCCAGATGAAGAAAAGGTTCCCAAGAGCGTTCCACTGGTGCCGTCATACATTTGACCTGTGTTGACGATGACGTTGTTGCCAAACGTTTTTAGCACTCCACCTGTAGCTTGAATAGTCTGAATTTCAGTGGCTCCATTGGCATCCACCGTACACTGATGGAGTGTGGCAGGACTGAAATCCATTCCCGACCATAGCGTTGAAGGCGAGGTGAATCCGATTGAAGTTCCTTCATAGATACCCAAGGCATGTGGTAACGGTACGCCATTGTTGTAAAGCTGTGGTCCAAGCGAACCAGAGTCGTTGTGGTCTTGCAGGGTGGCTGCAACCACGTTCGGATTGCCCGGTTGAACAGCAAGCGCGTAGGCGTAAGGGTCGGTCGCAAAGCTGTTACCGGTCACTGCAAACTGCATACCGGCGGCTTTAGCATTGAGATCGACTCTCCGAATGGCGTTGGCACCAGTCAAGCTCACGTACAACGTGCTACTGTCGTCAGAAATGGCCAGCGCATTCGGTTCACTACCCACAGGAATACTAGAAATGATCTTCTGGGTTGCGGGGTCAATTTCGATGATCGAATTGCCATAGTGCGGATCGGTGCCTGGAACAGATGCCCAGAAGTGGCCAGTTCCCGAGTTGTAGACCATCGAATTGGTCGGCTGGTTTAGAGTGCTGACCGTGGCGGGCTGGTTGGTGATATTCACTGGGTCTGGAAAACTGGAAATGCCATCAACGGTAGCTGTCAAGGTGACATTCCCAGTGGTTTGGCCTACGAATTGCCCTTTGCCATTTATCGTTGCAGATCCACTTCCAGGAGTAACTTGATAGGTGACGGAACCCGGGCTTAAAGCCAGATAGTTTCCACTGGTGCCCCATGCTGATATCTGGATATCCGTTGGTGTACCAACGACAAAGCTCTGGCCTGAGACGATACTGATGTTGACGATCGTCCCAGTGGCTTGAATATTGCCGAGTGCCTTACCGTTGGCGTTGTCCAAGTTTCCAGCCCGATCCACGATTACGCTGGCGTCAAGGTAAGCGACTACATCGCCAATTCCGCCAGCTTGTGCCTGAAATCGAACATGCATCAGATAGCTACCCGAGGAGATCGACGTGGGGAATGTGTAGGACTGGCTGTAGGCACCAGGAGCAACGTTCCGATCGACAGAGAAGCTGAGATCCTCACCATGTGAGCCTGCCCGATCAAACACGATTACAGCCGAAAGTGCTGATCCAGGTCCACCAATGTCGAATGCTCGGGAACCCCAAGCAAGGGAAATCTTTGGTTTAACGAACGCCGGCCCTGTCGAGGCACCATTCCCTCCGCATCCAATGATTACCATCAGCAGAGCAGAAGAGATAATCCATTTACACAGTTGCCAGCATTTCACTCGAAAATCTTACATCAATTTTGTAAGAACTCAACAGCACTGAGCTTGAAGTTGCGAAAGAATCTACCTTCCACGCAACCGGGTATGAACTGACAAAAGCGCTGTCAGGTGTGTCTGTTGAATTCGGCTGGCCAAGGCCTTGGAAGCTTCCTCATTGTAGATATTCCAAGCGAGGTTTTTGTCTTCAAGCATTTGGGCCCAAATTGCTTCTTCTCCGGCTTGAATGACACCTGCATTTACCACAGTCTCTAATACTTGATGAATTTTGCGGGTGGAATACCCCAAGTCAGAGACTCGGTCTTCGAGACATTTCCACGCATGTTCAAAGGCAACGACAAATCCGAAGGAAATTCCAGACAGATCTCTTCTGGAATGAATAGGTTCTTCGACAAATTCGGTGAGTGTATCGAGCGACTGTCTGAGTTTCTCAATGCGAGGAATGTAAATCGACAATATGATCTCCGATTGGTGATAGTCCAG
>Ga0007854_10002307_pt1 | contig 11876 bp, 16 predicted proteins | sample CryBogCBH12Aug08_FD_60382 | JGI IMG/M metagenome (GOLD analysis project Ga0007854, IMG submission 60382) | Freshwater microbial communities from Crystal Bog, Wisconsin, USA - CBH12Aug08 | ecosystem: Environmental > Aquatic > Freshwater > Lake | place: Crystal Bog, Wisconsin, USA | collected... | reverse complement strand
GTTATTACGTTTGAGTTATACCCAGATGGGACTACAACAGTAGCAATAGACTGAAAATCGTTCTGTACGGTAGTTTGGTCCCAAAGCTTTGTTGACTTAGAGCCGTAGATTCCCGCATTGTTTAAATGCTTAAGCGCCACTTTGGGACCCTAACTTAGATTACGAGGACTGCTGCTTCTTCCGCAGTCAATGGTTGACCTGCAATTAGTTTTGCCTTAGCTGACTCTTTTAGTGCAGCAGTAGCCGCAGCAGCATCTGCAGCTGCCTTAGCGTTAGCCGCAGCTTCCGCAGCAGCTTGGTCATTAGCTGCAATCTCAGCAGCTGTAAGAGGAATAATCTGTTGTTCACCCGTTGAGCAGTCAACAACAATCTTTGTAGGTGTATCAGCCATTCTTATCTCCTTATGCTGTTGGTGGGGTTACGACGTCCCAGGACTTCTTTTCTTCATCCCAGGTATAAAACTTTCCATCAGTAGGCATAGCTACTGGGGCTTCCCATGTGTAGGTCTCCTTGTTAAGGGTCCATGATGGGAATGGTTGAGGCGCGTAAAACACGTCTAAGTCTTTGTCGTATGTGTAACCGATTCCAGCATAGTTGCCGCGAACAGGTGTTCCACCGTTTACGTGCTTTCCAGCAACAGTGTTGTAGCTAGTTTGAATCCATGTACCGCCAAGACCAAGGTCTGTGGCCAAGTACTCTTGTCCACGTTCTTGCTGCGCGTCTGGTACAACAAGGACGCGGGTAACAATACCGTTTTCTACTTCAGCAAAATGTGCCATAGTTAGTCTCCTTACGACTGTCTAATAATAACAAGAATTATAAACTATTAAGCCTTATAACGAATAATGATAATGCCAGAACCGCCGTTACCGCTGTAGTAGTTTGAGCCCGAATAAAAGCCTCCTCCACCCGCACCTCCACCAGTATTTATGGCTCCATCCGAAGGTTTTGCACCCGAGCCACCAGCCCCACCACCTCCATATCCACCTGTTCCAGCAGTTCCCTTTGCGGTTTCTCCTCCCGAAAACCCGCCGCCACCGCCAGCAATGTAATAGGTGCCACCAACGTTAACTCCAGTTTGAGTTGCGTAATGCCAAGCAGAAAACGCAGAGGTTCCGTTTCCTCCGTTACCGCCGTCTGTTCCAGTAGCGTTTACTCCAGCAGAGCCAGCGCCTCCGCCACCACCTCCGTTGTATCTGCGTCCAGTACCAGAGCCAGAACCTGTGCCGTAACCTCCAGCATTACCGTAGTAAGCGGCTGCGCCAGTTCCTGTTTGAATTGAATTACCTCCAGCATAGGTTGCAACAGTACCTCCAGTACCGCCACCACCACCAGAACCACCATCGGAACCCGAATAAATAGTTCCAGCTACTCCGCCACCAATTCCCGCAGTGAATGCTCCAAACTGGGAATTTACTCCGTTGGTAGCTCCTGTAGACCCAGCGCCAACAGTGCATGCGTAAGAAGTGCCGCTTGTAAGAGCCTGTGAAGCAAAGTAAATAACACCCCCAGCGCCTCCACCGCCAGAGATATTACTTGCACCAGCCGAACCGCCACCACCAGCCACTACCAGAACGTCAGCTAGTAATTTAGTAGTAGGTTGAAACGCACCTGTAGAGTTAAAGGTGTGGTAAACATAAGTACCATCTGTGGTAATAGTTCCACCAGTAGCTTTAATAGAGTTGCCATAAGTAGCGCCAAGGCTTCTAACTCCATACAAAGTAAACTCAGAGTACTGAACAAAGATAGTTCCATAGTATGGGGAGAAGGTTAAAGTGTTGATAGGGCTGTTGCTGGCCCAGTTACCTGAGTACAACCAAGATTCGCCTTGACCAGTGGCGTTGTTTTCTGTTACGCAATCTAAAGAGAAAGTTTTATAATTTGAACTTGTGTAGTTTGCAAAAGTTAGCTCGTAGTTGCCAAAGTTAGAGGTTGTTGCAGATGCACCGTTTAAGGTGCCTACGATTTTATTTGCTGGAGAGGTGTACGAAGTAGAGCCTACAGTGGTTCCGCTGTTTACGTACAAAATCTTATTGCTAATGCTGCTTGTGTTTCCGTTAATAGAAAGTGCCATAAAGTCATTTACGGCAGCGTAGTCAGTTCTAGCACTAGCCTTAACAACTAAATCCGTGTAGTTTTGTGGGATGTTGTTAAACGTAACAGATGCTTGCCCACCCACACCTACTGTTACAGTGCCAAGTTTAGCTAAAGTCTCATTCATTAACGTGGGTACCTAACTACTACTAAGCCTGAGCCGCCATTACCGCCGCTGTTAATGTTTCCAGTGTAGTTGTTGCATCCTCCGCCACCGCCACCAGTACCTGTTGTTCCAGGGGTTGGCGCGTTTCCACCAGTTCCTCCGCCGCCTAAACCGCCAGCACCGCCAGAGGAGCTACCGTTCCAGCCGCCACCTCCGCCTCCAGCGTAGTAGTAATGGCTTGAATATAGTTGACCAGTAGATGTTGCAGCTCCAATAGCATCAAGTAAAGCAACAGAGCTTCCACTTAAACCTACGCCGCCTACACCAGGTGCGGCAGTTGTACCCGTTCCACCAGCACCGCCTGCTCCACCGCCACCGCCAAGGCCGTACTGAGCCGTGTTAGCTCCAGATGCACCAGCGTTACCGTAACCAGTCGCGCCACCAGTGTTTCCTTGAGTTGCGCTTGCGCCAGAGTTCATCCAGCCACCACCAGAACCGCCACTTAATGGGCTAGTGCTTCCTCCAAAACCAGCAGCGCCACCGCCGTTAGAGGTAATGGTGTCAAATGTAGAGTTTGCTCCAGAGCTACCTTGACCAGAGGTTGCAGCTCCGCCAGCTCCAACCGTAACTGTGTAAGAAGTTCCGCCTGTTAAGCTGCGGGATGACTGAACGGAAAGTCCACCAGCTCCACCTCCACCGCCTGTGGGTCCGCCGCCGCAACCTCCTCCAGCAATAACCAGCACATCAGCTGTAAGGTTTTTGTTTGGCGTGAATGTTCCTGTTCCAGCAAAGACGTGGTAAACATAAGAGTTGTCGTAATAAATACCAGTGCCACCAGAAGCCTGGGTTGCCTTAGCATTTATTGGGCTGATTCCATATAAGTTAAACGTAGAGCCAGCAGCAAATGAAGAAGAGATGGGGTAAAGAGTAATAGAAGTGATAGCCGCGGTATTGCGCCAAGTTCCAACTATGGCGTCTACGCCCTCTGTTGTAGAGCCAGCCCTAGAAAGCACAGACTTATAAAAAGATGAGTTTGAATAGTTTAATATGTTTGCGGTTATCAGTGTGTAGTTTGTTGTACGGCTGGTTACTTGGTACGAGATACGTACACCTGAGTTATCGTTGGAAGTTCTTGCTCCAGTGGTGGTTGAACCAGTTCCATAAAGGTCCGTCATTGAGTACGTTGAGCCGTTGTCGCCATTAAATTGCATACCTATAGTGGTATTGCCGTTTACAACAGGTACTATTTCAACAACTAAATCTGCATAAGTTTGGTCAATATTGTTAAACGTTACCGTAGACGAGGTATTAGATAGTGTAATTGACTGCAACGGTGTGTACGTAGCCATTTATTTAATCCCATACAATGCAAAAGTTGAGCCTGTGGCAAGTCCTGAACCAGAACGAGAACCAAATGTTATGTAAGAAATTGCAGTTGTGTCGCTGACAAATCCCGAAGTAAATTGAACGTAACCGCCACCGTTGTTGTCAAAACCATTCAAACTGCGCCAAGTTTTATTTTTATTGGTGTTAGAGTAATCTAAAATATCGATAACAAATACACCAAATGGAGTAACTCCCGATTGCGGTATATCAGCAAACCAAGAATTAAGATTTTGACCATTTGTAGCAGAGCCGTTACTTTGAAGCTGGTGACTATTGGTGCTAGCCCCGTTCATGGTAAAAGTGGCCCAGTTATCAGAGGTTCCACTTTCTGCAAGTTTTATTATTCCTCTTACTTGCAAGTGAGTATAAGTTGACGGGATACCGGAAAATAAAACGGTTGTTTGATTCGAGACTAGTGTGACCGACCCTAAGGCATCCATTGAAGCTGGCTGGGTAATGCCGTCCCATATATTTTGTTGCTTGGGGAAACCAGCTTGGATACTTTGGCGTGATAGGCGACTAACTGACATTAGTTAGTGCCCCTTACGCTATTTGAGAACCGAAGGCTGAGAACGAGAGAGTGGATGTTGAGGAGTAGACGACAATGGTGTCGCCCGTACCTGCGTTACTCAATGTGATTCCCAGTGTGAGTGCGATTGTGTCATTTCCCGCGATTGGTGTGCCATAGGCAACGTAGTTCTGTGTAGCTACTGTTGTACCTGCCTTGATAACAGCAATGTTAAAAGTAGCCGCGGTTGAGGCTTGGTTGCAGACAGTAATGGTAGAGACAATAGTCTGAGTAGAGGCAGGGACCTGATACAGGATGGTGTTGGTGTTAGCTGTCAAGGTAGCTGAGTTGTTACCTGTGCTGCCTGATGCACCAGTCTGTGCGAGCAATAAGTAGGAGGCGGTTGCCATATTCTGCCTTTCTTGTTGGCTTTAGTATATCAGCGGGTTAAGCGCCCATTAGCATGAACACGGTAGGTGTAGGGTCAGATGCTGCCGCGGCCCACTGAGTACCAGTTCCTGTTGAGGTTAAAACCTGTCCTGCTGTTCCAGAGCCAGAAACAGCAACGATTGAGCCTGTTCCTACAACAAAGTCAAAGCCAGAGAACTGATAATCCCATGAAGCTGCGGTAGTTCCAGAGGTAAGCTGGCAAGTAAATAGGCCGCTAAAACCAGGCTGAAGAACAGCAATAGTGTTACCGCCAGAAGAGTTGACTGTTACATTTTGGGTACTGTTATTAAGAATTTGATAAGCCCAGCCAAGCTGAAGGGTGCTAGTTACAGGAAGAACAACAGTCTGGGTGTTAGTGCCCGTAAAGTTTTGAGTGGTTGTGCTTGTGCTAGTAAGAGTGGTAGTTCCGCCTGAGGTAGCGACTGCTGAATAGCTTACGCCTCCTCCAGCGTAGGCAAGTGATGTCCAAGAGGTGGAGCCGTTTCCAATCTTGAACAAGTTGGTATCTGTCTCAAAGCCAATTTCTCCCGAGTTAAGAATAGGGTTGACGGAAGTCCATGTAGCCGCTAAACCGCGGCGAACCTGAATAAGTGTATTAATTGCCATAGGTAACCTTCTTCTCTATAAGCTTCAAGGCGAACCGCCGTCATAGGTGTAGTACTGGGCGGTAGTACTAGGAGTACCACCATCTAAAATTCCGCCATCTGCAATACCAGCAGAACCAGATAAGGTCCACCCTGTACCAGTATAGGTCCAGGTATGGTTTCCTACTGTATAAGTCTGACCAACTACGGGGCTTGCTGGAAATGATGTAGACATTAAAGCCCCTTTCTTTTAATCATATTAAGGTATAAGTTTATCAGCATAACTAGATAGCGTAACGAACAATAACTAGACCAGAACCGCCAGCGCCTGAGTACCAAGTACCTGATGTACTAGCGCCTGTAGCTCCGCCACCACCGCCTGTGTTTGGTAAAGCAGATGTTGCTCCTGTGTTGTACGAACCTGCACCACCACCGCCAGTTCCACCAGCACCACTAGAACCGCCTGAGTATGCACCACCACCACCACCACCTGCGATATAGCCCGAATCACCAAGCCCTGTTGTTGACAACCAAGTAGACCAAGTATTTAAACCGATTCCACCTGCGCCGCCGTTAGAACCGCTAGAGGTTGATGCACCAGAAGCTCCTGCACCACCGCCGCCACCGCCGCCATCTGCACCACTGCCGCCTGTACCACCAGCATTACCGTAACCAGTGCCGCCAGTGGAAGTTTGTGTTGATGAACCGCCAGCATTTCCTCGGCTTCGTCCACCACCACCAGAACCACCGTTTACACCAGCGGGTGAAGCTACGCTACCACCGCCGCCGCCTCCGCCAACGGCAGCAGTGAGGGAGCCAAATGTTGAATTAGAACCGTTGTTGCCAGTGATTTCTGTTCCATTGCCAACACCAGCACCACCAGCGCCAATAATTATTGACTGTGCAGTGTTTGCAGCAAGCGAATTTGAACTAGCGTAAAAAACGCCACCAGCTCCGCCACCACCGCCACCGCCAGCGTTTCCTGTTCTGTTTCCGCCTGAACCACCACCAGCAACGACTAGAACGTCGCAGTTCATAGCCTTCTTAACGTTAAATGTGCCAGAGGTAAGAAACGCATGATACCAATAAGTACCATCTGTTTGAATGATGTCTCCGCCCAGAGCGTACGGCGCTGCTGTATTAGGTACGCCAGAAGTAGATGAAGATACACCGTAAAGAGAAAAAGTCGAATACTGCACAAAAGTTCCAGAAGAAGGGGTAAAAGTTATAGAAGTAATTGCGCTAGATGTGCTCCATAGACCGGTGCCGATAACCTGAGAGCCATATGTTCCATTGTTTTCTTGAATAGTATCAAAAGAAAAACTTTTATAATTTGAGCTTGTGTAGTTAGGTATATAAAACTCAGCAACCCCGTAATTATTAACAGTTGCCGAAGAGCCATTGTCATCCCAAAGTTGGTTAGTAGAAGCATTAAGGTATCCAGATGCGGTACCAGAGCCGTATAACCATTTGTAAGAAAAATTAGCGCTTGAGCCGTTAAACGAAATATATGCTGTTGGGTCAATTTGAGCACTTGTTTCCCGAACGCTAGCTACAATTTTTAAATCAGTATAGTTAGTTTGAGGTATGTTGTTGAAGGTGACGCTAGATGCGCCAGCAGCTCCTACGGTGATTCGTTCTAACAAAACATAATTAGCCATTGTCGCCTCCTACTTCAAATATCTAACGATGATAATTCCAGAGCCGCCTAAACCACCAACGCCTGAATAACCGCCGCTAGATGGGGATGCTTGTCCACCGCCACCTCCGCCACCTGTATATGGTGTGCCAGCAACGCCGTTGTAATAAGTGCTTGGATAGCCACCAGCACCGCCACCACCTGCACCGCCAAGAGCTTGCGTGTTATTACCGCCCGCACCGCCACCACCAGCGTAGTAATAGTTTCCAGATACAAGCTGACCTGTTGAAGTTGCGGCAGCCATAGCGTTTAGTAATGCGGATGTGTAACCAGCTCCGCCTTGTCCGATGTTTGTTGTTCCGGCAGTACCAGCAATACCAGCAGTTCCCGCACCGCCACCACCACCTGCGTAGTAGTAAGGCGCGCCACCGCTACCCACTCCACCAGCGTTTCCTAATTCACCGCCTGAAGCGTTTGATGTACCACCTGTTGCGGTTCCAGCGCCACCGCCACCACCGCCTGAACCACCTGTACCGCCAGCGCCATTTGTTCCACCACCGCCGCCACCGTGAGCAGTTGAAGTATTAAATACGCTATTGCCACCTGCCGAACCTGCGGCTCCCGGCCCACCAATCGTACAAGTGTAACCAGTACCGCTAGAGAGCGACTGAGATGAGAGAGTGAGCAATCCACCCGCCCCGCCTCCACCGCCGTTATAGCTTGCGGCGAGAGAAGTAGCTCCACCACCACCACCCGCAACAACCAAAATATCAGCCGTCAATGCGCGGGAAGGAGTGAATGTGCCTGAGCTACCAAACGCGTGATAGTAATAAGTTGAGTCTTGAGTAATAATTCCACCAGTAGCGTAGGCACCAGTGTCAGCGTTAGCTATTCCATACAAGGTATAAGTAGAGCCTACTGGAATTGACTTGCCGTTATTATTAGCAAGAGTTATCGAGGTAATAGCCGCTGTACTACGCCAAGTAAAAACAGCCTTAGATATATCGCCGCCGCCGTTATACCCACCAGTGGTATTTCTGTACTCAAAAAGCCCAGACTTGTATGAAGACGTTTTTGCATAATTCATAATATGCGCGGTTACTGGGGCGTACAAGCTAGTGCTAGAGTATGGCAGTCCATTAGTCGTTGTTATATCAATAATGTTACTATTTGTATTTCTAACTGAACCTTTAGTGGTGGAACCATCCGTGTACATAACAGTGTTTGAGTAGTTTCCGCTTGCGTTATCTGTATTAAAGTACATGGTAGGGCCGCAGCCAGCAGATTGACCTTGTACATCTGCAATAACTATTAAATCTGTATAGGTCTGCGGAATAGACGCAAATGTTACCGAGGGCGCGGCCGAACCAGTTACTGTTATAGTTTGAATAGCCACCATAGTATTAGTTGTCATATTTTTGCCTACCGTATTCCATAAAGAGAAAAACTAGTTCCAGCCGCAAAAGTACCAGCGGATGCGGTTATAGTCATTGTATTTATAGCGGAAGTAACAGAAAAAAAGCCAGAGTATAACCAAGTACGGCTAGCAGTTGTGCCCGCGTTATTATCGAATCCGCCAACAAGTTTTACAGTTTTATTCTTATTGTTGCTTGTGTAATCTAGGATATCTGCCACGCCGACTAGCGGAACGTTGGCTGTATTAAAATATCCTTGGTCTAAATACATTCCAGCAGATGTTCCTGCTTGGCTGCCAGATGATGCGCTTGACCCGTTACCCCATAAATAATGCTCGTATACATCTCCAGAGCCATTGAGCGTCATATTTATATCAGCAGCTGTTCCATTAAGATAAGTAAAACGAAGCTGTAAGTTAGTATAAGTTTGAGGTATTGCGCTGAAAGTAATGCTTGAGGAGCCGCTAGGACTTACGCTTGCTAGAGCATCCATAGAACCAACTAGCACGTAAGGGTTATAAGTAACAGCGCTAGAAGGCGAGCTAGCTACAGATGTGCCGTAGGCGTTAGTTGCAGTTACAGTGAACGTATACGTTGTTCCAGAGGTTAATCCAGCTACAGTAATACCACTGGAAGCTCCAGAGGCTGTGATGCTTCCTGGGCTAGAGGTCACTGTGTATGAGGTAATAGGTGAGTTACCAGTGTTAGACGGAGCAGTAAAGGTAGCAATAGCTGTAACTGGGTCTACGCTCAAACCAGTAGGCGCGGAAGGCGCTGTATAGGTAAGTGGTACGCCCCAGCCATTAGCAGTGTAAACAATAAGACCGCCAATTGTAGTATCAAAGTAAGTATCACCTAATAGTGGGGAGGCAGGACGATTAGCGGTGGTGCCGCGACCACCGTTATTTGCGATATTACGCGCTTTACTCATCGAACCTCCTTACGTAGAACTTATTAAGCTGTTAGTGCGGCAACTTCATCGGGAGTCAATCCCAATGCTGTTAACTTGGCTACAGCGGCTGCTTTTGCATCTGCCTTTGCCTTCTCTGCTGCATCGGCGGCTGCTTTGTCAGCGGCGGCTTGTGCGGCAGCGGCTTCAGCAGCGGCAATTTCTTCAGCGGTTTGTGGGCGAGTGGTTACTTCGCCAGTCTCGCAATTTACTTCGATTACATCTGCCATGATTGCTCCTTAGTTATGAGTTTTTAATGCCGTACAAATATGCGGTGGAGTATTGTTGAAGATTGGCGCCAGATAAAATTGTTAATGAGGTAATTGCTGCCGTAAATCCAGAACAATAGCCATCAGAAATTCCTGTATAGTTTGCCGTTGAAGAACTGTTTTCTGTTACAAAATCGCCAGATAAAACTTTTAATCCGCTTCCTGCATAATTGGGAATATAAATTTCAGCATTTCCAAATATACCGCTAGTCATTCCATTAGTAGAAGTATATTGAGCATAAGAAGCAGTATCATTAGAATCGGTTAGGCTTTGAACTGAACTTCCGTTATAAGTAATAAGGTATATTCCATAGTATCCTGTAGTTGTTGAGTTAAACTGTATTCCGAGGTTCGCTTGGCTACCAGAGTTACCGCTACGAACAGAAATTTTTAACATTAAATCTGTATATGTCTGCGGAATAGAAGAAAAAACAAAATTAGATACGCTACCCGAATTAGCATTAGCCGATGCAATAAGTGTTGGACCAAGATTTGCCATAATTATGCCGCCGCAATTCCGTAGAGAGTAAAGGTTGAACCAGAATATAAAGTTTGTCCCGAGTTGGCGCCAATAGTAATTGAAGTAATTGCATTTGTATTACGCCATAAAAGAGCAAGCATCATTGTGTAATAACCTATTGTGTTATCTCTCAAGAGAACTGTTTTATATGTTGAAGAACTTGAGTAATTTATAAAATCAAAAGATGCAATTCCTGGCCAACCCGCAGTTGAAGCATTAACGCCATTTTGATTCCAATAATTTACATTGGATTGCCTGTCTGAAGTATATGATGAACCGTTTGCATAAACGCGAGTAGAACTATAAAGCCCAGAAGTAGTATCTCCATTTAATGAAATAGCCATATCGCTAACATTTCCAGAACTGGTTGTCTGCAACTGTGCTATAACTCTTAAATCTGTATATGTCTGAGGAATGGAACCAAAAGTAATTGCATTAGTAGATGAACCGCTAACGGTTTGCGTTGCAATCGGTACATAGGTTTGTGCGCTAGCCATGTTATTTCACCCCGTAAAGTGCAAATTGAGAATACTGAGTAATCGTTGTGCTACCGCCGTTTATAGTAAAGTTGATAGCGTTGACGGCAGTAGAAGAATTGAGCCAAGCGCCGCCGAAAAATTCAATCTTGCCTGAGCCATTCATATCTTCGCCAAAAAAGTGACGGATAGTTTTATTTTTATTTGTGCTTGCGTAATCTAAAATATCCATAACTCCAACGGTGTAAATACCGCCAACCGTTCCATCAACATAAACTTCACCCCAGTTGCCCGATGTAAGTCCGGTTCCATTACCACCAGCGACAACGCTAGAGCCATCGCCAACTAAATAGTGCCAAGTATAGTTTGTTCCAGAATCGCTGTTAAATCTCCATGGCGCGCCGCCTATGCTTGTCGAACCAGAACCTTTAACAATATACCGAATCTGCAAATGAGTATAAGTGCTTGGGATAGAAGAAAAGTTAATTGCGCTTGCCCCACCTGAACCAACGGTTACGGTTTGAAGCGAAACAATATTGCTAGAAAACGAATGCCCCGATATTCCAGAGGCTATAAACCCGTTACCTATGATTGGTGTTGGCATTTTTATGCAATGTCCCCAAGTACAGTAAAGATGTTAGAGGCTGTGCAGATTATGCTTGCTCCCGAATACTGAGTACGCAGCTTAGGCGCCGCAGCGGTAGCTCCAGTAGAGGTAATTGTTACACCCGAACCAGCTGCAAGAGTAACCTGTCCAGCAGCAATCTGTTGGATGTCAATTACCTGTCCTGCGGCAAATACTGAAGGGGGAACAGTCAGGGTGATAGCGCTGGCATTAGATAAGGTTACAAGCGCGCCAGCATCAGATGCCTGCAGTGTGTAGCTAGTGCCTACCTGCGCGTTAAATGTTAGAGCAGGGGCTGCTCCATATGCGTAAGACAAAGCAGTCCACGCTGAGGTACCGTTACCAATCTTAAACTTAGCTGTGTCAGTCTCGTAACCAATTTCGCCAGCAGCTAGTGTTGGGTTGCTTGAGGTCCAGTTAGCAGCAGTATCGCGGCGTTGCTGTAGGCGTGTTGTCATTGATTTCTCCTAAGTTAGAAACTGACCGTTGAAGCACCAGCGTCAATGGTGTAGGCCCAGGTTGTTACAGTTCCGCCAGAAGCTCCCGCATCGTAAATGATGTCTGGGTTAGCTCCAGCAGCTCCGCCATCAACATACAGAACCATAAAGTTCGGTACAGCTCCCCATTTTACACCATTTGTTTGTGTTGAGTCCGCTGTAAGAACTGTGCCGTTGGCGCCCACGTGTACGGCACTAAGGCTGCTTGGTCCTAGAGCTACTGGTATATCGCCCTTAGCTGAGGCTGTTGTTACCGTGAATGAGCCAAACGTAATAATCTCAACAATATCTGTTGCAGAAAGGGCTACCGAAAATGTAATTGACGAGCCATCGTTTGCCGTGTAGTCAGTTCCGCGAA
>Ga0007854_10002305_pt1 | contig 11877 bp, 4 predicted proteins | sample CryBogCBH12Aug08_FD_60382 | JGI IMG/M metagenome (GOLD analysis project Ga0007854, IMG submission 60382) | Freshwater microbial communities from Crystal Bog, Wisconsin, USA - CBH12Aug08 | ecosystem: Environmental > Aquatic > Freshwater > Lake | place: Crystal Bog, Wisconsin, USA | collected... | reverse complement strand
TCATCATCAATTCATCATAATCATCATCATCATGAACCTGCACGGCACCATATCCGATAGAGAGGGCCTGTGCGGCAGTGTGTCCTTTCCTGAAAAGAATAAACTCATAAACCATATTTATCCCTCTTCCTCTATGGAGGGAGAGGTCTTCCAACATTTATCCTCTACCCGTACTGAATGAAATGAAGGGAGGGTAGAGCCCTCCCCGATTTAATCCTCTACCCGTACTGAATGAAATGAAGGGAGGGTAGAGCCCTCCCCGATTTAATTGGTTTGCTCATCAATTGCTCGAGCGCCAAAAACTCCTCACATCGGCCACCAAAACTCATGGAAATGGTCTCAGATCACAGAAAAATGCGTGAATTTAATGATTTTCCAATCAAAATTCTTTAACTCGATCTCCGATGCCATGAATTCTCAAAACACGTGGATTTGGATCGCCCAGTGGCGCCGGGAATTATTGTAGTACGCCATAACTCTGGTTGCCGATAACGTTATGACCGAGTGTTGACCGAGTGTTGACCGAGTGTTGACCGAGTGTGGGTCATTTGGCCGCCTGGCGCTTGACAAGAATCAATTAAGTCGAACATGTTAAATTTTCCAAAATGCTGGCACATGTTTCGTGCAGAAGGGAAAGAGCAATGACAACCTGCGCAGTCGGCCGTCATCGTCATCACATCATCGTCATGGCGCTCTTTGCCATGAAAGAAGGCTGTCGCGCTCAAAGATGCGTTTGTTTCAGTCATCAATCATCATCATCAATTCCTTCAGAATTTTCCCATGATGATGAACCATTGCCAACAAAATTAAGCATCATCATCATCATCATCATCATCATCATGCAGCTCATGATGCTGATCCACCATACGATCATGTGCCATGACTGCTATCGATTCTCTGCTGTTGTCCTCTTCGGTCATGATAGTAATAATAATACATAATCGCTTGCACCTCGATTTATCAATTGTTAATTATTATTACTGTATTATTATTATTATGATTACTTATTCAATTAATAGTAATAATAATAACAAAAATAATCATAATAAAAATAATAATAATAATAATAAAAATAAAAATAATAATAATGATAACAACAACAACAATAATAATAATAATAACAAAAATAATAATAATAATAACAATAATTATAATAATTAATAATAATAATAATAATCATAAAAATAATAATTACTTGTTGCCCGTTGTTGGCCAGTGGATACGATGATGCGCGATGCGCCGTAATATGGTTCTTCTCATTTGCTCACTGTTGTATTCGACAGGAGGATCGGTCAACAGCAGGGCCTACTCCATGATTGAGAACTGGCGTCGCCACAGAAGGGATGAGCATCGCTCATAGCACCTGTTACAGGCAGGTTTGTTGTTCCGCGATCGTGATGATTGAGGAAGATCATGATGTTGTCACTGAGTCATAATAAGAACTAGATTATGTGTATGATCACAAGTGACACAATGACGATGATGATTGCTTGTCCCTTTCTGTAGGAGCATCTGTGTGTGCACGTGTGTGCACGTGTGTGTGTGTGTGTGTTTGAGCCAGTGATATCTTTCTTGTGTTTAATACAAATAAAAATAAAATAATCCACTTTTCCAGTTTTTCGCCGACTAATGCCGACATTTCAGCACAGGAAGAGGTCACAGTTATCGCGAAGCGTCGCTTTTTCGATAAGAGCTCAGGAAACAATCCAAGTTGAGATATCAGTTTCGCTGCACATGCAGTCTGATCATCAAGGTGCAAGGCAGTTCAACATCCGCTTGCAGAAGTTTGTTCTGCCACTCCGTCGTCCTTCTCTTGTATTGCATAATCATAATTAACAACAACCTCATCATAAGAGTGTTGTCACCCCTGCGATCTCACTCGTCATCATTGGTCATCAATTCATCAGCAGTCCAAGATCGTCATCAACCCGCATCGTCCTTATGCATGCATCATATCGCATCATGAATACTTCTTCGTTGACTTTGTCATTATCATTCAATTCAACTTCCACTGTACAGCCTTGTCATCAAGTATTCGAGAACTTTCAACGGGCACGTGCTTTCTCGTCGTTGATTCTCTCGCTTGCAAGTGTTTGTTTCGCAAGTGATTCATCCACATTCTATTCTATGAACTGAGATGATCGACATTCTTTTCATGCTTGCTTGATCCTGTATAGTAATGGCGAGCTCTCTTTTTCGTCAACTGTGATTATTCCACCATACAGCTTACTCAACGTAATTTATGCATATTCAACTCCCTTGACGCACCTGTTTCGTTCTTACATCATTTTAACCGCTCATGCTCATTTTTGTTGTCCATTCAGTTGATTCGAAGCTCATGTTTGCGACAGGGCCATTGCTGTCTGTTCATTGAATTCTGCGGGCATGGAACCCAAGTCATCAAGCATCTTGTTCGACAGATGCCTCATCCTGTGCTTAGTTGTGCGCACTTGTGCCTCTTTGTTTTTGCTGTCTCGTCTCATCCACTAAATCGTCGGGTAAATGGATAGCCTTCGTTATTACATACTATAGCGTAGACGATCCTGAAGATTCAGTTGAACTTGGTGGCAGTTGTCACGACAAGAAGCATGCATAGTGACGAAGATGACGACGAGTGAAGCACGCTACAAACGTTCGTGTTCACCGCGGATGCGTCGGGCCAGCTGGATGTCCTTGGGAAGAATGGTGACTCTCTTGGCGTGGATTGCAGCAAGATTGGTATCTTCGAACAGCCCAACCAAGTATGATTCAGTCGCTTCTTGCAGCGCCCCAATGGCGGATGATCGGAAACGGATGTCCTTCCCGTAGTCCTGGGCAATCTCGCGGACGAGGCGCTGGAATGGGAGCTTGCGGATGAGTAGCTCGGTTGACTTCTGAAAACGGCGTATTTCACGAAGAGCCACTGTGCCCGGACGGTATCGGCGCGGCTTCTTCACACCTCCAGTTGCTGGCTTACTCTTGCGTGCCACCTTGCTGGCGAGTTGCTTGCGTGGCACCGTGGTGGCATCATTCTTGCGCGCGGTCTGCTTGGTGCGAGCCATGATGATGTGCAAACGATGATAGATGTTGTTGATGCTGAATGTGCAGAAAGAAAATGTGCGATGATCGGTCAAACGCGGCCATCACTCGGTCATCGCTCGGTCATTATGCGGTCATTGGGGTCATCGCTCGGTCATAACGTCATCGATCATGACGGTCATCACGCGGTCATGACGGTCATGACGCGGTCACTATAGTAAAATAAAGCCTTCTGGGTTTAAAAATTTAAAAAATTCGAATATTTTAAATGGAGTACAACAACGACGATCATTACGGTCATCGCGCGGTCATCGCGCGGTCATCGCGCTATCATTCGATGCGATTCCCTCTTTTCCAACCACTCCCATGCACGTGCGATGTCTTCATCCCCTGCGCAAAACGTGATCAATGGAGGAAACCGTTCCTCAGCGCCTTCACCGGAGGGGGTTTGTCATGCGCGAGAGCTCTAGTTATTATCATACTTAATCAGACAATTAAGACGACTATTCGTCCGAAATTCTCTGTATTTGCGTTACTTAAATTATTAACGGTTATTAAAGGTTTTCGATGTGCACGTGCAACCTATACAAATTAATTCCATGAAACTAACCGTTAATCCGAAATCATAATACTCGTTTGATTAATAGAACGTGGTTAATAGAGTCGGGAAGTCACATCTGCCCCAAAGCGACGAAGGAAAGGGGCGATCAAGTCAAGAAGCAATGATTCTCAAACGATAGACGAGGATTCGGATATGAACAAGTGGGATTCGTCTGAATTTCAGGTGAATTTATTCAAAGCATGATGGCGATTTAAAGCATTTGAGTAAAACTTCGTTGCATTATTAGATCTCTTCGATGGCGAGCAGCTTTACCCCCAACATACCATTTGAATCCACACAACACGCGACAGTATGGAGCAGTCCACTTCCAGCATTCCAGCAGATCACACCACATCTATCCTTGGCTAAGCTGAGCCCTCGCCAAGCACTGTCAATTGCTGTTCCTTCGTCGTCATCGTCTGCACGTGTATCCAATGAGACTATGCCAACTTCGACGAACCATAATTTCGATCAACATTTGCGGGAAAGCATGGAGTCTTCGGATGACGAGCCAGCAACTACGAATGCAACTGAAAAGAGGAAACGCCGAGCTCCTCATCGCTTTGATGACGAAGTGGATGACCAACGAGTGGAAGCTGAACGTCGCCGACTGCAGCGTTATCGGCAGCGGAAGAAGGACAAAGATTGGAAGTTGACTCATACCTCCGAAAGGTCACGTCAAATAGTCACCGCGAACGAAGCATATCGAGCAAATTCTGAAACGCCTGCGGTACGCGATGTCAGACTTGCCAGCGTGCGTCTTCGGCGCAGAATCTTTCGAGCAGGTGTGACCGCTACTGCTCAGCAACAACAACAACAAGCAGTGGAAGACTTCACGGCCAACGCAAGATCTGGTGTCCCTCCTACAGTCGCATTTATGAATCAGTTTGAGTCAAATGCAGATGCAGCACAGGCCAAGTTCGCCTTTAGCTCTGGATTCAATAGTCTTGGAGATGCTTTCTTGAACCCAACAAATGAAGGCGACGATCCGCCCCGTCTGTCCGATGAGGATATCTGTCGACTTCGCAATATTGATCCAATAACTGATAAGTTCAAGCTGCAGCAAATGCGCAAGTTCATCAAGCGCACCACAGCAGGTCAGGCCATATTGGCGTGTGCTTCTTGTGGGATCACCAATATTGTTGGAGAATCCAGTGACGAGAATGCCTTTAACGAGGACACATTGTTGTTTGGAGGACGCAAGCCAGTCGCTACGGTGTTTGAGATCTTGCAAGAGAACCTGCACCAGTATCAACCGGATCCACTGAATCAAGGCTCTCTGTTTTTCAAAGTGCGAACGTGCACTATCATCAACAACGTATACTTTCATCTTCACCATGAGTTGCTGATCAATTTGAGCACTGAGACAGAGTCAGAATCGTCAAACGTTTTCAACATGGCGGATACATCTGGAATCAAGGTCCCACTGTGTGGGTCTTGTTACAAGCAGGTTCGCCGTGGAATCCTTCCCGACTTTAACGTCAGATACCGTGACTTTGGCAACTTAGCTGTGTATCAGACACTTGTATTCGGAGCTAAAGGCCTGAACCTCACTTTAGCGGAGACCAAATTATGCTCCAAGGTGATTACATTTCAGACATTGCTCAAATATACTGGGTCAGACAGTGAGTTTTCCAAAGGTCATTGCATTAGCTTTGGTCACGATGGCGTGGTGGTGGCAGAGCAGGCTTTGCCAAGAACTGATCCTTCCCAAGTATCCAAGTTGATATCTGTCGCATTCGTGGGCAGCAAGGAGTCGTGGCAGGAACTTCAGGGAACCACTGAGCGCCGGGCCGCGTTTCTGGAAAAGCAACAACACTTGAAAGTACGACCAGCTCAAGTTAGACAGTTTCTGCTCTTCAAGAAGGCAATACGTGATCCCAACTATGCCAACATCACAATCCACGATTTCGACCATAAGCTGACAACGGCGTTGGAGGCCATCCCCAACATCATCTTTGACCAAGCCATCCTCTGCGACCATAAAGACGAACAGGAACTGGAGAAGATTGTTCATGATCGCACGGCCTCGGCAGATGAAGTTCAAGCTGCGGCTGGTTCAATGGAACATGTCTTTGTGTCGGGGAAAATACGTCAAGCGCCGATTTCAGGGGAAGCATTTTTGAACATCGTGCAGCGACAGTGTTTTGGAGGTCATGTTGGTCCTTTCATCGGTACAACCATTCAAGATGCAGTGTTATCACCGGGTCCTTCAGTATCCGCTTCTTCACCTGACAATATTGCTGGCGGCACGGCGGCAGCCTCTTCTATGTCTACAATCATCTTGAGTCGAACAGAGCCAATTATTTCGAGTACTCTTCAAGTCCCAGTTCAACAAGTCCCAGTCAATGAGTTTGGCCAGAACAACGATCTGTATTACGGCAGTTTTCCGGACTTATTTCTTTTGGGCGAGGGTCTTCGCAAAGGACCAATGTCGAGCCTCAACCAGCGCGAGCTTGATCACATGCTCCTTCATTACGACGGTCGCTTTGCAAAGAGACCTCAATTTCTCTTTCTGGCATTCAATCAGTTGCAAAGACATGCAACAGCAAGGGAGGTTTCTTGCAAAGTCAAAGGAGACGAAAATGCCATGAAGACTTTTCAGGAAATAGTCAACAATCCCGAAAATAACTTTCAGGATCGTCTGCAAGCTGCAATAGATTCGCCCGATTCTTCGGATTCAAAATATCTTCAGCAAACGTTGAATTCCGTCATGAGAACAGTAGGCAAAAGTATTCCTTGGTCTGAAGAGCAAAGGTCGTATGCCATGACCATGCTTATGGCCATGATTTACTATGCTGGCCCTTTCACCTTCTTTGTCACGATGGCGCCAAGCAATACCGACTCGGTACTGGCACTTCGCCTTTCCCGGAGCGTCCGTGGCCATGATACATCAAATGGTACAGAGTTCAACTGCCACGATGAAGATGTCAATCGTAACTTTCCGTTGCCAACATTGTGGCAACGTGGCTCCTGTGTTGCTAAAAATCCTGTTACAATGGCTCGTGTATACAGGCAATTGATGGAGGCTTTTCTGGAAATACTTGTGGGTATGACTCCTGAATACTCGCGCCGCAAGGATGCAATGTTGGTCGAGAGTAATGATGACAGTTTGCCTGGATTCAATGGTATATTTGGCACTGTGACTTGCTACGGATTTGTTAGCGAAGAGCAAGCGAAGGGACCAGAGCACGCGCACGGTGTGCTGACAACAGAGCTTTCACCTTTGTCCTTACAACGATATATCGATGACCCAACTGTGATGAAAAGAATTTGTCGGCGATTCGACGGTATTATCCAATCTTTCTTGCCCGCTATTGAGAAGTGCAAGGCGAATGCAGCTGCAATCTCAACTCATCCAGCTGGTTTTATTGGTGGGTCTAGTACTACTCCTGTCAAACCATCGCAGTCGTATAGGGACCAGAGATATTCGGCGCTCGAGAGCCACTCATTGCAAACTCTTTCACTATCAGCTGCAGCCAGGATGCAACATGATTCTGATGAAATTCTTCCGGATGAGCTCCTTGAAGAATCTTGCGCCCACCACGACGATGGCGATATGCATCAATATTCTCCAACAGCAATGATGTGCGAAGGAAATTTGGAAGATCAAGCCAGAAATCCAGAATCAGAATGGTGCGACTCAGGCATCAATCAGAGTATGCTGTCTTCAGAGCACTCGGAAATTCGTAATGATCCACACTCCGTGCAATATAGTTTGGATGCGTCGTTGACAACGGAGGAGGACAAAAGCGACATGGTCGCATTAATGACAAGAGCATTTGCTGTCGCCTACAGTACCAACAGACACAGTCATACCTTTACGTGCCACAAGGGAGAGTCTGGCAAGTACAGATGTCGCTTAGCATATCCTCGTGCTACCTGTAATCGAACGACTGGATTGCTTCAATTGGAGCAACCAGAAAATAGCAAGATGCCGCTGGCAAGAACAAGGATGGCGGTTAAAGTGACGTACGGCGACCCATTGTTGGATCTGAAAGATGATCGAGTGGTTATTCTGGAACTCCAACGACCAACAGACAACTTCGATTCACAAAAGCAAGAGGAATATGACAGCATACCAGAAGGCACAGAATATTGGGCAGAATATGAGACTGGCTCAAACTCCAATGTGGTGACATTTTCACCGTGTCTAACTGCGATGATTGCCAGCAATACATGCGTGGAAGTCTTGGGCAATCTGGCACAGTCGAAATCAGCAACGTATTACATTGTCAAATACATGACCAAGGATGGAAACAAAGTGCAGACCCCATTGCCAATTGTAAGTGCAGCCTTGCGGAAAATGGAAAGATATCCATCACGAGCAGAAGATGCAGGCACCGATTTTAGGAACACGGCTCGTCTTCTGAATATGATTCTGAATTCAACCCAAGGTGGTACCGAAGTTGGAGGACAGACTGCCGCACTTGGTGTTCTGGGATTTCCAAGCAATATTTTTTCACATCCCTTCGCTTTCGTCTTCATCCGGCCTGCAATTAAGTATCTCTCCTCGCAATGTGTCAGAGAAGATGATGGAATAACGACGTCTGATGAGGCCATCTTGCAACAGCACAGTGCATTGTTAGGAAATACATCATGTTTATTAGATGTTGAAATTGACCTGGACGACGATGCTGAAGCAATGGCTGATGTTGATGAAAATGATGGCTTGAGAGAAATCATTGCAGTCGGGTCTTCATCTTCATCTGAAGTACTCACGTTTGCTCAGTTCGAGCATTATCTTTACCGTTGTTGTGAAACTGACCCGACTCTTCGCGACTTTACATATTACGAGTGGACTGGAATAATCACGGTTATCAAGAAGGCGGCCCCGACTTCGCAAAACACAGCATCCACAATTCAAGCTACAGTGCAAAATGATATTGAGGAGGAGCAGTTTGAGGATTTGCAAGCGGGGCCAACTAATGACGACATGACTGAGGAGACGACCCGATCCGCGAATTCTGTTGGAAGACGAAAAAATGGAGTTTTCGCATTTCACAGCGATCATCCGATGAGCACATCACATATTCAACGCTTGCGTTCAAAACATGTCATTCCAATGCTCGCTGGAAGGCCACCACCAAGACATCCGGGGCCAAGACGGGAAGATGATTCTTGGCTGCAGCAAGCAAACGAGTTTGCGGCGTATTATTTGACTCTGCACCGTCCATTCAGCAAGGATCTGGGGCAACAGTTTCCATTGACTTATGCTGAGTTACTACGATATGTAACCATGCTTCAACACAGCGATCGTTACATAGACAAGGCACGGTTGCATTGGATACGAATCGCTTCGCAAGGGCTTTCTGTTTCAGCAAAGGAACTGAAGATGCATACTCAATTTCGTGGACGGGCAACCAAGTATTGGGGCAGCGAGAATGACGAGAACCAGTTACTGCAAGAGGAGCTCAATCCATTTCGTAAGCAGCCTGACGAATCTACAGCAGCTGAGGCGTTGCGACAATTTATTGACTCGTACGATGCCCTCGTTGCAACAGACAACCAAGAGACGCTGGACACTATGAGGAATATCGAGACAAGTATCAGTCGTATCTCCGTGCTTGACCAGGATCATTCCAACTCGCCTGGCAATATTACGCCATCTTCTTCACTATCCTTTGATGCACTGGCTCGTGCAAAATTCCAACCAACAGATCCAAATGATGTCATCGCCAACAAACAAATGTTCAAACGTATTCGTGCTTTCAAAATGTCGCCTGAGTCAAATGCAACGTCAGCATCATTTGAAAACGCGGATTCGGCCATGGTTACATCGCAAGACAGCGCAGTATCTGCGGTTGACAACGTTCCACAATCGTTGAATCCAACACAGCAGGATATATTCAATCAGTGTATTGGATGGTATGAGGCTGACGATGCTCATCGAGAAAATCCGAATGAATTCCCGCTACCTGAAGCGTTGTTGGTGGTTTTAACGGGGGCAGCAGGAACTGGGAAGACATTTTTGATCAATCAAATTATTGAAAAGATCAATAAACCTGGTGCGTTCAAATGTTGTGCACCGACTGGCATCGCTGCTACCAATCTTCCGAATGGTTACACGGTCCATACTCTGTACGCATACAACAACGACGGTAGTAGCTATTACGATGTCAATTCCAAGGAAGCCTCCGTCATTTTTGGGAAGGACGCAAGATTCATTGTAATTGACGAATTCTCCATGATGCAGGCAAGGATGTTGTCACACATTGATCAAAGACTGCAAAACTGGTACGGAAACAGCCTACCTTTCGGTGGACTCACTGTTATTCTTATGGGAGATCCATTTCAGCTCTTTCCTGTTGGAGTCTCATTGATCAGTGCTGCTTGTGACTCCACAAGTCACGATGGACGGCTATTTCGCATGTTTCGTCGAATTAATCTGACCAAACAAGAAAGAAGCTTTGATGAACCTCACAGTCGACGATTGGAATTTTTGCGAGATCCAACACTTTCCAACCCTGTACGAATGTCTGGTATCGTAGATGAGCTCCAGGAACTGACAGCGAATGATGCCATAAGCGATCCGTTGTGGAGACAGGCGTGTATTGTTGTGGCCGGCAATGAACAGCGTGTACAAATAAACTTGGCTCGAGCCGTTTCATTTGCTAAGGAGACGGGTCAACCGGTGATAGCTTGGCGACTACCTATCTGTCAATCCATACGAAGGAAGTTGAATGCGAGAGCAGCAGCAACCGGTGCTAACATTTCGCAGTCCTTACAGGCGATAAAAGAGCTAACGTTTTACTTTGTTGCCGGAGCACCCGCAGTCATCAGTCACAATGTATCAACCACACTCAGAATTGCCAATGGAACTCGATGCAAGTTACATTCACTCACACTTGGCCCAGCCAACGCGGATCAGCATTGGTCAAGCATATCTCAGTGTTATCCTGGAGAGGTGTACTGGTTGCCTGATGATGATCTTCCAATATCCGTCAACGTGGAGCTGCCAAATTTGGACATCGGCTCATGGGATCCAGACAAAACAATCCGAAGTGATGCTGTCGTCGTGCCATTGACACTTATGGACAATGGAGACGCAAAGTTGGGAAAAACTGCTCGACTGCGAAAGGCTAAGATCAAAGTTCGAACATATTGGGTGGATCTGGCGTTTGCAGTCACATTCTTCAAAGTGCAAGGTCGCACCGAAGAGCGAATCATATTGGATTTCAACTGTGCCGGCTCAAATCAGATGGATGTAAATCTGCCCGCATTCTATGTTGGAGTGTCAAGAGTTAGACACAGCAGTCACATGCGGATACTGCCAATGTCCGCTGCAACCCGAGAGCACCTGCTCAATCTGAAGTTTTCAAAGGCACTAGTCCAATGGCACATGAGCACGCAATGAATTTACATCTGAATTAACAGGTCATTTGAGTAGTTTAATAGTTAATAGATTTTCCTTCGTTAACCAAACTTTGGTTGTTTATTCAGTGTTTCTTTCACCAATATTTGGTTATATTTCAATCATAGCGATATTGCACTCAAACATGAACATACACATGCAGAATGATACTATCATCGCAGGCGACTTCTATCTGATCCATCTGGAGCCCCACGGGAGCAGGGACGGAGCCGCCAGCCTGGTTCAGCAAAGTAAAATGATTCTGTTCTATTTGCCGTGCCGCGGCCGATATTCCCTCATGAAGCTAGCAGCTCGCATCATGCCTGAATCACGAAAACATCATCGGTGAGTGCATGTGCATCAAGCACCAGACAAGAAAAGAATGGAACTACATATAACTTAGTTGACAGTTCGTTATCGTCATGAGAGGGAAACATGACGACAACAGTCGAACAAGGGAAGGATGATCGTCCCTGACTGAGCGGATATTGAAATGCATGAGTAATGTTTTGCATCGGAACAAAAATAGTTCAACATTTTTCCGTTAACATCATTAACCGTCATGTCTGCATCATCATCATCATCATCACCGAAGCGCGTTGTCGATGATGCCTCGTGGGATAATCTTCCCCCTTGTTTGTTCATATTGAAATGCTTATTGGCGTTACTTGATGATTTTGTGCATCACATACGGGAGTTAATACTCATGATTTCGCTCGGCGTTATCATTTCTCTCAGTATAACGGTTGCGCTGAATAATTGCCATGGATTAACGTTATTTTAGATCATCTCGCTCGTCCGCCCATGACGGCCATTAACAATCGCCCCGTGCAAGCACAGGGTTTGAGTCATGAATACTCCATGGCATGCCTGTTTTTTTTTGTTTTTTTTTTTGTTTTTTTTT
>Ga0007854_10002301_pt1 | contig 11897 bp, 9 predicted proteins | sample CryBogCBH12Aug08_FD_60382 | JGI IMG/M metagenome (GOLD analysis project Ga0007854, IMG submission 60382) | Freshwater microbial communities from Crystal Bog, Wisconsin, USA - CBH12Aug08 | ecosystem: Environmental > Aquatic > Freshwater > Lake | place: Crystal Bog, Wisconsin, USA | collected... | reverse complement strand
GCGTTACAAAACTTCTGAAAACCCTGCGGGCATTTGGAATCGGTATAGGCACTAAAAAAGAAGGATTGAGTTTTGAAGAGATCAAAAAGGCGATTGGATCAGGCTATCCCATTTTGACGATCGTAGATCGTCCAGGAACGGACGCAGCTCACTGGGTTGTCATCTACGGGTACAGTGAAACGAACAAACCCAAGTCGCAGCTGGTTTACGTGGCCGGAAACAACTTCATGGGACTGTATACCAAAAAGTTCGGCGGCCCAAATCCCATGACCTATCGAAAATTTTCCAAGCTATCTGAGGGGTACAATTCGTATGTCTGCTGGGGGAATCGTTAACAATTGACCTTAACGGGATTCAAATCGCCCAATTTCGCTCAAAAAAACCAAGGGAACATCTCCCATCCAGCCGTTGCGGTTTTTTGCAATACGCATCACGAAATGGATTCTGTCCTTCGTTCCGTCAACGGCTTCCGGCATAAAATCCTCAATATCCTCTGCGGAGGGGGGGGAATAAATGTCCTTACGCTGGAGAAGGCATACGACGTCGGCAAATCGAGCTATTGGAGTAGAGGCTTCCAGATCGAGAAGAGATGGGCTGAGATCTGGAAGCTGCTTCTCCAAACCGCTCTTTAGTCCAGACAGAACCACAAATGGGATATTGAATTCCGTTGATAGCGACTTGATGCCCGATGAAATCTCCGCGATCTCTCTCCCGCGGTTTTCGCCGGCTTTCCAGGCAGCCCCCATGAGCTCGAGTTGATCGATGATTATAAGATCCACGCCGTGCTGTTCGACAAGCTGCCTAACCGCTGACTGAAGCTCTTGGAGTCCGAGTTCCGCAGGGTCTTCAATGAAGATTTTCCTTGTTAGCATATCGTTGTACGCGACCCAGATTCGGTTAATAGCGTCTTTTTCAGGAAATCCATTCCTAAAACGTTCCTGACTGACGCGAGCTCGTGAAAAAAGAAGGCGTTGAACCAACTGTGCAGCGCTCCACTGGAGACTGAAATAACCGACAGACAGTCCCTGCTCAGCGGCAACGCACTCGGCAATGTTCATCGCCAGCGTCGTTTTTCCCGGGGAAGACCAGGAAGCAATGACTGTTATTTGGCCAGGCATCAGCCCCTGTGTATAAATATCCAGTTTTGGAAAACCTATAGAAAGACCTTTGGGCGATGCTTTCAGGGCGAAAAGCCTGTCGGTTGCTTCTACTGCCGCAATTAGATACTGTTCCAGTGGCGGCTTACCTGTGTGGCTGTTTTCTAATCCCATGGGGTTTATTATAATTGCCAGGAAAAATTGGTTATTTAAGAGGAAGATGGAGCGTGGGGCAGTTAATAAGAGGCTCCACCTTATGCTTTCCGACGGCACCCTTGGCTTCCGTCATGATTTGGAAGTCGGTTTCTTGTATTCTCACATTATTATCATCGCAAACTAACCAGGTCACTAAGAGTCCTAGGCTAGTGCGAGGCCAAAGATGATTTATAGGAAAATTTTTAGAACAAGATCGCATTTATCTTGCAACAGCCTAGGCGGCCCTTGTTGCATTGAAAGAACCATGGAGTCGATTATAGGCATAGTAATAAGCCTTGGGATAGTCGGGCTTATTCTGATGGGATTCTTTAGAGGACTCTTTGCCTTAATAAAATTAGGGGGTGGCCCCCCAATTGCAAACAAAGGCACAAACAAGGGATAAAAAACAATACCAAGAAAGTCCTTCCTCTCCTATTGAGCACACACGTGAAATTATAAATCCAAACCTAGCAACTTATATAACACCGATAGTATTTTTATGAAAACCTTGATTGTCGTCCTATTGATTATTTTGATCGGCGCGGTGATAGTCATTGGCAACAAGGCACGAAAAGCTGCGTTTGCTCGAAAAGCTACGTTAGATCAACTGAACGTTGATTATTCGCAACTTGTTAATACTAAGTGGAACCTTTGGGATCTCAGGAAGTTCATAGAGTCTCTACCCCAATCTGATTTAAAACAACTTGGTGACTTGACCGGAAAAAGTGGGGGGAATGCGGAAGACCTAACCAAGCAGCTGTTGTGGTTATCAAGCAATGCTTTTGCCTATCCGTTTAAAGATCCGGACAAAGTAGATTATCACTCAGATATTCTAGTTTGGGTTGCAGAAAAGAATGGCATCTCAGGCTGCGAAGACCTCAGCTCCTTCAGAATAGAAAGACGAATATTTGAAAACAAGTTCGCCCAGATCTGGGATCGCCTCAACCATCAGCAACGTTTGGAGTTGCTCGAGAAGATGAAAGTAAGTGGGTTAAGTGAAAGCCAGAAGTCTGCTATACTCGCCGCGTCAGGTGCAGTAGCTCTAACTACGTTGTCAGCAACTGTGGCATTCAGCGGGTTTGCTTTTTATACGACAATGTCCACTGTGATATTCACAAGCGCTGGTTTTTTAGGTGTTACCCTGCCATTTGCTGCTTACGGGGGGGCTTCGAGTGCAGTCGCAGTCCTAAGCGGCCCGATTGGATGGAGTATTGCCCTTATCGCAGCTGGCGGAGCCACTTTTTGGGCGGCTGGCCCTGATCCTCAAAGAACAGCAGCATTCATTTTGGCGATTCATGAGCTGAAGGCAAGACGGGCTGACGAGATTGTAAAAAAAATCCAAATGCTCGGCGGAACAGCGCCCGGCATTTGAAACATCCCGACTGAATATTAGGCTTTCACAAAGTTCATGAAACTCATAAGACGGCTGCGCAGTCTTTTAATCTATGCACTGCTGTCCTTGCTCTTCGGCTACCTCACCGTTTCTGCATTCAGAGCATGGCGGGAAAGCAAAGTCGAACTACTTCCTGATCATGATTATCTGAATGAGATTTCCAAACTACGAGAGGAGGGAAAGATCGCGGAAGCTATCGCTATCTCATCCTTTGTAGAAAGCCAGCCCGGGATGCCAAACCGGGATGCAATCATTGCGAGGAAGCAAGAGATGGAGAAGGAGCAGGCAAGCTGGCTATCAAAGGCGAAGCGTTTTTCTTCGGGAGTAGTTTTTGGAAAAACCGACTCGATGGAGGCATTTGCCGGAACGGCAGTCGCTGACATCTTTGTGATTGGTGATGTACGTGATCTTGTTCAACAGGGAATTAATGTAGCCCATGGAAAAGAGGCTGATTCGCTGATTGTTGGCTTATCGGTAGCGGGCGCTGTAATTTCAGCCCTTGCACTTGTGCCGGAACCTGCCGAAGGCGCCCCCGCATCGGCTGATGTTGCCGTATCCGTGCTAAAATCACTCCGAAAGCAGGGGGCACTAACTGACGATTTCGCAGAGACAGCTTTGAATTTAGCCAAAAAATCTGGGGAGACCCAGAAAATTGGGAAGTTTGGCGAGCTTTCACAAAATATGTGGATTGTGATTCAGCACGTTCCGAATGGAACTTTGGGCACCGCGATGAAAGAAGTACGGACCTTGGATGATCTAAAAGCTGTTTCGGAATGGTCTAAGGCAGCGCCCACCGAAACCATCGTAGTGTTGACAGTGGATGAAAAAAACGGCCTCCGTTGCCTCAAGTCCAATTCAACAGGCTCGCTGAATACGCTGAAACATGTCCTTCGCAAGGGGCAGCCAGGACTTTCCAAAACCCATCTCTTTATTCGGGGTGCGAAGTTCTTCTGTCGGGGTAGAATACAGGAATTGCTCAAGCTATTTTCGGGGAAATATTTGATCGTCATCGTGCTCGGTAGTTTTCTTCTTTTTTTGGTTGCAGCGTACAGATTCGCATTCTGCTTCTGCCAGTTTACCCCTTGGCCATTATCGCGGTTAGATAAAGCTCGAACCGGATTTGCGGACGATCGACATTAAGACTATGTTGCGCTCCTTTCCGCCAAATCAAGAATTGGGATTGCGAGATTTACAAGTACCCAAGGGCTGGACAATCTTTGTACTTGCTGTAGGTCAAACAGCATTAAAAATGCAAAAGAGAAAAGCGCACATTAAAATCAACAAAATGGGCATCAGATCCCTAGTATAGAGGAGAAAATAATGAGTGTTCTGAGCGATCGACAAAAACAACGGTATGAAAGCCTAAAGAGGCTAATTGAACGGACTTTATGCCTAGCTGAAAAATGCAAAAAAGCCGGACATGTACAAACACTGCAAAACCGTTTGGACCATTTGCAGTCGGCCGCGCTATTTGTTGTTGTAGGCGAGGTGAAGGCTGGGAAAAGCAGTTTTGTTAATGCCTTACTTAGCGAGAAAGTTTGCGAAGTTGCTGCAGACCCCTGCACAGCTGTAATTCAGGAATTAGTCTATGGAGAAGAGAGGAAAGAAAAAAATCTGGGAGATCATTGGGAAAGGATGGAATTGCCATTATCAATTCTTAAGGAAATCACTGTTGTTGACACACCTGGAACCAACTCAATCATTCGTAATCATCAGACAATTACAGAAAAATATATTCCGCAAAGTGATCTTGTCATTTTTGTTTTCCCGGCAATAAACCCCCATTCTGGGACTGCTTGGGATCTTTTGTCTTTGGTCCGGCAGGACTGGTACCTAAAAACAGTTTTTGTCTTGCAGCAGAAGGATCTTGCTGAAGTCGATCAACTTTCAACAAACATCAATAGTGTTAGGCAGTATGCTCGCGAGCGGAACGTTCAGAGACCTCAAGTTTTTGCTGTGTCGGCAAAACTTGAGAAGGAGGGAAGTAAAGATAGCGGATTTTCCGAGTTTCGAGCTTTCATAGAAGATTCAGTTGAGAATGGTGATGTATGGACAATGAAGTTACAGGGCGGACGTGCGACTGTACGGACGGTTTCAGAAAATCTACTCTCAGACCTTGAAAGGGATCAGGCAGCGATCTTGGACGACATTTCCTTTTATCTAGAGCAACTCAATAAAGTTGAGAGACGTAGAGAGAAACTTGATTCACTAAAATCACTCATCGTTAAAAGCTTATGTGGTACATACGCCCGCCTTATCAAGAAATTTATTGAGGAATTTGAAGAAGGCCTTGATGTGGCAACACTAGTGAAAAGAGCGATTCCGATACGCGGCATACGCGACAAATCTTTTAAGAAATGGTTAGAAGACCTACAAACTCGTTTCGAGGTCACTTCCAAGAGTGAGATTGAGAAGGACTGCCAGAATGCATCCGAGGATCTTGCCGTTGAAATGCAAGCGATGATAGACGAACTAACTCAAAGCATTTCCACAAGGAATGCACATAGTGAGAAACCGGGCAATTTTGCAGATGCTGATGATCGATCTGCTATACTTGAAGAGCTGAAATCTGAGTTAGAAAAACTTCGCGTTTCAGATATCGTAGGGACGAAGGGCGTGCAGGGAACGCAGTTAGGTCTTGGTTTAGCAGGGGGTGGACTTGCTGCAATTGGAGGAATAATAGCGCTAATATTCCATGCAATTTATGTGCCAGTTATCGGTCAAATAATCGCAGGGATGGGTACGGTTATGGTCCTAGCAATGCTTTGGAAGAGGGCCGGGGTATTGCGCCGTCTCACCGATGGTCTGGATCGTTCCTGTGAAGAATTTAGTGATCGGTTGAACAGCGAGATTACAGATATGTTTGACCGGCTATTTTTGAGACTTACTCACGCGCTCAATGAGTCAATTAGCCGTCTTGATAGTGTTGCCAGTAAAAATGGGCCACTGATTGAAGAGGCAAAGAACATTATCGACGAAGAAAGGCGATTAGATTGAGCTGCAGAGAAACAAAAGCTCACATTGGCTCCGAAGGAGCATGCCTATCATTCAGATACCTGCTATTCTGACTGTTTTCACCATCTGTTGTTCGTCTTCATGTGAAGAGCCAGAAAATCCCGAATCTGAGCGTAGACTGCGTCGTGCCATGCTTTCCCATCGGCAAAAATATCCATATCATGACCGGCTCCTTCGACCGGAAACCACCGGCTGTCGGGTGACGGGGATGCCTTGAATACTTCCAAGCCCTGCGACTCTGCAATGGTATCGTCTTTGGATCCGTGGATCACAAGAATTGGCACTGTGCTGTGAGCAACTGCCGAAACAGGACTAATTGATGAAAGCTGACATCCCAGCTTCTCTTCAGCCAGCTTTTGAACTTCGGCTGAGCGAAAAAAATCCGGCATTCGTGGCAAAATGACAGCAAACTCGTGTTGAAAGTTGGCAAAAGGAGAAACCAGCACCTCGCATTTTGCAAATGGGATGAGCGGGAGTGCCTGGGCTGCCACAGCTGCTCCCATTGATGTGCCGAGCACTCCGATCGGAGCGGTGGGATCATATCGCGACCTCACTTCCGCAATCACATCGGCCAGATCTTGTTTCTCAACATGGCCATAGGTGATCGTGGATCCGGAACTCTGCCCGTGGGCACGCGAATCATAAACCACGGCATTATATCCCCAATCGTTCATTTGTCTGGCCATCCAGGCCATATGATCCTTGCAGCTACCAACGCCGTGGAGGATCACAACGGTGCCTGTCGGATTTCGAACCTTGCAGCAGACGGCGGAAATCATATCGCCGCTCTTGCACTTGACGTTGAATGCATCCTTTTCCACTGGATGTTGGATCCATTGTGAAGGTGCTATTTGCCTCGGCTTGGAAAGGTACGAGACTACCGCCTTCTCCTCCATCCGCTGGCGCAGCCAATCCTTGCCGAGGAAACATAATGCGATCGCAGTGATCACAAACAGCAAGCCGACCATCCTGAATCGGGAGATTTTCATGAGAGAACTATCTCCGAACACAACACCCTATCCAAGGGAAGAAGATGCTTCTGGAGCCACTAAGAACCCGCAGAGACTTAAATTCAGACCACAGCCAACTCAGAGCAGCCCTTTGACGGGAGGATGGAAAGGCTTGTGAATCGGGAGGCTCGGGATAAAAATAAAAACCCCTTCTACGATAACCATAAGCATGAAATCAGGCGGTAAATCTCGATCTTCTTAAAGGGGCACCATGTCACTATTGCGCAAGGCATGGAAATTTCTTTACCGGGTCGCGATTGCCATTTTTTTCGTCGTGGTCTTGGTTTTTGTTGTTTCCATATTGTTAGTTAGAAACACCCCGCCTCCGTCAACCGAGCCGCCGGTGCCAACGTTTTATATGCTTTCTGAATTTCCTGGAGTCGAACCGCACACGCTTAGCATGGAGGGGGAAACGTATGACATCAAACAACCCATTCCAGTGCTCGATGATATAGCCCGATTCACAGTGATACAGCATGCTGGGTTACATTCGGGTGAAACCAACACATTTTATGGTGATGCCAGCCGATTAAATGCTTTTGTCCTGGAGATGGATTTTGTAAGGCAGGTCACCACCTCTACGAAAGTTGAACTATTGAAAAATGCAGGGGGAGGATTTAAGGATGGGATTGCATCATTATTTGCAGGTCTTTGGCACATCGTTTCATCGCCAGTACAGACGACAGAGGCTCTGGGCAAAGGAGGTAAAGCCCTAGTGGAATACATTGATTCGGTTGTGCATGGAAAACGCAACCCGAAGGAAGATATAACTGACTTAGCTGAAGCATATTACACTGACCAGCTGTGTCAGACTGCAACGCAAGCCGGGTTTAACTATCCGGAAGCTGTAACGCAAGATTCACGGGACTGCGTAGAGGTAATAACTACTTCGCGCATCACCGGTCGTGTCGCAGAGGAGATTGCATCCGTCGTCCTGCCTATTGCCGCCGCGAGATGGGTCTCCAAAGGCAGTGAGGCTGCCGAAGTGGCAGAGGCAGCTGAAATTGCCACCATCGCTTCTGCTACCGAAAGAACAGCCGTTGCTGCCGATGTTGCCGACGGGTATAGAGCGCTGGTGAAAGAGGGAGGGATGTTTGAAGAAGCGGCAAATGTCACCAAATCGGCCGCAAGGCTGAAGCGGTTTGAGCAGGTGGCGACACGGACTGAAATTTTTGATTCGGATGCTGCCAAGGCCGCAGAGACGGCAAAAATTGTTCAAGTTAGTCGTCAGACAATTGCCGAACAGGCAGACCTGGCAAAACTTGCTGGGTTGAAGGAGGGGCTACGTGCCGCAAACCCGCGATTCAATAGGATCATGGGAGCAATGTGCCAATTGGAGAGATCTGGAATAGATTTATCAACAGCTCTTGAAGAGGAATTGCCAAAGGGCGTACAGAGTGAATTTTACTACTCGCAAGCAGCTTTAAAACAGCACCTGCTCGAACAATTCAACCACCTTAAAAGCTGGTGTGCTCTCGATGAAAATGACTTGGCCTTATTGAAACGTGGGCAATCCATCCAAATCAAGAACGGGGCGTACGCCGGTGATATGACATCGATTGATCATCGCATTCCCATTGATCACGATGGTCAGTTGGAGAACAATCTCTTAAACTTAAGAATCCACCCGTTACGGGACAACGTAGCCCGGCGTGCTGCCATTGATGATGAGACAATCCGGGCTGTCGATCAATTTGAGCAAATCGGATGGAAGCCTTCCGACGAACTGAAGCTATCGTTGTTTGCAGCCAAGGAATCTCCGGTGTTGAGTCAATAGTCGGGATGTTGTGATGGCCAATCAAATGGTCACGGAAGATCTTGGTGGATCTCAGTCAGTTGTAAACCGCGTAACTGGTGCGAATGCTCCGATTATCTAATTTAAATGATATTAATTTTGCTAAATCTTCCTCTGCCAACTGATCAAAATTAAAGCCAAAATGGGCTGATGACCCAGAAAAACAATCCCCAAAATAGGGAAAAGAGAGCAAACACAATTAATATGCTATACAAGCACCATTCCAGAACACCCCAACCGAACTTTTTTTGAAGATAAAATCCTAGAATGAGGCCTAAAATTAGACTGGCTATTATTATATAGAAAACGGCATCACCAGCAGTAATCTTGTCATTTTTTAGAATCTTGTCGGTTGCTGCTAGTAGATACATTGATTTATGTATGTACTCATAACAGAGGATTTATTTCAAATAACAGAGGATTTATTTCAATCTTTATTTCAATCGATTTTCCTTTAAATTCGATTAATAGAATAACTATCTCCCAACTTTTCTTCCCCCATCTCCTTCTTTGACACAACGTTTCCTGTCTTTCGCAACCTGTTAATAATAATAGTTATATCTGTTGATATTTTCCATCGCTCATTTTCCCATGCAACGTTGCCCTTGTTTCGTCTCATGGGAAATGACCTCACAAGCGGCTACCCGCCCTAGGAACAAATTGCGCATAACTCGCGAAACGTCGCGTCAAGGGAGAGGATCGCGTATGTCAGGGGAGGGGGGGCTTTGAGGCCAATTCGGGTGCCCCATTTGTCCTTCTGGCGCCCATGAGGTAGAATTCCCATTAGGCGGCATTGTCTCTGGAATGATCCAGGCAAGAACACCGCAGATATAGAAAGATGAACACCATGCTCAAAAATCATTACAAAAAAATCTGGGCCTTAATAAAAAGCGAGGAAGCCAATCTCCCGGCACGCCTTGCCGGAAAGATTCCGGGAACCAGAGAAATGCCAAAAGCTGACAGGCCGAAGGTATTACAAGCGGTTAAGAAGCTGCCGCATCCTGACGTGGCATCGGAGGCCGATATTTTGGGTGTCCTCAAGGAGATCTACTCGGGAAATCTGGAATGGGCGTTTCGATTGCCTTACGATGGCAAGTTACTCGGTCTCGTCGCACATGATTTTATCACGTAACAAGTCCTGAAGATACAACTGACCTGCATGCATGCAACGTGGCGCAACTTCTGACCAAGGCTAACAACTGTTTACGGGATTATGTTCTCTGGATAAGTGATATGCTGAAGTTGGGCGCGCACCCTTTGTTCGAAAACGGTGCGTCGGGTGGCGTTGGGGAGTTGAGAGGCTCCCCAGTCACACCCCCGAAAACGGGGAGGAGGTGAGGGGATGAGCGTTGTAGTCACTCCCGTTCGCGACCCTGGTGATGACACCGGTGTTGATTCTTGGAAGGAGTGCTGACATCCGTTTGATGCCAGCAAGAGTAATTGCTTCTAATATGACATGAGGGGGGAGGGGGGATCCGAGCCTCTCGGATCGGTTGATCCGGGGGCTAGCCGGAAAGAAAGGAGGGGAATTTTGATATGCGTGGATGCAGACCTCTTACGGACCTTGAACTCTCCCACCTCCTAGAAACCCTCGCCTTTCCGAGGTGGAGACGGGAGCGTCTTCTTGTGCTCTTGGGGGTGAGGACGGGGCTGAGGCTCAGCTCGATGTTGCAGCTCCGCGTTGTGGATGTGGCATTCGCCGGGGAGGGGCAGGATCGGATTCGGGTGAGGTGGGTGACGACCAAGGGGAAGCGGAGTGGGTATGATTTGGTTAGAACAAGCTATGCACTGCGGCATCGGTCAGTCGCCACCACGGTGACGTATCTTAGTTTTAAGGAGGAGGATGTGGATGCGGCAATTGTGGTGATTTGTGAGCTTGGATCAACAATTCAGGTTCAATGCACGTCATCTGCTACTCTTGGAACTGCAAGTCTTATACCACTTTCTGACATCATCATCAGTCTCAATAATCGGTTTTCCAGATCACTTTTATGAACAACTTAGACGCCTTCAAAGAAAACGGTGATGTTACCTAGAACATCGCCAATCTTCTGCGTGGTCCTTTTCGACTGCCCCAGTACCGCAGGGTCATTCTTCCGCTCACGGTGGTGCGCCGCCGCGATTGTGTATTGGAGGGGACCAAAACCAAGGTCATGGAAGAGCACAAGAAACTGAAAGCCGAGGGGATCTGTGTGGAGCTTTAGGAGGTTTCAATCTGGATCAGGTTTTGCCGCAACCATCCCTGGATCAATATTGTGCGGTTGCGAGGAAGGGGTTTTCATGCGGGCTCGTTAGCTAACGGGTTGCACTTATTGTGAAGGTCTCTACAACTAGTACATTTCATGCCCATCCTCCCCCACAATTTTCCCTCTTTACGGCGTGTTGACGAGGCGAATTACCGGCCATCGATATTGATTATCGGAGCTGGAATGTCCGTCGGGTTGGTCCCACTCCCGCATCAACTTTTGGCATCAAAACGTGCAAATGCCGAAGCAACGCTTGCCTGTACAACGATTCCGACGCTGCATAACGATCTCTATAATTGGGCTCAAAGCATTTTTGACCAACTCGTCGAACTTCGTAACGTAAATCCGAAGTTGGCACTTGCGAAGGCTCTTGGAATACCGGGAGATCCTGAATGGAAGGGATCAATGATGGCAGCAGATACTCTGCCACGGCACCGTGTTGTGGCGCGATTTGCAAGAGAAGGTTTCTGGGATCAAATTTGGTCCTTCAACTGGGATTGTGTTCAGGAAAATGCTTCTGAAAGTGTTGGTATCAAACGAGATCAGGCGTCGGCAGGCTTGCCCTGGCCGGTGGGCTTCCACACTATAATTACAGCCGAGGACTGCGCGCACGCGGGAATCGCGGCAGCTGTGAAGTTCGTCAAGCCGCACGGGTGTGTCGAAGCTCTCGAGCGAGCAGTTGCTGCTTTAAACCACGGGGACGTGCCGAAGTCGGTTGAACTGGCAGAACGCTTTCTCATCACCTCGACTGAGCTCGACGGCATTCATCCGGGTACGGGGAAATTGCAGGATTATTTTTTTGCGAGCATCCTCACTAATTTAACCTCGTGTCCCTTGGTTGTTTCAGGATGGAGCGCTTCGGAAAATTATCTCGTAGAGTACATTGAAAATGCGGTGAAGCCTCTACTCGATGCTCGCCCCTTGAGAACTGACGAATTGAGTGTGATTGACATCACATTCAATCCCGACGGCCATGCCAGGTTGGCGACATGCTACAAAAAGACCGAGGCCGAAGCTCATGTGAGCGTGGACACCACGACTTTTACTGTAAATCAGATGTTCCTTTGGCTACAGGCCTTTCATGGGGTGTCCTCATTGCGGAAATGGGCGAGTGCTGGCCACCACGACGGCCTTGACCAGATGATC
>Ga0007854_10002299_pt1 | contig 11902 bp, 7 predicted proteins | sample CryBogCBH12Aug08_FD_60382 | JGI IMG/M metagenome (GOLD analysis project Ga0007854, IMG submission 60382) | Freshwater microbial communities from Crystal Bog, Wisconsin, USA - CBH12Aug08 | ecosystem: Environmental > Aquatic > Freshwater > Lake | place: Crystal Bog, Wisconsin, USA | collected... | reverse complement strand
GCCAGAGCTTCTGGATGCAGTCGATGATCCGGGGCTCAAAAGCTACCAGGGCAAGGGCCTTGTAGGCGCGTATGAGGTGGATGAGGAAGGCGTTCCAGCGCAGGCAGTAAAGCTGATATCCGCAGGCCGCCTTGAGAACTATCTCATCGGCCGCGAGCCGGTGCGCGACTTTCCTCAGTCAAACGGCCACGGGCGCGCAGGCATCGCCAGCGGTCCTCGCTCGGCGCTCGGCGTCCTCAAGGTCTCGCCCCGCCAGGGCGCATCCGACGAGGAACTGAACAACAAGCTGCTGGCTCTGACAAAGGACCGCGGCCTCAAGAGCGTCTATTTTGTGCAAACCCTGGGCGGGGAAATGACGCCTCGTCTCCTCTATCGCGTCTCTGCCGATGGCAAGCGCGAACTGGTGCGCGGCGCAGAACTGGGTGATATTGACCAGCGCGCATTGCGATCCAGCATCGAGGCAGCCGGAAAAGAACTGTTTGTGGCCAATTACTTTGGCGACGTGCCGCAAACGGTACTCGCTCCAGCCTTGCTCCTTGGTGACGCTACGGTGCGTCGTGCAAACGAGAAGAACGAGAAGCTGCCCTTCTATCCGCCGCCGCAGTAGGGAGAAACAGAAAACAGTAAGCGAGAAACGGAACCGGCCGCGGCTTCCTAGTTAGTGGCCTCTGCTCCCTGCTTCTTCCACGCACCCACAATCGCTCCCATAATGATCATGCCAAAAAGCCAGAAGAAGGTGTTGATGGCGAAAAGCTTGTAGGTGCGCACTTCAAAGGCGTACTCGGTGGCCCAGGTGGTCATCACGCAGCCCAGCCAAAGCAGAGCCGCCACCTTCATTCCGCGCCGCGCCGTTTGCTGTCCGGTAAGCTGCGTAACACAAGAGATGGCGCCGGCAATCAGCGCTTCCGCGAGCAGGGCGGTGCCAAATTGCAGGGCTGGATTGACACCCGAAGTCAAAAGCCATTCGCGTGTGCGCCCAATGCCGTCAAGCCAGGACTGAAGAAAGAACGAGTACCACGCAGCCTCAAACAGGAAGCAAGCCACCGCGGCAATCGTGATGGCCAGATAGTTCTGGCGGACTCTCGACACTTCAGTTGTCATTCCGTCCTCCATTTCGACTCCGCGTGCGTCAATATGGCTCCAGGCATTAAGATGCGGCAACTGCGCACCCGGGGAAAATCGCCCAGGCAGGCAAACCCGCAGGGAATCGAGATTGGCCGAATTCTAGACCATTGCCACCCTGCTTGTCCCGCAAGCAAGAAGAACACAGGAGATTTGGCGATAAGCCCCTTTCACCCAACCTGCCTGGACTCCAAACACGCTCCGTAGGATTAACAGGAGCGAAACGCCAGATACCCTGTATGCTTTTACATCAGCTCATAAATACAAGCAACTCTGAGGATACGGGCATGAACAGGAATCCGCTGCACCTCTGGTGTGCATACCCCGACGATTTGCGGGCTGAAGGGGTTACAGAAGCGTGCGCGGCTCTACTCAGCCCTGAGGAGCAGGCACGTTGGCAGCGACTCCGGTTTGACAAGCATCGACGCGAATCGCTTACCACCCGCGCCCTAGCGCGCACCGCGCTCTCCCACTATCATCCAATTCCACCCAAAGAATGGAGCTTCACGGCAAACGCTCACGGCAAGCCTGTCGCCGAACCGGAGTGCAGCCTGCGCTTCAACCTCTCCAACTCTGTCGGTCTCGTGGTCTGCCTTATCGCCAACCAGGCTGAGGTTGGCGTGGACGTGGAGGCATTCACGCGCGCATCTGAAATCCTGAAGCTTGCGCCAGACGTGTTCTCCCCCGCCGAGCAGGCTCAGCTAAGCGCTCTTCGCGGGGTTGAAAAACTTGATCGGGCCCTGTCGCTGTGGACGCTGAAAGAGTCGTATATCAAGGCGCGCGGACTTGGCCTTTCCCTCCCGCTCAAGGCGTTCTCGTTTCTCTTCGGCGGGGACGAGGGCGTCCGCCTTGAAGTGGACCCCAGCGTTGGCGATGAGCCTGGTCGCTGGCGGTTTTGTCTGCTTGACCATGCCGCCCATCGCATCGCCCTCATGGTTGAGGGCCCAGGCGCTGGTGACTTGGAAATGTGGGAAGTGCGTCCGTTGCTGGCCACGCCCGTTCGGGTGGATGCTGGGGCAGAAGCGTGGTTCCCACGTATATGCGGTTCTTCCCCTCAACCCTCTGCGTAAAATATTCCCTGCTTGGCGCACAATTCAAATAGAACGCAACGCCAGACCGGCGGACGCACTCCACCCGGCAAATTGGGAGGGGGAAAGGCTAAGAGCTTCTGCCGAGGATCGGGAGAGAAATACAACCCGCTTAGAAGAGTGCAAAAACTGTCTGAAAGTGGGGGGGTAATCGCCACCCTGGCGGCATGCAACACCGCCAGAATGGGCCACAAATGTACCCTGAAAACTGGAAGAAGAACTACTCAACCTGTCCGGAGCGCAGACGCTTGGCAAGGGCCCACTTCAGTTCTTCGATGCCTTCTCCCGTTACGGCAGAGATGGCATGGAACTCTAGCTTTCTGCGCTTCAGGTGCGTAGTGAGCTTTTTGAGCTTTTCTGGGTTAGCGGAGTCTATCTTGGTGGCGCAGACGATCATTACCTTGTTGGCGAGGGGGTGGTTGGGCAGGCATTCGTCGCCCTCTTCGCCGGCGAAGGGGTCAGATTCCTTCTTTATGACTCCGCTGGTGAAGCTTTCAAGCTCCTTATTGATGATCTTGAAGTCCTCGACCGGATCGGGGCGTCCGGAGGCGTCTGACACGTCAACCAGGTGGAGCAGGAGGCGAGTGCGCTCAATGTGACGCAAAAACTGAACGCCGAGGCCTTGGCCGAGGTGTGCACCTTCGATGAGGCCGGGCATATCTGCCACAACAAAGGAGTCGAGGTCTGGCTCTTCGCCTACCGTGACCACGCCAAGATTGGGTTCCAGGGTGGTAAACGGGTAGTCTGCGATTTTGGGTTTGGCGGCAGAGATGCGCGAGATCAGGGTGGACTTGCCCGCGTTGGGGTAGCCAACCAAACCAACATCTGCGAGCAGCTTCAGTTCCAGTCGGTAGTTGCGCTCTTCGCCGGCACGGCCCAGTTCGTGCTCGCGCGGAGCCTGGTGGGTGCTGGTGGCAAAGTGCTGATTGCCGCGCCCGCCGCGCCCGCCCTTGGCTATAACAACCTCTTCGTCAGGCTGCTGGAAGTCATGCACCAGCTCCCCTGTGTCGACATCGTAAAGCGCTGTGCCCACAGGCACTTGCAACGTAACGGAGCGGCCGTCAAGCCCGGTGCAGTTGGAGCCCATGCCGTGCTCGCCGCGTTGGGCCCTGTGCTCAGGGTTGTAGCGAAAATGGATCAGGGTATTGTGACGCTGAGCGGAGACCATTACGACGTCACCGCCGCGCCCGCCGTCGCCGCCCGAGGGCCCGCCACGGGGAACAAACTTCTCGCGCCGGAAGGCCATGCAGCCATTGCCGCCATCGCCGGCCTTCACGCGAATTTTTGCTTCATCGATAAACATAGACATCCAGGGAACAGAGATTTGCGCTTCACAGCGCACAGGCGGAGCCAACTTTAACACGCCGTCTCTTCAGTTTATCGGAGATATGGCCTTTTCACAGGGGTTTCTGGTCTGAAAGGCTCAGCTGCCAGCAGGAGGTGGCAGGATGGGCTGTGATGAATGCTACTTTCCAGTTCAACAAAAGCGGCATAGAATCGCATGCAACTCCATTTGGGTAAAGGCTGAAGTGCCAATTCCGTTTTGGAAATGGCGACGGCGATATCTGATTCCTGACCTGCCTCAGAGTGGGCGGGCGGGGTGAAAATGCAGGTTTTCCCAAGGTCTGCCGCGAGCAGGTGTCTCGATGGCAGGGGCGAAGCGGGGCCTGACCAGGCCGCTGACGGTGGTTGTGCTGCTTGTTGGCGCGGTGATGTGTGCTTTTGCACAATCGGTGCCCCACGGCTCACTTACTGGAAAACTCACTGATCTGCATGCGATTCCGCTGGCCGGGGTCGCTGTTGTTCTGCGGAACGAGTCGACCGGCGTCGAGACGCGGACGACTACCGCGGGAAACGGCGGCTACAGCTTTATGGCGCTGGATGCCGGCGAATACTCCATTGAAGCGGTGAGCCCTGAACTGGGTCGTGGACGGCTGGAAGGTATCGAGATAACTGCCGGCTACCAAGCGCATGTGCTGGCTGCCATGGAGTTCGAATTGCGTGTGCCTGTACCTCTGCACCCAAAGGTCGTTCTTCACGATATTCCTATCCAGAGTTACCTGGTTTCAGGGATGCTGGCTAGCGAGCCAGTGCGGCGCTTGGTGCTGGTGCCCATGCCTGGGCCAGAGTCCGCGGCGGTGCCGCCACAAAACATAATTCCGATATTGAACGTGCAGGTGACTGCGGAGCCTCCCCGGGCGCTATCTGTGGCCGGTCTAAGCGCAAGTGGTGGAGTTGAGCCGCCGACTACGCAAACGGTGCTGGCACAGATCCTTCCACATCCGACTGGCCTGGAAATAGGCAGAGCGGTGGTGCGCGGGGCACATACAGCGATGCAATTTGAGGTGCCGCCCTTGCGGCGCATGAAGTTTATGGCACAGAAAGTCGAGCCAGTCTTTGAGGCAGTGACATCGACGGTCACAGCTGCGGAGTTGCAATCGCTGCCGGTGGGCGGCCGGCGCTGGGAGGAGTTTGTAGCGGATACACCAACCGGCGCTGCCCAGACTGGGTCGGCTGAGCCGGCGCTCGCCGGGGCGGTGCAGCAGTCGTCAGATATTGCAGTTGATGGGGCAAGCCGGCGCCTGGCTTTTGGTGGGGGCAGTGGGGAGAACGCGGGGTTGCCGGCACAGACCTACTCTGAGGGTGCTGCCGAGCCCGGCGGCATGGGGCAGGCATGGGGAGGACGACATGGTTTCGGAGTGAGCGAAGCGGCTATCCGGGAAGTGCAAGCTACTGCAGGCAACGTGGAGGCGCGTACGGCGAGAGGGCCTGGCGGGAGCGTGAATGTGACTACGCAGCGCGGCTCGAACGGTCTCCATGGACAGGCGTTTGTGTTTGACCGGCAAAACAATTTGGGGGCGCGGAACCCCTTTACCGAGTGGGTGCAGGAGACGGCGCCAGCCACGAGTGTTCTTGTCCCCGTGTTCACGGCAAAGGCTTTTACACCGCCCGACCACGAAGCCACATGGGGGCTGGGACTGGGCGGACAGCTTCGGCGCGACAAGCTTTTTTGGTTTGCCGCGCTGGATGGCTACCAGCGAAACGACCCTGGGCTTTCTACGGTAAAACATCCTGATCAATTTTTCGCGCAGCCCTCGAACGACCAGTTGCAATTGCTGGGGGCTCAACTGGGAATTGGAAGCATAGCCCTGAACCGGTATTCACAAATGCTTGAAACTCTGGGCGGACTGCTGGGGCCGGCAGCGCGCACGGCGACGCAGTGGCTGGGCTTTGGCCGAATTGATTGGGAAGCCGCAGAACGCCATCACTTTACGCTTGAAACAACGGCCGCCAACTGGGACTCGCCTGGCGGTGGGCTAACCAGCGTGTCAGAGGCCTACGGAAACCATAGTTATGGGGCAACCCATGCCAGCGAAGAGTGGCTACTCGGCCGCTGGGAGGCCTTTCTCACACCCAATTTGATGGCTGTTACGCAAGCCTCGGTGGGGCGCAATATTCTCACTGCTCATGCAGAGACGCCTTCGAGTTTCGAGCAGACTCTGAACCAGAATGTGTGGGGGCAGTTACCTCAGATCATTGTGGACTCCCGCTACGGATTTACCATCGGTAACCCGGCGCGGTTTGGACAGGGAAGCTATCCGGACGAACGGCTGTATCGCGCCATGGAAGCCGTGGACTGGATTCACGGCGGCATGCTCGTGAAGGCGGGCTTTGAAGTAAGCCACAACGCCGATACCACCGGCCTGCTCAGGAATCAGACTGGTACGTATTACTACTCCAGTGTGGAGAACTTTGTGTCCGATGCGCTCGTGTTTGGGGCCTTTGGATTCAGTGACGCGCTGGACAAATTCAATCCGCACAACTGTGATGAGACCGGCAAGGCATGGCGGGACTCGGCGGGCAAGCTGCGCGGTCTAGGCAACCTGCCGTGTTATGCCTACCACTCGCAGACGATGGGCCCGAGCAACTGGCAGTTGAGCACCAACGACTGGGCTGGATTTGCGACTGCACAATGGCAGCCAAGCAAGATAGCGGTGCTCTCATTAGGACTGCGATGGGAGCGGGAGCAGTTGCCTCCGCCGATTGCCACTTTGGCCAACCCGGCGCTACCCCTGACGGCAAGGGTGCCTGCGCTGGGCAACAACTGGGGGCCGCGGCTGGCTTTGGCCTTTGGCGGAGGAGAGCGCAAGCGGTTTGGATGGCCGGTGCTTCGCGTGGGCTATGGCATGTACTACGGCCGCACCGAGAACTCAACCCTTGAAGCTGCGCTTACGCAGACGGGCTCCGTCAATGGTGATTTAAATTTCTTCTCGCGGCCTGCGGACAACCTCAACGCGGGTGGCGCTCCGCCTTTTCCGTACGCATTTAGCGGGGAGCCGCTAAGCATGGTGAAGCCGGGAGCGGTTGAGTTTGCGCCGAACTTCAACAATCCTGAGGTGCATCAGACAGTCATTGCATTTGAAGAGACACTACCGGGCCACTTGCAAATAAGCGCGAGTGCGCTCCTAAGCCTTGGCCGCCGCCTGCCTATTTCCATCGACACCAACTTTGACAGCAAGGTAAATCCGGGATCAATCACCTACGCGGTTGTGGATGGCACTGGAAAAGGCCCTATCAAGGCGCCGCAAATTACCGTTCCTTTTTATGCCGCCTGGCCGTCGGCCGGTGGAACTGTGGGACGCATAAACCCCGGCTACCAGCAGATTACCGAGATAATGAGCCGCGCCAATTCGACTTACGAGGCGCTTGTGCTGCGGGTCAACCGCTATGGACCGAGCGGGCTGAGCCTGCATGCCCACTATACCTATGCCCACGCAATGGACTGGAATCCCAACGAAAGCTCGCGCGTGGCTGGAAACAATGTGCTGGACCCCGCCGACTTTGGCAGGGAGTATGGAACCAGCAACCTCGATGTGCGCCACTCGGCCTCTGCCATGGTTATTGCTGAATCGCCATGGAAGCTGCACAAATCGGCGGGGCTGGTGGCGAACGGCTGGATGCTGTCGGGTGTGTGGCATTTCCGCAGCGGCTTGCCTTACACCATGAGAACTTCTGGCGCACTGCCAGAAGAGTTTAACCAGGCTACCGGACAGGCCATAGTTGGTCTGGGACCGGGGATGAACGGCTCGGGCGGCGATAACCGCATTCTCGGCATGGGCAACGATCATGTTGCTTACGATCTGGGGCGCAACACCTTCCGCTATCCTGCAGCGTGGAAGGCCGATATTCGCCTGGGCAAGCGTTTCAACCTGGGGCATATGCGGCAGTTGGAACTGCTCGCAGAGTCATTGAACCTCTTCAACCACCAGAACGTCACTGAACTGGAAACAACCGGTTATACGATTCAGACGGGAAGCATGAACGGAGGCTTGCCGACGTTGAATTTTCTGACTGGACTAAAAGCCAACACAACCGCATTCGGCCAGCCGCTGAATATCAACTCAACAAACTTCTATCGTGAACGTCAGATTCAGTTCGGGATGCGGTTCAGGTTCTAGATGCGGATGAATATCTTTTTGCGGAACATCCAGAAGAGCATGAGCCAGTAGATCGCGAGCGTGAGAGTGCCGACCAGAGTCGGTGCTAGGCCCGGACCGAGGCAGTTGAGAATTGATGCTCCGAGATGAATGCGGAGATTACTCTCAATAAACTGCTCAAACAGGTGCGCCATGAGGTAAGCCGCAATCGAGTTCATGCCGACAACTACGAGCGGAAAGGCAATGCCTCGATGCCTCTTGACGTCGATGACCCACGAGAAGGCAGCGAGAAAGCAGAAGCACACACCGCCGCTGAACAGGGTCCACGAAGGGGTCCAGATGCGCTTGACGATGGGGCAGATTCCTGTGAAGTGTAAGAGCAGGCCGGCCGCGCACAAGGCCACGGCAGCCAGCATGAATTTGCGCAGCGGTATAGTCGGCTCCGACTCATGAAACCATCGCCCGGCCACAACACCCAAAAGCATGGTGCCGAGGGTGGGAATGAAACTCAGTGTGAGATAGCCGCCGCCGTTGAATAGGAACCGGCTGGGGCGAGGCAGAACGTTGAGGAACCAGACGTCAAAGGCCTGGCCGAGATTGCTGTTCTTGTTCCAATGGGAAGCGAAACCGGTGTAGAGATGCTGATGCCAGTCTGGAGAGACGCCCACTGTAGCCCAGTCAAAGTTGGCTCCAGGGGCTGGATAGAGCGCCCAGGCCAGCCAATAAGTGAAGAGGATGCTCGCAAACGCGAGCCACTGCCAGCGGGGACGGACGAAGGTGAGCAGGAAGGCGAAAGTGTATCCCAGACCGATCTGCGTGAGGGTGTCCTCAAAGGTGAAGTTGGTCATGGGGCTGTTGGTGGAGCGGAGAAATATGCCTAGGGCGACAAGGAGCAGGCTGCGCCAGATGGTGTGGCCAAGCATGTGGCTGATGCTCTCGCCTTTGCGCTGGCGGCTTTTGAGCGAATAGGGGAGGGCCACGCCCACCAGAAAGGTAAAGCCGGGCTGGATTGTGTCGTGGAGGCTCATGCCAGCCCAGTCGACATGGGTCTGGTTGTAGGCGAGAAATTGCCAAATGGAACTGCCGGGGAAGGACCGGGCCGCGTGGGCAAAGCGGAGCACTTCACCCATCATCAGCAGCATCACAAAGCCGCGATAGGCATCGACCGCAATATTGCGCTGCTGCTGCTGGGCTACACGCGCGACCAGATCGCTCATGGACAACTCCCTGACTGAGACTATCCCGGAGGTGTTCTGCGCTAACGCGAAAAGCTGTTTTGCGTAGCTTTCAAGCGCGCAGAAACCGGGGTCTCCAGTGTGTCATCCCAAACTGAGCGAGTCCAGCCCCAATGCTGCAGCTAAGCTTCAGCGGAGGCCCGTCGCCAGAGCAATTCGATGGCTGCGACGATTTCATCGTTGTAGGCGGCCAGATCGCGCCTGCCCGGAGGGACTCTTCCATGCCTTCCCGCTGCGGAACAGGCTTGATTCCGCAAAGCCCATTGTTCCTGTCACTCTCTAGGGCTCAGCCCAGGATTTTGTCCCGACGTGCCTCCCCAAAACCGTCGGGACGATATAGCCTTGTACGTGGCCGGATTTGGACTGATCCAAGGCATCAAAGCGGATCGCATTCGCGGGCATTGGGTGCGGCCATGAAGTTGATTCCTGGGCCCGGCTTTCGCCCTTGTAACCAAATCAACCAACTCGCTTTTACGAAATTGGAGAATTATATGCAAATCCGTCGTTCCATTTCACGAATGAGCTGCTCCGTATTCCTTCCAGCTCTCGCGTTGGCCGGTTTCATGGCCGTGCTCTCGCCTTGCTCCGTTGCCACCGCCCAGAACCAGCATGTGAAGCTCGCGCCTCCCGGGAACTCGCTGCCGACGCCCGGGCCGCTGGCTACCGACATCTCGGCCAAGTTCACCAAGGCTGATCTCGCCAAGGCGATGAAGATCGTTGCGGACTGGCAACTGAACAACATGCCTGCTGAGGCTCAGTACGATTGGACCTTTGGCGCGCTCTATGCCGGTTTCATGGGCGTTCCGCAGCCGGTGGCCGGGGACAAGTACAAGCAGGCCATGATGGACATCGCGGAGAAGCTGCAGTGGTCGCCAGGTCCGCGCGTGGAGCACGCTGACGACCAGGCGGTGGGACAGATGTATCTCGAGCAGTACTTCATCCACAAGGACAAGAAGATGCTCGACCCAATGAAAGCTCGCTTGGACGAGGAGATTGCCACACCGGACGACCCCAAGAAGCCACTCTGGTGGTGGTGCGACGCCCTCTTCATGGCTCCGCCCGTGTTTGCAGATATGGCCGTGGCTACCGGCGACAAGAAATACCTGACTTTTATGGATCACGAGTGGGACATTACAACGGATCTGCTCTATGATCGCTCGAAGCATCTGTACTCGCGCGACGCCTCTTTCCTGGATAAGCACGAGAAAAACGGCGAGAAGATATTCTGGTCCCGCGGCAACGGCTGGGTCATGGGCGGAATTGTACGCGTACTGAAAGAATTGCCGAAGAATTCTCCCCTGCGCCCAAAGTATGTTGCGCTGCTGAAGGAGATGTCTGCCGAAGCGCTGGCCATCCAGAGCAAAGACGGACTGTGGCGGCCGGGCCTGCTGGATGCCGATACCTATCCGCTGCCTGAAGTCTCAGGAAGCGCCTTTATCACCTACGCGTTGGCCTATGGCGTGAATGAGAAGATTCTGGACAAGAAGACCTACTGGCCGGCGGTTGAAAAGGCGTGGGGCGGCATGCTGACCCACATCTATGCAGATGGTCGCTTGGGCTCAATTCAGCCCGTTGGCGCTGCACCGGGAGCCTTCACAGAGACGTCGAGCTATGTATATGGCGTAGGCGCTTATCTGCTGGCCGGCTCAGAGATTTACCGCACAGCGAAGTAACCGATGCCAGGGATTTTTTGAGCGACTTGGACAAACAACAGAGGCACCGTATATGGATCGCAGGCAATTCAACTTACTTGCGGCCTCCTCGCTAGGCAGCCTGCTCACCCGCAAACTGTGGGCTGAGCAGGCCCTTGCAGTGCACTCCACAGACAAGTTCTATTTCGCGATGGTGGCCGACACCCACATCATCGATGCGTTCTATGTGAAGGGCAGCGAAAATGGGGTTGAGGACAACGAGAGCATTCTTGTAACGACTCCGCGCCTGATTGCCGCGCGCGACCTTATCAATTCCCTCACGCCGGTGATTGAGCAGGTCTTTGTGATTGGCGACTATTTCCACAATTACCCCTCAACCGATTACGATTTCTACTTTAAAAACACAACCCGGCTGGACAATGCCAAGGCCATCACCGACGGGTTCCGCATGCCGGTCCACCTGGGCTTTGGGAATCACGACTACGACGTTCGCCACACATCGCGAGAGATGAGCCACAGGCTTTTTAAGGCGAAATTCAACGCAGAGCCCTACTCAGTTCTGGACTACAAGGGCTACAAGTTCATCCACCTGAACAATTTTCTGGGTAGCACGCAAGACAAGACTTCACCGGCATTCAATCCTAGCCAAGGATCGCTTGGTCAGGAGCAGTTGCATTGGTTTGAGGCGCAACTGCAGGAACAAAAGCCGACCTTTGTTTTTATCCACTACCCGCTTTTCCTTGACGTACCCATGGAATTCAGCGACTACGGTCTGCATTCGCTGCTGCGCAAATACCAGGAGAGTATTCAACTGGTGGTCGCCGGCCATCTGCACAAGTGGATCGACTTTGGGAAGACTTACGGCCCGCTGCACTACGCAATGGCCGCCACCCGCTACGACCCCAACGCCTACATGCTGATGGAGGTCGATACGAAGCGCGCCAGTTGGCGCTTTATGAACGCGAGCCTGGTGGAATGGACGACGCACTACAGCAAACCCTATCGCGCGACCTGAATTCACCAATAAATGAACATGGCTTGCCCCTCCCGTTGAGCTTCATCCAAGGGAGGGGCAAGGAGATGGCTGCTTATTGAACATGCAACCGGTCGGGCGGGGGCGCGCCATGCGGCGATGCTCCGTGCGGCGACATGCCGTGCGGCGATAACATGGGGGGCGGCGCGACGGGCTTGGGCTGAATTCGAACCACATCTGAGGCATCCTTCAACATTGCCGGGTCCATCTCAGCAATGTCTGCACGATAGCTGACAGTGTTGATGGTTGGAAACGCCGCCGGGATCTTTTGCGTGACTTTGCCGGTGGCTGCCCACTCTGTCCCGCGCTGGAACGTGGCGATAAAGCCCACACA
>Ga0007854_10002296_pt1 | contig 11902 bp, 9 predicted proteins | sample CryBogCBH12Aug08_FD_60382 | JGI IMG/M metagenome (GOLD analysis project Ga0007854, IMG submission 60382) | Freshwater microbial communities from Crystal Bog, Wisconsin, USA - CBH12Aug08 | ecosystem: Environmental > Aquatic > Freshwater > Lake | place: Crystal Bog, Wisconsin, USA | collected... | reverse complement strand
TCGAAGGCGTTCACAATAACGGAGCTAATAGTGGTCGTGGGGATTCTTGCTCTCCTCATGGCACTTGTAATTCCGAATTTTTCATACTTTCAGGTAAGAGCAGAGGGTGTGGTATGCACCATGCGCCTCAAAAATCTCTGGACGGCATTTTCTACACAGTTGCATGACGGCTATGGATGGCCCCAGCCTCCTACAAATATACCGATCGGCTCAATGATCGAACAGCAGTGGTGGCTGAGCACAACCGCCAACACAATGGGACTGACTTCCCGCGATTGGAATTGCCCGACGATCGCACGACTTCAGAACTCACTCCCAGCTAGCCAGCAGACCAACTTAATCAGTTATCTGCCGACCCTCTTTGATTCCAAACAAATGAGTCCGCTGAAATACCCCAGAATGCCATGGTTCACGGAAGCTCTCGGGGTCCACGGGGATGGAAATCTCACCATCCGTGCCGACGGTTCGATCTGCCCGTTTCAGGATCGCTGATTCCTTGTGAAGGAAGGCATGCTGCGCTGTGTCCTGCTTTTGAGCGGGTTCACTTTTTTTTCAAGCGTTTGTTTTTCGAAGGAGAGGACCACTGTCCAGCCGACCCTTGCCAAGGAATCCGCTGCCATAGTTGAACGCGGTAGCGAGACACAGGTAACGCTGGAAGCGGTTCCCAGTTTCGGAAACGAGTTGTCCTTTGAAATTGCCTCCCAGCCAAGTCACGGGACACTTTCAAACCTGAAATCCACCTCCGACCATTCCGCCTCCATCACATACCGTCATGATGGCAACAAGACATTCCTGACCGATGAGTTTTTCTTCCGCGTCCAAGCTCCCGGACAGGCCAAGTCAAGTGCGTGCAGGGTATCCATCCGGATTATTCGTCAACCTTCCCTCCTTGCTTTCGATCCTCCTTCCCTCGACTTCGGTGAAGTCACCATCTCAGGAAAACGACAAACAAATGTGGTGGTCACTAACATAGGTGGGACACGTACAAGAGACCGCATTCTGCTACCGAAGGGCTTTTCCGCCCCGGATGGCGATGGTTTTTCTCTGGCCGAAGGTGAAAGTGCCACGCTTCTTTTGGAATTTAAACCTATGGAGGAACGCAACTATAACGCACAGGCGACCTGCCAGCATTCCCGGATGAAGGATCACTTACAACTTAACGGGATTGGATGTCCGCGCTTTGAATTAACCAAATCTATTCCCACGGCATGGGAGGTGAACAATCTTACGGATCAACCCCTGCTAATCTCGTTCACTGGGGGAGATGGGTGGATCCTCCCCAAGGAATCCCATGTCCCTCCACATGAGAAGATGATGTTTTCATTTCTTCAATCAGATGAGGAGGGGGTGACAAATACCGTTGTCTCCCCATCGGTCGTTCATATGACAGACGGATTGAGTTACAGGGACCTCGAATTGCCTCCACTTACCCGTTTTGTCCCCATGATCGCGCAACCTGTGTCCTCTACTTCTTTGGGCAGTTTTTCTGTCGGAGCAGTTATCCCTGTTTCCTTTTCCATCCTTAACCGATCCGGATTTCCAAAACACATGACTTGGAAGGCGTCTTCTCATTCCGGAGGCGGAATGCCCACCGCTTCACCGTTGGAACTGAATGGAGGAGAGAACAGGGAGGTTCACTTCGACTGGAAACCGACAATTCCTGGAGAAGCAAAGCTTGTGATCCAATTGGATGAGGGAAATTCCATCCATCACAATCTGGAATGGCAGGCTACTATCAGAGCCTTCTCAGGTTTTGTTTCCCCCCAATCTCCTCAGGACGAACGGACATCAAAATCATTAGATGAAGGTTCCCACGATGATTTGATGACCACATCCCACGAGATGATGGAAACAATCGCTCCTGTCGACGGGTTGACTTGGACCATTCAGACTTACTGGTTTCGAAATCCCTGTGTGTCGCTGAGATGGGATGCCAGCCCAGATAATGCATCCTCGATCAATGTCGAGGAGAAGCGCATGGCCGCCCCAGTTCTAACGGCGCTCAAAAACGGATTTAGTGCACCGCTACAGCATTCACCTCTCAACATTGAGTCGATGCCTATCGACACAGGCGGAATCAGAAAACATGGCCATCACGAGGATCTGTTGATTCACAGTTTGACTCCTGGAAGCCACTTGATTGTCGTCTCCAGACTATCCAAGGCTGGCGCGCTGGAAGCACAGTCTCAATTGCAGGTGAGCGTTCCTACGAAACAACCCTTCTGGAATATTTTCCGGACGCCCGTCTGTATCATCGCAATCATTTTCCTGCTACTCTTCCTTCGTTCGCGTGACGGTTTGGAATAGGCCGATTTTCCTGTGCTACAAATCGGCGATGATTCTTGCAACGGCTTTGGAAGTACGGTCGATCACCTCATGTGTGTGAATGGTAGATAGAAACCCTGCCTCAAACTGAGAAGGAGCCAGATAGATCCCTTGGTTGAGTGCACCATGGAAAAACCGGGCGAAAGAGCCCGTGTCGCTCATTTTTGCATCGGCAAGATTACGGATTGGACCGCCACGGAAATAGAGGCAAAACATCGATCCTATCCGGTGAAAAGTCAGGTCTCTTCCCCTTACTACATCCTTCATTGATTCCTCAAGGGACTTTCCCAGATCATCTAGCAACTTCCATCCATTGATTTTTTCCATTTCGCGCAATTGCGCCAATCCGGCAGCAAGTGCTAGTGGGTTACCGGAAAGTGTCCCCGCTTGATAGACCGGACCAAGGGGCGCCAGATGATCCATAAGATTGCCTCGCCCTCCGAACGCCCCCACCGGAAGTCCGCCACCGATGACCTTTCCCATTGCGGTGAGATCTGGCGTCATGCCGAAGATTTCTTGGGCTCCGCCCGGGGCGAGTCGAAACCCAGTCATAACCTCGTCAAAAATCAAAAGTGCACCATGTTCTTTGCAGACCTGCTGAACAGATTCCAAGAACCCTGGCTCGGGAAGATAGAGGCCCGCATTGGCCGGAACAGGTTCCAAAATGACTGCTGCGATCTCCCTGCCATACTGGTTAAATACTGTCTTCAAGGCCCCGACATCGTTGAAGGGAACCGTCGAGGTAAGCTCAGCAAGGGCTGCCGGGATGCCTGCGCTGTCTGGCTGACCGAGTGTTAATGCACCGCTTCCTGCTTTAACAAGGAGGGAATCGACATGCCCGTGGTAGCACCCTTCGAACTTCACAATCCTGTCCCGTCCAGTGACGCCGCGCGCGAGCCGTATGCACGACATCACGGCCTCCGTGCCACTGTTGACCATGCGAACTTTTTCAACCGAAGGAACCATTCTACAAATGGTCTCTGCCATCTCGACTTCAAAAGGGTTCGGGATACCGAAGCTCGTTCCCCTCGTGGCTGCATCGCAAACCGCATCGATTACCACACGAGGCGCATGGCCCAGAATTGCTGGCCCCCACGTGCCAACAAAATCAATGTACTGCCTTCCATCTGCATCGGTGATCGTACATCCGGAAGCCTTGGTGACAAAGAATGGCTCACCACCCACTCCGCGAAATGCCCTTACAGGCGAATTGACTCCTCCTGGGATGCGCTTGAGAGCCCGTTGCCACAATGCATGAGAGGCTGGAGCCTGAGGTGATGTTTCCATGGGAGCTTTCATCAAAATTATGCTGGCTTACAAAGGATCGTGTTTCGTGATGTTACCTTCGGGATAACTTCTTGCCAGCCCATAAGAATAAACGGCCGCTTTGACGGTTGAATAATTGTCTCTGTAATTGGAATGTCATCGATCCTAGGCGTAGTTGGCAGGTCATGTTCAGGCTTCCAGCTTTTTGCTTTTGGCTTTTAGCTTTGTTGCATGCTCCGACGCCTTGTCTCGATGCCCGTAGTACTGCTCTGCGTGGTCACGATCACTTTTCTCCTGATCCGCCTCTCACCTGGCGGCCCCTTTGATTCGGAGAGAAAACTTCCACCAGCCATAGAGAAACAGCTTCTGGCTAAGTACAAACTGGATGGTCCGATTGCCGTGCAATATACCGGCTACCTAAAGGACCTGTTCCATGGCGATCTTCGCATTTCCACAAAGTACCGCAATCGTTCCGTCAACGAGATACTCTTCCAGACCCTCCCAGTCACCCTTATCCTTGGTACCGCAGCCCTCATGCTTGCCCTTCTAGGTGGATTCTGGCTTGGTGCCTTTGCCGCCGCGCGCACCGGCACACTTGCGGAGTGTGGAGCCCTTGCCGTCACTCTCCTTTCCATCTCATTGCCCTCATTTGTCCTTGGCCCTCTACTGATCCTGATCTTTTCCATTAAGCTTGGATGGCTTCCTGTAGGCGGATGGGGCACTCCTTCCCAACTCCTTCTTCCAGCCGTAACGCTCGCGATTCCGTATGCGGCTGTGATCGCTCGACTCCTTCATGATTCGCTCCGAGAGACTCTCTCCGAGGACTTTGTCCGCACGGCTCGAGCCAAGGGACTTTCAGAAAGCGCTGTCATCTACCGCCACGCTCTCAGAGTCGCGATTCTCCCCGTGGTCTCCTACCTTGGTCCACTCGCTGCTAATCTTCTTACGGGCTCAATTGTTGTGGAGACGATCTTCCACATTCCAGGAGCTGGCGGGTTCTTTGTGAATTCGATTCTCAACCGTGACGGTTTTCTTCTGGGTGGAGTTGTCATCGTATACTGTGTCCTGCTGATGCTCTTCAACCTGCTGGTTGACCTCTCCTATCGTCTTCTAGACCGGAGAATCCGAGGATAGGGTGATGATTTTTTTTCTTCCAAAGAAGGCACGTCTTCCTGCGTATTTCCTGTGCGTAATGGTGCTTGCCGTCCTTATTGGCCCCCTCTTTTTTCCATCCTCGTACGATCTGCCAGGCCCCTCTACATTTTCCGCCCCCGAACTACTCCATCCTTGCGGAACAGACCTGAACGGCCGCGACCTGCTTCTACGCATCCTTGAAGGAGGAAGAATCTCCCTGCTTGTCGGTATCTGCGGGGCGGCTATCAGCCTTCTGATCGGCACCACCTACGGCCTGATTGCCGGTTCAACTAGAAGCGGCGTCGACAATCTGATGATGCGTGCTGTCGATATCCTTTACTCCGTTCCCAGGCTCATCTTCATCCTTATCTTCATCAATGCATTCAACGAACGCCTGCAACTTGCCGCAAGCAGACACGGATTTGATCTGCTCGTCGGTTCCTCACGCCTCGTAATTCTGATACTGAGCCTTGGTTTAATTGAATGGCTCACCATGGCGCGCATCGTGCGTGGCCAGACCCTTGCTTTACGTGAACGCTCCTATGTGGCAGCGGCACGGGTCCTTGGCGAGGGATACTGGACGGTTCTCGTACGGCATCTTCTACCCAATCTAGCCGGCATCGTCCTTGTCTATCTCACCTTGGCCATTCCGTCGGTCATCGTTGACGAGGCTTTTTTGAGTTTTCTGGGACTGGGCGTTCAAGCTCCACAGTCGAGTTGGGGCTCTCTTCTCTCTGAAGGAGCCACTTCCATCAATCCCGTGCATTGTTCTTGGTGGTTGCTCCTTTTTCCATCAATGGCGCTCCTTGTCACGCTTCTCTCTCTTTACGCCTTGGGAGACGCTCTTCGGCGAAGCCTGCAGACCCGCCAATCCTGAGAAATATCACCAAGATACTTGATCTCATTAACCCCATGCCAGACATCTCCTCTCTTCTTCGTTGCCCAGTGCCAGTCCGGATGCTCACGATGCAGTCATGAGTGAGTCCGCCGCACGATCTATAGTGGAGCGATTGCGTGCCGAAGGCTTTGAGGCGCTCTATGCGGGAGGTTGCGTACGGGACACGCTGCTGGGACTCACGCCCTGCGACTATGATGTCGCAACCAATGCGCGTCCGGAACAGGTGGAAGGGATCTTTCCAAGAACCGTGCCGGTGGGAGCCCAGTTCGGGGTCATCCTAGTCTTGGAGGGAGGATCAGAGGTTCAGGTTGCTACATTCCGCGGTGACGGCACCTATCTCGATGGACGCCATCCCGAAAGCGTCCGATTTACTGATGCTCAGGGGGATTCCCTCCGTCGTGATTTCACCATCAACGGGCTTTTTTACGATCCTATCGGAAATAAGGTGCTGGACTTCGTAAGAGGGCGCGAGGATCTCCGGGCGGGAGTAGTACGTGCCATTGGCAATCCAACGGAACGTTTCGCCGAGGATAAACTTAGACTTTTGCGCGCCGTACGATTTGCAACAACACTCGGATTCAAGATTGACCCACTAACCTGGAAAGCGGTCATCACCTGGGTTGCTGACATTCATGTTGTTAGCGCAGAACGTATCAGGGAGGAGTTGGTAAAGATACTTCTCTCCCCCAACCGGTTGCGAGGTTTCGATCTACTCAATGAGAGCGGTCTTCTGCGGGAGATCATCCCGGAATTGGAGTCACTGAAAGGATGCGACCAGCCTCCCGAATTTCATCCGGAGGGAGATGTATTTGTCCATACACGTCTGATGCTTTCCTTTCTGGCACCCGATGCCTCACTCCCGCTAATTCTCTCAGTCCTCTTCCATGACATCGGAAAGCCATCATCACGGATGGTTGATGAAACCGGTCGAATTCGTTTTAACGGTCACGAAGGTATAAGCGCCGAAATGACACTTCGCCTGCTTCAGCGTCTACGTTTTTCCAACGATGTGATCGACGCGGTGATTCCAACTGTCCGCCTGCATATGAGCTTCAAGGATGTCCCCAATATGCGTATGGCGACTATCAAAAGAATGATGGCACGCCCTACTTTCAATGATGAACTTGAACTCCACAGGGTAGACTGTCTCGCCAGCCACGGGATGCTCGACAACCACTCACTGCTTCTCGCAAAGCGGGAGGAGTTCAGCCACCAACCCCTAATCCCCCCTCCTCTGATTAGCGGTCATGACCTGATTGCACTTGGTTGGAAGCCTGGAAGTCGCTTTGCAGAGGTTCTTCAGGCAGTTCAGAACCGCCAACTTGAAGGCACCCTCACTACACGTGAAGAAGCAATGGATTGGATTGTCAGTTCGCATCCTCATGAATGAAAAAACCAACCAAACGAGCATTTCGTCCGTTCATAAGCGCTCTGCTCCAACTCATCGACGAACTTCAGTCCAGCACCGAGCTTACGGCCTCAGAAACTTCCAAAATTACCGCCTCCGGGTCATCGCTCAGTGCGGCTAATCTCCACCCAACTCTAAACTCAAAACCCTAAACTACTTATACCGCCTCCCTCCCCAAACTTTGATGTAGACCCCAAAAACTTTGATGTAGACTCCGGAAACTTGGTGGGCAGTGAGGGGATCGAACCCCCGACCAACTCGGTGTAAACGAGCCGCTCTACCGCTGAGCTAACTGCCCTTTTTCTCTGTATGATGGGCTTTTAACCCGTCCAAAAGATTCTGGTTTACCCATAGGATTACCCATGCCAAACTTTTCCCCATGCAATCCGACACGATCACACGTAATCGCGGCAAACTGGTCAAGGTGGCAGAGGGTCTCTATCAGCAAACTCATTCCAAAGAGTTCTACGCCAGATTCTGGTGCCGAGGAAAGCGCATTCAGCAAAAACTCGGAACAACCGACAGTCCCTGTACAAGTCTTGCCGAGGCACGGCGCAAATTGCGCGACCTCAAAAACAGCACCGAACTCACCGACACCACCAAGTTCAATAAGACGCTCGGCACCATCATTGACGAGTACGAGGCCGTCCTGCACTGCGCTCCAAAGACAAGGATCTACAAGCAGCTTCACCTAAAGCGTCTGCGGACGGAGTTTCCCCTCCCCCATGCCACAAAGGTGCGGAACATCCAGAAGACCGATGTGATGCGTTTCCTTGCGCAGTACAACCATCTCACCGCAACAAGTTGGAATGCAGTGCTGACAGTCACACGAGACGTCTTCGACCATGCCGTTGAAGATGGCGTCATCGCTCATTCGCCCGCAGCTTCAATCGTCTACCGACCACGCAAGGACAAGAACAAGCGTCTCATCCCCTCTTGGTCCGAGTTTGATGCCATCGTTGCCAACGTTCGATCCCAGAGATACGCCGATACCGCCAAACAAAGCGCAGACCTGATCGAGTTCATGGGGCTAGCCGGATTGGGACAGGCCGAGTGCGCCGACCTGACTTGGGGTGACGTGAACTTTGGAAGCGGGAAGATCACCATCATTCGCAAAAAAACCTCCAAGGAATTCGCATTCCCTATCTACCCTGCCCTTCTACCACTGCTCCAGCGCATGGAGAGTGAACGAGAGGACAAAACGGCTACGGCGAAAGTCTTTAGCGTGAAAGACCCAAAGGTAGCTCTTGATCACGCCTGTAAGCGATTGAATATGCCAAAGTATTCCGCTCGCGCATTCCGTCGAATGTTCATTACCCGTGCCCTAGAACTCGGAATCGATGCACAGACAATAGCCGCGTGGCAAGGGCACAAAGACGGCGGGCAACTCATTTTGCGAGTCTATGCCCGCGTGAGTGAAGAGCACACCCGTCGGATGGCGTCACTTATGGCCGCACCAGAACAAGCAGAGAATGTCATTCCAATAGGCAGTGATGCTGCGTGATGGGGTGTATATGGCAACACGCAAGAAACTAACCCCCTCCGCTCCAAGGAGAGATGATGTTCCACAATGGGCGATTCAAGCAAAGATTACCGAACCGAGGGTGCTGGAAATATGGGAAAATCATCCTCTAGTAAAGGTGCATAAATGCACACCCGAGAAAGCCCAGATTACAGTAAAGAGCGTCCCCACTGCAAAGGCCAAGCTACTGCACGAGATTTTCAAAAAAAACTCCGAAGCAGACTTTTATGAAAAGTTGGCTATCAAGAAGTTTTACGAGAGAGACTACAGCGGCTTCGCTAAAAGCATAATCGATCTGATGAATGATGAGGAAATCGAGTGGAAAGAAGACCCGTACTCCCTCGCGATGAAACTTGTAAATTATAACAACCGTAATGACGCGCCTGAAGCACCCGTATTCAATATCGTCACCCCTTGGCTAATAAAAAACTGGTGCCATAACGAAATGGCATGCCTTTTGAATGCTCGGCACATCTTAGACAAGTTGGATAAGGAGGGCATCTGTATTGCTGAACTCCTGAAAGGGAATCCTGAGAGATTCATTCGTGATACGATTTTGAAGTTGGGGCTAAAGCGGCCTAAGAATGTAGGTCGGTGAAGTGTCGCTAGATTAATTTTCCATCAGCGACGGGAAAAGCGAGCAGGTGAAACTATACCTGATCTCGTGAACACACACCAGCAACTCCAAAGCGGGCCGGCCCTTGTGGTACGGCATCTCTTCAAGATTAATGAGGCGGCAAAAATGTTGTCCCTATCGATCCCAACCATGAGGCGACTAATCGCTCGCGGTGAAATCCGGGTCAATAGGAAGACTCGTCATGTCCTGATTCCAAAGAGCGAGATTGAGCGTTTCGCTGCTGCTTAAAGCCATGACCCCTGTGCCGAGGAGCGAAAATCCCCGGCTCTCCTGCCAGAGAAACCGGGAAATCAATTCGACACATGAACAATACACATATTCTCAGGAGAAACAAGCAACCCTTTCCCATCCATATCAGGGAGTTATTGGCTTCTGTACCAAACCGAGGAGATGGCCTAAACGCATGGATATGGAAGGCATCCCTAGCCCTCAGAGGGCATAAAACGCCGGAAGAAATAGTCAGCATTCTCTACAAAGCGACTAAGGTGAAAGGGATTCATGCGGGCGAGATAGAACGCGCCGTCATGCGTTCTCATGATGCTACCCTGACAACGTACAAGAACCCGAGATGGCCGAAGGTAAATCGGGAGGAGATGGAAAAAATTTATCGCCGTGGTGTTAATCTGGATGTGCTCCAATCAAGAAGCCCAGTCCAGTGTTTTGGTGGTGAGCAGCAGGAGCTATTGCGAGGCTTGTTCCCCGGCGATCCATTTATTTGCTGCGCTCCGCACCCAAGATTTCCTGATACTCGTCGGCTTTCAGACTGGGGAGGAGATCTTATCCGGCAGCAATTTATCGTGCCGAATCCGATGACTGCATTGGTCGGCCTGACGCAGGATGGTAGAAAATCAGCCCGAACACTTAACAATACAGCAACAAGGCGATATTTGGTGATTGAGCACGATCATGGCTCTACGGATCAGCAGGCAGCAATCCTCCTGCATCTGGCAGAACGTTGGCCGCTGTCTTTAGTCGTTCACAGCGGTAGCAAATCCCTTCATGGCTGGTTCTTTGTGGCCGGAGCATCTGACGAGAAGCAGAAGCGTTTAATGCTCTATGCGGTCTATTTAGGAGCCGATCCGGCAACTTGGAATCGGTGCCAACTAGTAAGGATGCCTTGGGGTATCCGACATGACGACCCGGATAGAGGTAACAATGGTAAGTGTCAGGTAGTCCACTTTTTCAACCCACAAAATACAAAATGCATATGAACAACTCAACAGATTCAGGACTCGCAACTACACCCGCAGAAGACTCTGCATTCGATACAATTGAAGATACGGCATGGCAACGATTCTACTATTGGGGTAAGGGCGGCTATATCATGGCATTAGAGGATGGAAAATTTCTTCCGCTCCCGTATGAATCACAGGTCAGACAGCACCTGAATGGGATGGGGATTCCGGGCCGCTGTCATTCAGAGATGCTGTGTAAAATTCGATCCCATAACCTAGTACAGTGGGCCGGACCCATCGCAGGAATCAAATGCGGCCTGCATCAATCAGAAGACTCCGGACAGAGTTTTTTAGTGACTCACTCTCCGATTATCTTAGAGGCAGTTCGGGGGCGATGCTCACTCATAAAGAGAATTATGAGGGGGCTTTTTGATGACCCAAATAAGCCAGATCAATTTATCCACGTTATGGGTTGGCTGAAACAAGCTCGTACAAATGTGAAGAACGGATGCCGCCGGCCCTTGCAAGCACTTGCATTGGTAGGTCCGAGGAAAGCTGGGAAGTCCCTGTTTTTAGAAATTGCGAGAATTGCTCTCGGTGGACGACAAGCATCAGCTTATCGAGCTATAACAGGAGAATCCGGCTTTAATTCTCAGATTTTAGGCGCAGAACTTCTCACGATTGACGATGAAGTTGCATCAAGGGCACCTTTTGCCCGCATCTGCTTTGCACAAGCAATCAAAAAAGTATTTTTCGCCCCTTCTCTACTGTTAGAAGCAAAGGGAAAAGACGCATTTAATGCTCGCCCCGTTCACGCGCTTATAATTGCCCTCAATGACGAGGCTGAGCATATAAGAGTACTTCCCGAAATAGACCACAATCTAAAGGACAAAATATCCCTCATCAAATGTGGGAGGATGGATGTTTCTCCTTCAGAACTCCGAGACCGAGAGGGGTTTTGGCAGTATATTTTATCAGAAATGCCAGCCTTTCTTTACTATTTGGAAAACTTTCCCGTTCCAGAGGAATTGTTCGATGAGCGTACAGGAGTCAAAGCCTACCATTCAGAAGAACTCATTTCGAAGCTTCAAGAAATATCACCTGAGCAAGAACTGTATGAACTGTTGATTCAAAATCAAACTGTACGGCATGGATTCGCCGCGGATGGGGTTTGGCAGGGTAAAGCCGTTGAACTAAAGGCAGCACTGGAGGCCGATGATGCTACGCGTCATGCGAGTCGGCATCTCCTCCAGCGACAAGGATCATTGGGTGACTATTTGGGACGTCTCGCCAAGAGTCGACGATTCTGTGTGTCGAAAGGTCCCCAGCAGCGCGGCATTCAGACTTGGCGGCTCAGTGCGCCGGACGGGTGGGTACCCGGGGGGAAGTAGAATTCATATTTTGGTGAAGGAGTTAAAGGACCAGTTTGTTAATTCTTTAGAGGCTATCCCTTACTCCTCAAGCTATAGAAAATAGTAAATGGCTCCTTGAGATCCTTCTAGCCTATGCGCGAAAGCAAGCATAAGAAATGGGCTTA
>Ga0007854_10002293_pt1 | contig 11907 bp, 7 predicted proteins | sample CryBogCBH12Aug08_FD_60382 | JGI IMG/M metagenome (GOLD analysis project Ga0007854, IMG submission 60382) | Freshwater microbial communities from Crystal Bog, Wisconsin, USA - CBH12Aug08 | ecosystem: Environmental > Aquatic > Freshwater > Lake | place: Crystal Bog, Wisconsin, USA | collected... | reverse complement strand
CACCACGGCCAGGTGCTCTTCGGCGGCGCGTTCGAAACGAGCCACCGCCCGCTCTTCCTCTAGGGTGCTCAAGACCAGAAAAGAACCAAGGGTCAGAAGCGCTCCTATCAAGGCGGTGGCCAACAAGGGCAGGCCCCGACGCGCCAAACCCTGGCCAGCCCAGGTCAGCCCGCTTTTCTTATCCCTGGGAATGAAGAGCACAGGCATTTCTTTGCTTTACGCTGTCATCGTCTTGCGCCAGAAGCGGACGCACTGGCCAAACGCATCTGAGGCCCAGCAGGCGCCCCTTTGCCACCGCGCTCCTCTTTAGGATCCTCGGTCCGCAGCCGAACCAGAAAGCCCTTGGCTACCCAATTTGCCGGCAAAGCCAGGACCATGACGAGACCAATGCCCCCGCCAACAAACTCACTGGCCTGAATCAATCCGTTGATACCATCATTAAATAATCCGAGGGAATGTTCAATGATAGCAATTGGAATAAAAGCAATGCTCGCGATGAGCGTGAGCCTTAACCAGCCCTTATTTTGTAGGATCGAAAAACGATGGTCACTCATGGCGGCAACCCCTTGGTTTAGCTTTTTACTCTGAGATTTCGTAACAACATAATAATGACGCTATGGACATCGGTGACACACTCCCCATTTGAGGAGGTGGAACTTATTCATTTTCCTGTAGCCTGTTGACTTTCGAGAATATCGCCATCGAAAATTCACTTATGCTTTCAGCTGTTCAAACTTATGGTTGTAAACCCATTGTCCTGAGGGGGCTGTTTCGCAAAATCAACAAACCTCAACCCTAATCAACCAGGACGAACCCAGCTTTGACCCACAGTTTGGGCAGGAGCTCTGCGACCTTTTTACGGATATCACCGGCTTTAAATGTATTTTTGCCGGAAAGGGAGGGGTGATCGTCGCCTCCAGCGTCCGCGAGCGCATCGGTACGGTGCATGAAGCCGCCGGACGCATTATGGCCGGAGAGGTCTCGGAATATGCCGTCAGCGTCGAAGAGGCCAAAGCCTCCGCGGGCTTGATGCGCGAAGGCTTTAGCATGGGCATCGATTTTTCCGGGCAGCGCGTCATCAGCTTTGGCATCGCTGGGCCGCTGGACGCGGTAACGCCACTGGCCCGGATCGTTGGCTTCTGCGTCCGTTCGATTCTTCAGGCGCGAGAGGTTGAACGAAAAATCGTGGCGCGTCATGCCGATGACAGGATCGCCGCAACCAATCTGCTGGTCGAGGATATGCGCATTCGCGCTGCCACCGATTTCCTGACAGGGACCTGGAACCGCTCGCGCCTGGAGGAACTGGCCAACAGTGAAATCGACCGGCTTAATCGGTATGGCCATCCGGTATCTCTCATTTTTGCTGATCTCGACCGTTTCAAGCTTATCAATGATACCTATGGTCACGCTGCCGGAGATCGGGTGTTGCGAGGCTTTTGCGCCGTGGTGCGTGATTGCATCCGCTCGTTAGACAGCGTTGGCCGTTGGGGTGGCGAGGAATTTGTTATCGTCATGCCGAACAGCACCTTGGCGGTTGCCGATCTGTTGGCCAGACGGATCCGTGAAACCTTGAGAAATTATGACTTCGGCCCGTTGCCCCGTGTTTCTGCCAGCTTTGGTGTCGCCGAATGTCAGGCCGGTGAAAGCTTTGACAGCTGGGTAGCCCGCGCCGACGCGGCCATGTATCAGGCAAAAAAAGAAGGCCGTGATCGGGTCGTACTGGCCCAAGGCATCAGGCCGTCCGAGACCGATCAGCTTGGCTCAAATTTTGTCCGTTTGGTCTGGCACAAACATTATGAATGCGGCCATCCCCGGTTAGATGCCCAGCATCGTACCTTGTTTGAGATGGCCAATAATTTGCTCGATTCGGTCATCAATCGACAGCCGGGCGAGGCGATTGCCATGCTTATTGAACAACTGATAACCGAAGCAAAAGCCCATTTCACCGAAGAAGAGGCATTTCTGAAACGAATCGACTATCCAGGTCTTTCCCATCATGTCCAACAGCATGACGCGCTGGTCGACAAAGCGGACGGGCTCATGAACCTGTTCGCCAAAGGGCTCTTTCCCATCGGCGATGTTTTTTCATTCCTGGCCTATGACCTGGTCGCGATTCATATGCTGTCCGAGGACCGCCCGTTCTTTTCCTATATGCCGAATCCCCCGGTCACAACAGCTTAGGATCGATAAAGCGTTCGAACTCGGCCAACAATAAGGGCGGACTGAACAGATAACCCTGATAGGCCAGACAACCATGGTCGCGAAGAAACTGGCGTTGCGACTCGATTTCCACACCTTCGGCGATCACGGCCAAGCCAAGACTATGGGCCAGGGCCACCACAGTTCTTGCAATGGCCGCATCATTCGGATCAGCCAGGACATCACGCACAAAAGATTGATCGATTTTCAATTGGTCCAACGGCAGTCTTTTCAAATAAGACAGTGATGAATAGCCGGTGCCAAAATCATCCAATGAGAAGCAAACGCCTTTGGCCTTCAAGGACATCATCTTTTTGATGATGCTCTCAACATCATCAAGCAAAAGACTTTCCGTCAGTTCCAGTTTCAGCCTAGTCGGATCAATCTTCCTGCTATCAAGAATTTCAAGAACTTGTTCGACAAAATCTGGCTGACGAAACTGACAGGCACTGACATTCACTGCCAAGGTCAAGTGAGCGGTCTCTTCTCGCTTGGCCCATTCCGCCAATTGTGCGCAGGCGGTTTGCAACACCCACCGCCCCAAGGGAAGAATAAGGCCGGTTTCTTCGGCCAGGGGAATAAACTCAGCGGGAGACACCACACCGCGTTTTGGATGATTCCAGCGCAACAACGCTTCGGCTCCGGTAATCCGCCCAAACTGATCGACTTGCGGCTGATAGCGCAAAATAAATTGATTGTCTAAAATCCCTTGGCGCAAATCAGCTTCAAGCCGGACCCGGGCAGCCACCAAAATCTGCATTTCAGGATTGAAAAAGCGCAAACCGTTGCGGCCGGCTTGTTTGGCTTGATACATGGCCAGATCTGCCCGTTTGAGCAACTCGTCGACCGTATGATGCTGCCCTTCAAACAAGGTAATCCCTATGCTTGGAGAACTGTGCTGCGGCTGTCCGTCCAGGTCATAGGGCTGGTTCAGCATCTGCAGAATTTTTTCACCAACGCCTTCTGCCTGGGCGGTGGCCTCAAGGGATTTTTCGGAAAGATCCTCAAGCATGACGACAAATTCGTCGCCGCCAAAGCGGGCCACGGTATCGCCTTCCCGCACGCTATTGACAAGACGGCGTGCCACCTGGCGCAATAATTCATCGCCCTTGTCATGGCCAAGTGTGTCGTTCAGATCCTTAAAATCGTCCAGATCGATAAAGAAAAGCGCCCCATGTCGCTTATTGCGGGAACATGTCGCCAGCGCATGCTGCAGTCTGTCCAGAAGCAGACGCCGATTGGGTAGGCCGGTCAAAGGATCTGAAAAGGCCAAACTTTGAATCCGTTCTTCGGACTCCTTTTGCTGCGTAATATCGGAAAAAGTAGCGACATAATTAACGACATGCCCATTTGGATCGCGCACGGCCGTAATCGAAATCCATTCCGGAAATAAGGTGCCATCCTTTCGGCGGTTCCAGACCTCGCCGCGCCACCGCCCGGTATCCTTAAGCGCATCCCACATGTCCCGATAAAAGCTTTTGCTATGTCGTCCTGACTGTAAAATGCGCGGATTTTGGCCGATTACCTCGCTTTCCTCGTAGCCGGTAATCTCTGTAAAAGCCCGATTGACCGCAATAATCGCACCATCGGATGTCGTGATGGTCACACCTTCGGCACTACTTTCAAATACGGTGGCCGCCTGACGTAAATATTTTTCAAGGTGTTTGCGTTCCGTAATGTCCAGCATCACCCCAACCAACCCAGCGACACTGCCATCGGCTCGGGTAAATGTCGCCTTGTGGAACATCACATCGCGGGTCTCGCCATTGGCAAAACGAACCTGGCTTTCGTAAATACTAAATCCAGGATTCTCCAGTAACTCCCGATCAGAGGCTTCATAGCGTTTGGCCAAATCCGGCGGAGCAATATCATAGGGCGTTTTGCCGATAAGCTGTTCCGCCTTGAGACCAATAAAGCTCTCGAAAGCGCTATTGCAGCCCAGATAACGGGCATTTGCGTCTTTGTAAAAGACGGGCCCTGGAATAGCCTCAATCAATTGCTGCAAGAAATGCAATTGATTAGACAGTTCAGCCGTGCGTTCGTTGACCCGCTGCTCGAGTTCATCATGACTACGGCGCAAGGCCTCGTCGGCAAGCTTAAAAGCCGTGCGATCCTCTAGAATCCAAACCGTTCCTTCAGCAGGCTGCTCGGGATTGGTCACATAAACAATAGAATTAAACCAGCGATCCGAGCCATCCTGACACCGCAGATACATCTCCTTATGGTACGGCCTTCCTGCGGAAAGCAGCGGACCCGCTTGCCGCCCAAGTTCAGCATATTCCTCGTCGGAACGACAAAGAATGCGCGCCGACTGACCAATGCCCGCGTCACCTTCGAAACCGAACACCTCGGCAAATTTACGATTATAGCGCTGGATTTTGCGGTCGCGGGTCAGAACAATGCAAACCGAGGCATTCGCCATAATCGATTCAAAATCGCGAAGCGCCGCGGTCAGCTTTTCCTGCGCAGCCCGCTTCTCTTCGATGTCTTCAATAATCCAAATGGTTCCCTGCGCTGTCCGCTCGGGATCACTGGCCTTGGCGATGACCCGGCACCAGAACAGATGACCGTCGGCATGGCGGAATTGCCATTCTACGGAAATGGGTTGCCCGGCCAAGAGGGAGGGCGCATAACGCTGCCCGAAGGCATCATAAGAGGCCGCGTCGGGAAAAAGCGACGAGCCGAGACGCCCGATCATCGCCCCGACCTCATAGCCGAAAATTTCGCTCGCCCGCGGGTTACAGCGCTGGACAATCCTATCTCGCGTATAAAGAATTCCGACCGAGGCGTTGTCCAGAATAGCGTTAAGTTCCAGCAAAACCTGTCTTTGCGCCGCTTCGGACCGTCGCTGACCGGTAACGTCGGTGCCGGCACCGATATAGCCAAGGAACTGGCCATCCGCCGCATATCTTGGTGCACCGCTGATCTGCACCGTAACCAAGCCCCCCTGCCGATCAGTCAGGCTATATTCGAACCCACGGAAGGGCAGCCTTCGCTTCAAGATATCGCGGTGCCGATGCCATTTCTCTGGGTCGTCCGAGGGCTCTAAACCAATGGCCAGTTCTTCACGGGTTTTACCGATAACATTCGCCGGATCGAGCCCGGTTACTTCAAAATAACGGGCTGTCACATAGGTAAAGCGCAGTGATGCGTCGGTTTCCCAGAACCAATCCGATGCGGCCTCGGCGATAGCCCGGAACCGATCCTCGCTTTCACGAAGGGCCGCGGCAAACTGGGCCTGCCTGTCAGCCTCCGCCTCAGGCCGGGGAATATTCCCTACCTCCGCCAGTCCTCTCTTCATTGGCATGATTCAGCCTGCAAGGCTTTTTTCCTTGGCCATCGAGGACCGAGGGCAACACGGCACTCTCGGCTTATCGACGGTTTCCTGTTAAGTTTCCACCCGTTGGCAGTCACGCTGCCTTATATTTGTGTTTAACAGTAATCCAACCCTGGACCAGAAAGAAGCGTTCTGTGTTCAAGACTCTCCGGGGGGCGATGTTTCTCTGGTTAAAGACTTTTACGCAGCCATCGGACGACACCATGACCGGCAGCCGCACCGGTGGCCATACAGCCCTGCAGCAAATAGCCACCGGTCGGGGCCTCCCAATCCAGCATTTCACCCGCCGCAAAAAGGCCTGGACGGCGGATGAGCATGAGCCCCTCGTCCAACTCGGCCAAGGCAATGCCGCCGGCGGTGGAAATAGCACGGGCCAAACCAAAGGGTTCAACCAAATCAAGCGGCAACGCTTTGATCAACGACGCTAGGGGCCTGTCGTCTCCAGCATGCCTTGCCTCTTGCACCAGGCCAATGGCGACAGCAGGAAGGCCAACACTTTTGCGCAAGAAATTAGAAAGCGATGCACCGCACCGCGGGCGTTCAAGACGCTCGGTCAGGCTGCGCAAACTGACATCGGGACGTAAATCCAGCACCACTCTGGCCCGACCCTCTTGAGCAAGGGTGTCCCGCAATGCGGCCGACAAGGTATAAACGGCCCCCCCTTCGATGCCGGCGCGGGTAATCATCGCTTCACCACGGACCGTCCTCCCGCCAAAGGACAGGGCTATCGTCTTTAACGGTGCACCGGCAAAACGGGCACGAAAGGTGTCGGACCAATCGACGACAAAACCGCAATTGGCCGGACGCAAAACTGTGATCGAGACCCCAGACAGCAGACTGCACCAGGAGCCGTCCGCACCCAGCCGGGGCCAGGACGCGCCGCCCAAGGCCAATACGACGGCATCGGCAGAAAAACGGGCGCCGTTAGCAAAAGTAAGGGCTCCCATTTGATCCCACCCGGTCCATTCCGCCCGCAGGACGACCCGAACATCCATTTTTTCCAGCCGCCGCAGCCAAGCGCGCAAAAGCGGGCTTGCCTTCATCGCTTTGGGAAACACCCGACCGCTGCTCCCGACAAAGGTTGGTTGACCAAGCGAGGCGCACCATTGCCGTAAAGTTTCCGGCGAGAAATGCTGCAAATGCCTTCCCATCCAATCAGCAGCCGGGCCATAGCGGGCACGAAACTTATCCAAAGGCTCGGAATGGGTGATATTGAGGCCGCTTAGTCCGGCCATCAGCAGTTTGCGGCCGAGACTGGGCATCCGCTCGAAGATCGTAACCGCGATCCCCGCGGCGGCCATAACCTCGGCGGCCATCAGACCAGCCGGCCCACCGCCGATAACAGCAACTTTAGGGGAAGGAGAAGCGTCCGCCATTTAATTGGAGAAGGCCGCAATGCCCGTCTGAGCCCGGCCCAAAATCAAAGCATGGATATCGTGGGTTCCTTCATAGGTATTAACAACTTCCAGATTCACCAGGTGATGCGCCACGCCAAAACTGTCGCAAATTCCATTGCCGCCCATCATATCGCGCGCCATGCGGGCTATCGCCAAAGCCTTGCCACAGGAATTGCGTTTCATGATCGAGGTGATCTCCACCGAGGCGCTGCCTTCATCCTTCATCCGCCCCAGCCGCAAACAGCCCTGCAGACCAAGGGCAATTTCGGTCTGCATTTCCGCCAGCTTCCATTGAATAAGCTGATTAGCGGCCAAGGGTCGGCCAAACTGCTGACGCTCCAGCACATAGCTGCGCGCCCGAGTCCAGCAATCCTCAGCCGCCCCCAGAGCACCCCAGGCGATGCCGAAGCGAGCCGAATCAAGGCAGGCAAAGGGTCCTTTCAGACCGCGCACCGAGGGAAAAGCGTTCTCTTCGGGACAAAAGACTTCCTCCATGACGATTTCTCCGGTCACCGAAGTCCTAAGACCGATCTTGCCGTGGATGATCGGCGCGGAAAGCCCTTTCCAGCCTTTTTCCAGAACGAAGCCGCGAATCTTGTCGTCATCGTCTTTGGCCCATATGACGAAAACATCGGCAATCGGACTGTTGGTAATCCAGCTCTTGACCCCGGACAGGGAAAATCCCCCCGAAACCTTGCGCGCTCGGGCAAGCATGGATGCCGGATCGGAGCCGCTATTCGGTTCGGTGAGACCAAAACAGCCAATCCACTGACCTGTCGCCAGCATCGGCAGGTATTTTTGCTTATTGGCCTCGCTGCCGAAGGCGTAGATAGGCCCCATCACCAAAGAGGACTGGACGCTGTTCATCGAGCGAAAGCCAGAATCCACCCGCTCGATTTCGCGTGCAACCAGGCCATAACTGACATAATTCAGTCCGGCACCGCCGTGAGACGTCGGAATAGTCACCCCCAACAGGCCCCGTTCGCCCATTTCCCGGAAAATGCCCGGATCCGTGCGCTCATGGCGGAAGGCATCCTGTAACCGCGGCAGCAGCTGCTTTTGCGCATAGTTCCGCGCCGCGTCCGCCACCATGCGCTCGTCCTCGGTCAATTGCCGGTCCAACAGCAGGGGATCATCCCACTGAAATGCCATTTTCTGTCTCCTGACGTGAGCGAGTTGGAGCAACCCTAACTTAGAATGACGGGAAATACAGGCTCCCTATTTTTTTAGGTTTGTCGGAATTGGCCAACTTCATTTTCATGAAGTCCGGAACCGGCTGCGCGTCACGAAGCTTCTTCAAATTTGTAAATTGTATTACGGTATCGGAAAGCTTGGGCGGAAAAACCAGCCCAATGAGGAAGCCGGTTCAAGGAAAATGCTCCTAGTGTCTTGCGAAGACGGGAAAAATCGAAGCGCGTCTGATTGCCGGGTTTCTATGAGCCGGTTGAGGAAGCCGCATGGCTGAAAAGCTTTCCTTTCTCTTGATCGAAGACAGCCAGGCCGATTTTTTATTGCTTAAGCGCCATTGTGAACGCCATGGCCTTGACGTTTCCTGGCATCGCGTCGAGTCGCAGGATCAGTTGCATGAGGCGTTGTCCCAACCCGGCTGGGATCTGGCGCTATCTGACTATTCAGTCCCCGGACTTGTCTTCACCGAGGTCTTCAAATGGATCCGTGCCGCGCAGCCCGATCTTCCTGTAATCCTGATTTCCGGACATGTCGGCGAGGAAACGGCGGTCCATTTACTGAAGCTAGGAATCCGGGATTTCCTTTTAAAGGACAAGCTGAACCGGCTGGTTCCGGCTATTTTCAACGCGCTGAGAGAAACCCAAGAAGTTCGCGCCAGAAAAATCGCCGATGGGAGACTGGAACAAGCCATCGTTAAACTAAGAAAAAGCGAAGAATTTCAGTCGGCCATCCTGAACAGTGCCATTGACGCCATCATCACGGTAACCGAAGAAGGAATTATTGAAAGCTGCAACCCGGCTTTTGAAACAACTTTCGGTTTTCACCGTGAGGCGGTTTTAGGAAAGAACCTTACCGAGGTCATTATCCCCCCGCATTACCAAAAAGCCCATCTGGAGGGAATGGCGCGCCTGAAGCAGGGCGAAAAGCCAAAAATTCTTGGAAAAAGAGTTGAGGTCTCGGCCCGGCATGCAAATGGTTCCGAGTTTCCGGTCGAGATCATCCTCAATTATCTTCCCGAGGTTGGCCGATACACCGCTTTTCTGCATGACATCTCCAAGCGCAAACGCCAAGAAGAGATGGTGGCGACCCTCTTGGCCGAAAAGGAAGCCATTCTTGAAAATGCGTTGGTCGGCATTGTTCTCCTGCGTCATCGCCAGATCGTCAGCTGTAATAAGCGCTTAGAGGAAATCTTCGGCTATCCGCCCGGAGAAATGATCGGTCAGTCCACGCGGATACTTTATCCCAGTGAAGAGGTTTTCATTTCTATTGGCGCCGAGGCCTATCCCACCGTTAGTCGCGGCGTAAACTTCAGCAAAACACTGATGCTAAGGCGGCGGGATGGCAGCACATTCTGGGGCGAATTGACCGGCCGGGCCATTGATCCATCGCAGCCCCAGGACGGCAGCATCTGGATCTATAGCGATATTACTGAGCGAAAAAATGCCGAGGCCGAACTCGCTATCGCGGCGATTGCCTTCAATTCTCAGGAAGGAATGGTCGTTACCGATGCCGAAGGCGTGATCCTCCGTGTCAATCAGGCCTTTACCAAAACGACGGGCTATAGTGAAGCCGAGGCCATCGGCCAGACGCCGCGTTTCCTCAAGTCTGGACGCCACGACCAAATTTTTTATCGAGACATGTGGGACACGGTAAAAAGAACAGGCTCATGGCAAGGAGAAATCTGGGATCGCCGAAAAAATGGTGAAGAATATATGGTATGGTTAACGATTTCTTCGGTGAAAGATAATGACGGAGTTGTTACAAATTATGTAGGAACACAATTTGATATTACGGATCGCAAGCAAGCTGAAGAAAGAATTCAGCACCTTGCTTTCTTTGACCAACTCACGGGACTTCCCAATCGTACTTTGCTTTTGGATCGTCTGAAGCAGGCGATGACCGCCAGTTTGCGCAACGGCAATCATTGCGCGCTGCTTTTGGCTGACCTGGACGATTTCAAAAACATCAATGACTCCCTTGGTCATGAGGCTGGCGATGCCGTGCTCAAGGAAGTTGCGCGGCGATTGACGGAATGCATACGCGATGACGATACCGTTGCCCGATTAGGGAGTGATGAGTTTCTGTTGATGCTGGTTGGGCTGAGCAAAGACCAGACCGAAGCGGCAACCCAGGTTGAACTGATCGGCGAAAAGATTCTGGTGGCCTTGAACCAACCACACAGTATTAACGACCAAGCCTATCAATGTACGCCCAGCATTGGCGCTACTTTGTTCAAAGGACAGGACGCTTCTGTCGACAATTTGTTGAAACAGGCTGACCTTGCCATGTATCGGGCCAAATCGTCCGGCCGCAATATGGTCCGATTCTTCGATCCAGAGATGGAAACGGCCGTGACGGTTCGGGCCCGTTTGGAGGGCGATCTTCGTGATGCCGTTCAGAAGGAACAGTTTCTGCTTCACTATCAACCTCAGGTTACCAGCGATGGAGCGGTCACAGGCACGGAGGTTCTTGTCCGCTGGCAACACCCACAGCGCGGCATGGTGTCCCCCGCACAGTTTATCCCGCTCTCGGAGGAAACCGGTTTAATCCTGCCTTTGGGAAAATGGGTGCTGGAAACCAGTTGCCGGCAATTGGTCAAATGGGCAAGCCAGCCCAAAATGTCCAACATCATCGTTGCCGTGAACGTGAGTGCCCGCCAGTTCAAACAACCGGATTTTGTTGAACAAACTCTGGAAGTCCTTAACAAAACAGGCGCCAATCCCGAACGGCTGAAACTGGAATTGACCGAAAGCATGTTGGTGGAGAACCTGCAGGATATTATCGAGAAAATGTCTGCGCTGAAGGCCAGGGGTGTTGGATTTTCGTTGGATGATTTTGGAACCGGCTATTCATCCCTCTCCTACCTTAAGCGTCTGCCGCTTGATCAACTCAAAATCGACCAGTCTTTCGTACGAGACGTATTGAGCGACCCCAATGATGCGGCCATCGCTCGAACCATCGTTGCCTTAGCGCAAAGCCTAGGCCTTGCCGTCATTGCTGAAGGTGTAGAAACCGCTAACCAAAGGGACTTTCTGGCAGACTCAGGATGCCATGCCTATCAAGGGTATTTTTTTAGTCGTCCCCTGGCGCTGGAGGGGTTCGAAGCCTTCGTACAACGGGATGTGCCGGTCAGACCTTAATCAGTTTGGCGATGGCCAAATGCAGATCGCTTAGCCCAAAGGGCTTTTCCATAAAGAGGTCGACACCGGCAGCATAGGCCTCCTTCTCCGCCTCATCGCCCCGCACCGCCGTCACCAAAAGAATCGGAAGCATTGGGTCAATTCCATCAACCCCGGCCCGGATCCGCCGAGTGCATTCAAGGCCGTCCATGACCTCCATTTTCCAGTCCATTATAACAATGGCAACATCGCCGCCTTTTATCAGGCTAAGCGCCTTTTCGCCGTTGTCCGCTTTGGCAACTTTATTGATGCCAAGGCTTTCCAGAACTATTTGGACCAAATAGCGCGTTTGCGGATCGTCATCGACGACCACCGCGCGTTTGACGCTCATGGCGTAACTCCGGGTTGCGTATCTAACATTGCTTTAACCACACAACAGTAAACTCGTCCGGGAATATTAAGAAGTAAGAATTTGTTTTTGTTACGAGGATCCCACTGTCGCGAACGCAATCGAGGCCAGTGTCACGATTCCGAACTTCGCACGACGCTCCAGTGTGGTGATTTTTAAGTTCGTGCGATTTTGCCATCGGCACTTTCACGAACTTAAAAATCGAAAACCACACTAGAAACAATTAGTTGCTAGTGTCCTGATCGATTCCGAAGTTCG
>Ga0007854_10002292_pt1 | contig 11908 bp, 8 predicted proteins | sample CryBogCBH12Aug08_FD_60382 | JGI IMG/M metagenome (GOLD analysis project Ga0007854, IMG submission 60382) | Freshwater microbial communities from Crystal Bog, Wisconsin, USA - CBH12Aug08 | ecosystem: Environmental > Aquatic > Freshwater > Lake | place: Crystal Bog, Wisconsin, USA | collected... | reverse complement strand
TGGGGCGTGATGGGACGATTACATATGGCCCAACTATACGTGAATGGTGGATTTGATACAGCCGTTATCAAGCTTCCCACGCTGTTGGACAATAAGCTCTTTGCTCAGATTCTCAGTGGCGTAACAAGCGCAGGCGCTTTCGCCGCGTTTATGTCCACCTTCTCTGGCTTGCTCGTTTCGATGTCCGGTGCGTTTGCCCATGACATTTACGGTCGCATCTTGAGGCCTACTGCTTCGCCCCAAGATCGGTTGCGTGCGTTTAAGGTCGCTGCGATTGGTGTTGGAATTGTTTCCATGGGCCTGGGACTCATGGTCGAGACATTTGATATCGCAACAATGGTTGGCTGGGCGTTCGCCATTGGCGCAGCGTCATACTTCCCGCTATTGCTTCTTGGCTCTTGGTGGAAGGGACTCACGAAGTATGGTGCAGCAGCTGGAATGCTACTTGGTGGACTGCTTTCGCTGGCAGCGATTGTCACGAACATGCTTCTGGACAAGAAGGTGCTGACGATGGATTTACCTCCACTCGTTCGAGCCTTAATGGAGCAACCTGCAATCTGGGGTGTTCCACTCTCGATCCTAACTATGATCGTGGTTTCCAAGGCTACCAAGGACAAGCTACCAAGCGACGTGACTTGGAAGATGCTCAAGCTCCATGCTCCGGAAGAGATGGGCCTTTCCAAAGATTACATCGAAGCTTAATTGCCATTCGTGTACTGCAGAACGATTGGAGGGGCAGCAGTTTGGACTGCCCCTTGCAACCGTTGATAGAACTGACTCATAAGGATTCTTGCGTAGGGCTTCTCCGTTTTGCCCCAGGGCCATTACTTTTTGTCTGCTCGTACATTCTTTGGTGCAGATTAACTTCTATGCCCGCGAGAGCAATCAAGGATTTGTTTCGGTTCCAGAAAAGCAAAACTTCCTCTGGAATAACTCGTCCCGTGCGCCATTGCGAAACCTTCTGTTTCCCCTAATTGGTATTTCTAGCGTCCATCCTTGGACGCTAGGTCACGGTCACATCCCAAGGATTAATAGTTTCAGGAATTAGTAGGGATGATTGAATCGCGACAATGGTCTATGTTGGTCACGAGTCATCGATGGTGACGGAACGGGTGCGTCTACCCAAGCTTTTGGCTAGGAGGAAGGGTTTGGGATTCTGGTGGGCCCGGCGGGGCTCGAACCCGCGGCCAACGGCTTAAAAGGCCGATGCTCTACCACTGAGCTACAGGCCCACCAGCAACCGAAGATAATACCAGATTGATACCGCCTTATCTCGACGAACAGGCGGTAACTCTCTACTGATTCCGACGGTCTGGGTATGCAGCGACTTCGGCTGCAATGAGCGATTCCACTCCCTTGACCGGTCTGAGGCATATCGTGAGGTCATTCGCGCGGTCATCCCAGTTGAGCCAGTTCTCAGGCAGGTAATACTCGCGCTGAGGACCTTGTTGCCAAATCCGCCCCAGCAAATGCCCATTGAGGTAGATGAACCCGTTGCCTACCGAGGTGATCAGCAATCGGCGAGTAGCCTCCACCTTTCGCTTTGCGGGCAGATTGAAACTCATCTTGTACCAACTCATCAGATGATTTGATGCGGGAGCGGATGGCACTGGATCTGCGGCCGAAACCTTGCGACGAATTGTGCTGGCACCATCCAACCATACAGTGGTCCATTCCTCGCCCAGATTCGTGCGCCAGAACCACTGAGATCGAACTCCTTCCATTACTGGAGCGATCATCCAATTGAGTTTGATAGTCGAAATTGGCTTGGCCATCAACATGACAGGCTTGGTGAGCCCTCCAATTCCATCTTGATTGCGAACCACTACAGCTATCGTGTTGGCACCGACGCGCAAGTACTGCTTAACATCAAAGGTCGCCGGAGTATCCCATTGATGGTGCTCTCCAACCTTGTGTCCATTGACATAAACCCATCCTTCATCGTCAATCGATCCGAATTCAAGGGTAGTTTGACCGGCATCCAGCGCTGCTTGTGTCAAGTTGATCGCTGATCGATATACGGCAACCGCAGAGGTGCCATCCAGTTCCGGAATGCCGTGTCCCGATTCAATTGTTACAGGTCGAAAATCGGCCGAACTATACTGATCTGAGACCTCAGCAGTGGCGTCGATCGAGGACACCTTCTTAACCCACCAATTTCCGATTTCCTGGACAGGAACCGAACCAGTTACGAGCTGAACATCCTCCAGTCCTCGCGGACCATCCATTGGACCACCGTTGGGGAATCCAGAATTTTCCAAAAGTACTTCCAACTTGTTGCCGGTTGGTTTGAGTCCAAGGACGGTATAAAGGGCGTGGCCCATCTTGTTTCCATTGCTGGAAATGATTTTGCCGTTTACACGGACAACTGCTTGTTGGTTGTCAAATGCTTTCAGCCAGACAGTGAGATGATTTGCCTTGGGTGAATCGAACGCTGTCGAATAGGCTACGTAACGAGAATCGTAGATTCCCTGCTTTGCAAATGGAACACCCAATTGGGCTGGCTGCCAACGAGACCCACCATCCTCACTTCTCTTGAGTGCGTTGACAATTCGGACCGAGTTGGCTGTTCCTGGCGCTGAGATTTCTGGTGCCGCCTTTGGCAACCAGGCTCCTGTATTCGGATCGTTCGATCCTTTCGGCAAGTAAAGAACCTTAGATCCGAAAGGCTCCAAGTCATAGTGGAAGGTCATTCCGGCAATCGTGGTCTCACCTGATCGTGCCTGATCATGTTTTCGATTCCGAACGAAGATATACCGATCTCCCTCCGGTGTCACACGAATGGCCACTTCGATATTCTCGTCGGTATTGGTTGGTTTATCGGAGAGAAGAATCGACCGAGCCAACTTGGGGCCATGTTCTTGGAGCATTGCTCCCAATGCCGAAACTGCCTGGTAGCGCAGACCAATCGCGCCATCCTCCCGGATAGGAGCATTGTAGTCGTAACTGGTGGTGATATTGGGGGGCGTTCGGTCACCAAAATTAGTGCCGCCAAACAACATGTAGTAGTTCAGGGCAGTAAGGCCATTCTGGATATCGTAGAGAGTCAAATTGTTGATTTGCGAAGCCGTTAGCCCACCCTGATCTTCTGCCAGCAAACCACCGTTTTCAGAGAACCAGCCACCCTGCATTTCCATGACCATCAACGGTGCCTGAGGCTGCTTCTCCCGAAGATGGTCAAGAGACCATTTCGTGCCTTCGACGTCCCATCGAGGATAGAAATTGCAGCAATCAAAGACTTGGCTCAAAACTGAGTCCTTGCTTCCGCGAATTTGCCGGGTCCAGCAAGTTACAAGCGGCACGTCAATGCCACTCAAATGGGCTTGATCAGCAAGAGCTTTGAGCTGACCGATGTGGACATCATCACCACCACCTGAATAGTCGTACTCATTCTCAATTTGGAACAGAATAACGCCTGGCTTGCCAACAGGTCGATGCGTGATCTGAAAGGGGGCTACGACTGGACAGACCGCTTTGTACCAATGACGGCACCAATCCAGATAAGTGGGATCATTGGTACGCAGCCATTGCCCGACACCCAAATTGGATGGCCGGTATTGCATCAGCCACTGAGGATATCCGCCGCTATCCCATTCAGAACAGATATAGGGTCCTGGTCGGACGATGACATTGAGGCCAAAGTCATCAATGGCCATCTTCAGCCATTCTTCGCATTCCTTAAGGTCCACCTTACTGAAATCGTTCAAACCAGACGGTGAACCCTTCTCGTGCCAATTCCATGCAATATAGGTTTCGACAGTATTGAAACCGGCAGCCTTTATCTTCTGGAAACGATCTGCCCAAAGTTCTTTGGGGCATCGAAAATAGTGAAAGGCACCACTATAAATAAATGTGTCTTTGCCGTTGATCGTAAAACACTGACTGTCGTATCGGATTCGATTGCCGTCGGTGAATTTCACTTGAGCAGGTGAAATAGCGGAAAGCGAAACAGCGAGCAGGGTGCTGGCCCAAAGGAGCTTTTTGGTCATGCTGACCATCAGTCAAGCACACCAAACCAAAACGGCGCAAGTAGAAATACTCTTACCTTGCGCCGCTTTTTATTGAGTTGTGCAAATTAGCGGAATCGCCAAACGATTCCACCACTTCCACCTTGGATCTGCTTGGCATCGTAATCCTTGGCATGACCATCAGCAAAGATGATGGGGGTAAACCCTTCGTCTTTACCAGTGCTCATGTAACGACAGTAGATCGGCTTGAGAAGATCGGCCGCCAAGTCAGGCGACTCCTTCACCAAATCGCGATCACTGACGAGTGGTGGGCTCAGCTGAGGCTTTTCCAGGTTCGGGATACCGTTGTACGGGCTGAACTCATAGCCGCGATAATTCGAACCGGTAGGACCATTGGGGGTTACCGCAATCAGACCAATCGCCGAGATGTTCTCACTCTTATCGAATTCCGCTGCCGATTTGAATGCCAGACAACCTGTGGTGTCCTTGGCATCATCCGCACACCCTTGATCCTTATCAATGGCGGTAGCAGAGCTGTATCCGACGGACATCTGCCCGCGATCTGCCCAGGTTTTGGCAAACTGTCCTTCACTACCTGGAGCAACGAAGAGACGTTCATCCTTAACCAAATCGAGCAGATTGTTTTGCCACATCTTCTCGGGGGCCGTATCAGGTAGGCCGTAATTGGTAGAGGGCAATAAACGATCGTCGTTTTGGCCGGAGTACATGATGAGAGCCGTTCCGAGTTGCTTAGCCTGCGTAAGGGCAGTGGCTCTTACACCACTTTCCTTCGCTTTGGCAAATACTGGAAAGAGGATGCCTGCCAGCACGGCGATGATGCCTATTACAGAAAGCAATTCAACGAGGGTAAAGCCTTTTTTGGTTATTTTGTTAGTCTTCATCGTCTTTCCCCTAGTTTTCGGAGCTCCCCGTTGCTGCACCAGAATTGTCCGAGCTTCCTGATGCTGCTCCAGAACTTTCACTATCGCTTCCAGCTTCTTCCAACGATCTCTTCATAGAGCCTATCACGCCACGCATCTGTTCGGGAACCATGCTTTCGTCTGGCTTTACGCCTTTCTTAAGAGCCATTTGCATGAACTTCAACGGATTCCCATTCTTCTTTGCTCGTTTTAGGTAGATCGCTTGGGATTTATCCATCACCACTACTGTGTCTTCACCCGTCCAAGCCAAGTTCATACTTATGACTGGTGGAATCTGATCACCGGTGTCGCCAGTAGTCCGAACGTCCCGCATTGCAACAATAGTGCCCTGCTGCTCAAACTTTCCATTCGCTACTGTTTCCGAGTGATCGTTAAGCAAATCTATCTTAACAATGCCCTTGTCCGTAAACAGAAGGGACCCTGACTGAATAGTGTCCTTTGCCACCCATGCCTTTTCAGGGTTGGTTGCTACCGTCTTGATGACTTGCCATCGCCCAATCAGGCTATGATGCCGACCTTTCCCGGTCAACGATCGAAGCATTTCCCAATCGTCCTTCCAAGGTTGATAGACATAGGCAGCACCACCCAACATCAAAATGAAGACGAAGCCAAACAGGCTTTTCGAAGATCCTGGTTCGGCGTAGGATCTCTTCTTCTTCTTCTTCTTCTTTGTCGACTTGTCCAGACCGACTCCGATAGGAACGAATTTACAGTGGGGACACTTATCTCCACCCGTCCAAGCAATGCCACATCTGGGACACTTTTCTAGGTCCATAGGCTCATTATAATGACGTCAAACTCAATTCTCCACAACATATTCTTCGTCAGATTGGGTCTAAGCTCGAACAATTTTGTCTAAATTCCTGTTGCACCACTCAGATCATTACAAAATCCAGCACGTTCGCACAAGAACGACCTGATCTGTCACGTTTTTGTCACGATTTCAACCTGAGACTCTCACGCGAGATCAGTCTTCACCAAGTAGTTTTCTGAGGCGTTCCTTTTCCTCTCGCTCAATCTGACGTTGGATGACATCATCGATATATATCTCTCTCTTTTCCTTTTGTCGCTTTTGATAGGCTAATTCTTCTTTCCTTGCTTTGCGGTCTTGCCAAACCTCACCAAACCGGATGCCGCCCGAATTTCTCAGCGTCATGTAACAGGTTAGGATTCCGACTAAAGCAAATAGAAAGTAAAACCCTCCGCCTCGGGTCAAAGAGAAGACCAAAAGGAAAGGGGCAAGGATCAGACCGAAATGCGCTGCGGCGCGAGTTGCCTTGATTGCAGATAATTTGAAGTTCAAAATGGCTTGGAGTGCCAAGCCACCGTCCCACGGCAGGACCGGTATCAAATTCAGGAAGCCCATCAGGACTTCAATCCAAGCAAGCTCCTCAAAGATAAATGCTTGACTGCCGATGGCATCGCCACCAAAGTGAGCTATCGCAAAGCAAAGCCCAGCAAATAGAAAAGTTACAGCCGGTCCAGCCAAAACAATGAGCAGTTGTTGAGAGGGCTTCGTCGATCCTGCACCGGACGCATACCCACCAAATCCATGCAACATGATGGTGATGCGACTTTCACGGAAATACTTGGCGGTTAAGGCATGTCCCAACTCATGACAAAGGATCGAGAAAACTATCAGGAACGCATATTCCAGATTGAACAGGAGTGTCAGCCCTGAAGTTTGGAGAGCTGGCCACACGAAAAATAGAATCGAGATGTGAATGTAAACCGGAATTCCAAAGATATTGAAAATCCGCCTGTGCCAACTGAGGATGCGATTGATGAGGCTGAAGTCCAAAATGGTTCCTATGATCTCAACGGGAGATTGAGCATCCATTAGACCCAAACGGGTGACGATATTGTTTGAATTCTGACCCTACTTTCTCCTAACGATTTCTCGTGTAAGCAAAGTGGTCGTGAATAAAAGCATGGTCACGGCGGTAATGATCAAGAATCCTTTTTCACGCGCAGATTTGGCATTTTCTGCTGAATTTGCGGCGGAAAATCTTGGATCGGAAGCCAAATAGCGTACATCGATGAAATCGGTCAAAGGTACAGGTTCCGCTTGGCCAAAGTATCGTTTGCCATGGACGATGAACGAGTAATTTGCGTCACCAGCATGCATCCTCTCCCTTGCAACGGAACTCAATACCTCAGCAACCGCGTTCTTTCCGTGATGATCCAATTCCGACGCGCGTTCCATTTCTGGCATCGCCCAACCAATAAGCAGTAGGGTCAAACCGACCAATGCCAAGACAGAAAGAATGAAGAATGCTTGAACCTGGCGGAGCGGCTTATTCGGCATGGTCTACTATTTCTCCTGCAGTTTGGTAGAGCGCTTCAACCAGTTCACTGACGAAGTACCGACCCTTTCGCTTCGCCTCAGAGTACCAAGGATTCATCAAAACTGAGCGCAGCAAGAAGACTCCTTGTTTGCGGTATTCGTCTTCGGTCACACCCAGTCGTTCCAAGAATGGGGCCACCGTTTGGATCGAGTATTGCTGAACGTGCAGGCTGGTGCGGCTGAGGAAGAAAGGCTGATCGTACACCCGTTTTCCGCTCTTGTCTGAGACCGTAAACCGATCATAGATCGCACGATTGAGTGCATTAACTTCCGCTAGTGAGGCAGTCGATCTCTTGCGGAAAGCGAAACAGAGTATGTTTGAATCTGGAGCTGCAATCGGGATGGCCTGAACGCTTTGGCCCGGAACCCAAGAATTGAAATCCTCTAACAAAGTATTCAGTTCACACGCGTTTCGGATTCCCTCTCGAATCAACCGTCCATGCCCCTCGTTATCCAAAGGAATCAAAGAGTGGCTCAGCCAAACGGCTGCTGCGGCGGCACCTGGCTTACTTCCTTCCAGGATGTAAAGTCCAACGTTATCCGAGTGTCTTTCACACTCTACGTCGCCAACTGAATCTTCAATGTAGGCGGCGTCCTGCCGCGCCAACGCCTTCACGATATCCGACTTAAAGCATATCGCACCCGCCGGGTATGGAACATAACCCAATTTATGCGGATCAATCGTGACGGAATCGCATTCCTTCATCGCCTCCAGGGCATCACAGTTGTGTGAATCGGGAAGACCGATAGAAACAGAACGAACTTCGCCTCCGATCTTGACAGTGGCAATAGGTTCACCCATTCCAGCTCGATTTGGGATTGTAACGGTTCGGAGGTAACCACCATAGGCCGCATCAGCATGGAGCCAAAACTGATCATCCTGCTGAGCTCGAATTTCGGCGATCTTGTTGACAGGATCAACAGCTCCTTCTTCAGTGGTTCCTACCACTGTCACCACAGCCAAGACATGATTCCCTTCCACTTGGACCTTGAACAACTGCTCTTGGAGATCATCAGTATCCATTTGGAAACGATCGGTCACCCGAACCATACGAAGTGCATCACGCCCCAAACCCAAAACATCCAAAGCCTTCTTGATGGAGTAGTGCTGAGTCTCGGGGGCAAGGAGGATTGGACGAGAATCCAGATTACGAAAAACCTGTTCACAGCCACGTTGCTGAATGTTGAACTTAGATTCAGCATACGCTCTAATTGCATCTTCCGTGGGAGCGTCTCGAAAGAGTTGGGCAAACGCTTCTAAAGTCTTCAACGGGCTGGTACCAAGACCAATCTCTAGGGGCTTGAGCCCCAACGTTTGACGCATCTCTTCAATAGCAAGAGGCAGATACTTTACGGTTCGGGCAATCCACAAGGCTTCAATATTGGCAACCGTTCCCCCACTTGCCAAGTGAGCCCAGCTTTCGTCTCCATAGCCCACCATTCGAGCAATCATCTGTGCTGATTCAAGCTCGAGTCGAACCGTCACCGGTGCGGCTTCGCTGGTGACGTTATTCGGGTTGTAGAGCATCGCCGCGAAGTAGCCCGCGATGGCTGGCATCGTCTGTTCTGACACCATGTGTGCCGCGTAACGAGGACTATGAAATGGAAAGTCAGCCTTGAGGCGAGCCATCAGCTCGAAGAGTCGATCATCGAAACGGTCCCGGAATGCCTCTCCCATTCGACGGCTCTCGGCATCAATCACCAAGCCATCTTCGGGGTAGTAGTTTCGGCGCCATGCGTAATAGTCGGCAAGAATCTTCCCAACACAATCGGAAAACCAGTCTCCGTTCTCCCCTTTGGGGCCAGCAAACCAAGCAGAAGATTCAGTCAATCAGTATCCTCAGGTCAAACCTTCGTCTATTGGATTCAATTCAATGAAGGTTGTTCCACTAGTTGCCATACCGGCAATGTTCTTGAACTGCCCACATGAATCCACGAATGGACTCGATGGACGTTCCAGCTGAAACTGAACCGCAGGTCGTCACAACCAAGCCGCCATCCTTACCCACGGCATTAAAATCTCTCATCACTTCGGCTTCGACTGCTTCAAAGCCTCGATCTCGGAGAGTATTTGGGGCTACTTCGCCGTGAATTACGGCGTTTGGCATATGCTCTCGGATAAGTGATGCAGGCAAGGTGGGTCCGAAATTGACCCCGTGAAATCCAACCCTCGACAAGATTGGTAGCAAATGTCGCATCTCCGAGTCGGAATGTTGATACCGGTAGTCACCAAGTGCAGGAGCAAAAAACTCGGTCACCCTCTTGAGCGCCGGATAACAAAATTCTTGGTAAAGGTCCGGAGAATAGAGGGCGCAGTTGTCGTCCAGCCAGTAGTAGCCGTTGTATCCAACGCCAGCCTCGTCTGAGACTATTTGGTGATACCGAATAATGATGTCACCTAGAAGTTCGAAGAAACTTCCCATGATCTCTGGGTAATCCATAACCCAATACAGACAATTCATAGTGCCGACGATTGATGTGGCTTGGGTTGCCGGACCTCTTGAGCCAGCCCTACGAGTTGGCTTCGAACCATCTTCATTCGGGCAAACAGATGAAATCTTGCCACCAGAAGAAAATATCTTATTTTTCAGGTCACCGTCAGACCATTGCCCAATCTGCTTAATTCCTGACTCCAATTCATCGATGGATTGGTACCCGGCTTCCAACCAAGGCGTACCCCCTTCGACCACATGGCGCTCGGAACCCATCACTTCCTCAATCCGGAGGATTGCTGGAGGATCGACGGACTCAGAAAAGAAGCGACGTCCCAGCGACTCTTCAAGTCGGTCATTACACCGACGATTTGTTTCAGCCCGATATTCGGCATCGGAGAAATACTGCACCGTGCTCGGCACTGCCATTTCTTCCAATAGCCAGTGATCGTCAATCGAGATTTCGATCGGAGCTCTTGGTTTATCTGTCCTGAACGGCCGATCACGAGACAAGTCGTTCTCAATCCAAAATTCACGGACATCGAAGTCTGGGGCTCGATTGGGCATGATCAAGGGCTGGTGTATACCATTGCGAGTTACACCTTTGGAAACTGGACGTATCCAGCTTCAATCAGTTCCCTTTTTGCCACTTTGAACCTGTATGGGGTTCTACGTCCATGAAACTCCTGACGAGCAAGACTGACCCAAGAGGTCTATTCTGAAGACTGAAGACCTCGCTCCTCTGGAGTGATTTGGCGCAGGCGCTTAACCCTATCGCCGACCAGACACTCTCCGGATCGAAGCTTTATCGGGAGTATTGAGTGAATCCGAACCGAAGCGATCTAACCACGCCGCCAGACCTCACAACCGAACGAAGGACTGGACCCGTCCGAGTGCAGCGGCCAATCTATCTGGATACTATTCCGCCTTGCAACCACGCTTGTCCTGCGGGTGAAAACATCCAGGCATGGCTGTCACTGGCGACAGAAGGTAAGTTCCGAGAAGCTTGGGATGTGATCGTTCGAGATAACCCGATGCCAGCCATTCATGGCAGAGTTTGCTATCACCCCTGCGAATCGAACTGTAATCGGAAGGAGTTTGATAACCCGATCAGCATTCACGCCGTTGAGCGATTCTTGGGCGACAAAGCTCTGGATGAGAAATGGACACCCGAGATCAAAGTTCCATCGACAGGCAAACGTATTCTGATCGTTGGTGCTGGTCCCAGTGGACTCTCTTGTGCACATCACTTGGCTCTTCTTGGCCATCAAGTCGAAGTTCGCGATGCCGCTCCTAAAGCAGGCGGAATGATGCGATACGGCATTCCTGCCTACCGACTACCACGAAATATCCTGGACGGGGAGATCGCCCGGATTGAAAGACTCGGTGTCGTCTTCAAGCTCAATGAGCGAGTGGCAGACCTCAAAGAGGCGATGGAATCAGGCAAGTTCGATGCCTGCTTCGTCGCAGTTGGTGCCCATCTCGGCAAGAAGACGGAGATCCCAGCTCGAGACGCAGGCAAGATTTTAGACGCCGTGACTTTTTTGAAAGATGTGGAGTCTGGGAACGCCCCCGCTCTCGGACGCCGTGTCGCTATTTACGGGGGCGGAAACACTGCCATGGATGCAGCCCGAGTCGCCATGCGGCTTGGCTCGGAACCGCTGATCATTTACCGACGCGACCGAGCCCACATGCCTGCCCATGAAATCGAAGCGGATGAGGCGATTGAAGAAGGCGTCGACATTCATTGGCTGAGAACGATCAAATCCATCGAATCCACGACGATGACCGTGGAAAAGATGGAGATCGATGAGAAGGGTCGCCCCCGACCAACTGGCGAGTACGAAACCATCGAAGCCGACGACCTCATCTTGGCTCTTGGTCAAGACACCGATACCAGCTTCCTTCGCAAGTTAGACAAGATTGAATTCAAGGACGACGGAACAGTCATCGTGGACGAAACGATGATGACGGGTCAACCAGGAGTGTTTGCAGGCGGCGACATGGTGCCATCGGAGCGCACAGTGACGATTGGTGTGGGCCACGGTAAGAAAGCCGCTCGCAACATTGATGGATTCCTTAAGGACAGCCCCTATGCAAAGGCACCAAAAACCTCAGTTGCCACCTACGACAAGCTGAAGCTCTGGTACTTCGCAGGCGTAAAGCAACAATCCCAACCCCACATCGACCTTGAAACCCGTAAGGACGGTTTTGGAGAAG
>Ga0007854_10002291_pt1 | contig 11909 bp, 10 predicted proteins | sample CryBogCBH12Aug08_FD_60382 | JGI IMG/M metagenome (GOLD analysis project Ga0007854, IMG submission 60382) | Freshwater microbial communities from Crystal Bog, Wisconsin, USA - CBH12Aug08 | ecosystem: Environmental > Aquatic > Freshwater > Lake | place: Crystal Bog, Wisconsin, USA | collected... | reverse complement strand
AGCCACCTGCGCATGCGTGCAGGGTCCCACAGGCCACGCGGCAAAAACAGAACGATAACCACCAGAATCAGCCCGTTGGCAACCAGCCGGAAATCTTTTAAGCTGCGCAGGAGTTCGGGCAATAGCGTGATGATCAGCGAGCCCAGAACCGGGCCCACCAGATTATTGATACCACCCAGAATGGTCATGGTGAGAATTTCAACGCCGCGGTCAAAACCAAATTCGCCAGGGCCGATAAAGAACGTCAGGTGGGCGTTGAGGGCACCGGCCAGGCCCGCAATAGCGGCCCCCAAGACAAAGGCCAGCAGTTTGTAGGCGTTGGCGTGTACGCCCATCAGGTTGGCAGCGGTTTCGTCTTCCTTGATGGCCTCAAATGCGCGACCGGCCCGCGAACGCCGCATACGCGTCAGGATGTAGCAGGTGAGTAACACCGCCAGCAAAACGTGCCACCATTGCGTAGCTTGCGGAATGCCGTTGAGGCCCAGCGCGCCGCCGGTGATCGACTCTGTATTCAGAATCAGTATGCGCACCACTTCGCCAAAAGCAAGCGTCGCCATCGCCAGATAAACACCCGACAGGCGCAGCGTGGGCGTGCCGATAATAAGCGCCACGACCGACGGCGTGAGCATGCCAACCAGCACCGCCAAGCCGAACGGTGCATTGAGCTGCAGCGTCATCAGGGCCGAGGCATAGGCGCCCAAGCCCATGAAGGCAGCGTTTGCCATCGCCAGCATGCCGCACGACAGCGTCAGGTAAATGGAAAGCGCGAGCAGCGTATTGGTGCCCAGCGTGAGCACCAGATTGCTGTAGACCGACCAGAAGTTGTCGAGCGCTTCAAGCATGGCAAGACGGGGTGGTCGAGTGGAGCGTTGTTTGCATCAGACCTTGCGCTCCTTCAAGCTGCCAAACAGGCCTTTGGGGCGCACCAGTAAGACCAGAAACAACAGGCCGAAGGCCACCGCATCGCGCATCGTGGAACCAATATAGGCCACCGACAACACTTCGGCAAAGCCCAGAAAGAGGCCTGCCAGCATGGCGCCGCGAATATCGCCCATACCGCCCAGAATAATCACGGCGATGCCCTTGTGCAGCACCGGCTGACCCATCAGCGGGAAGAGGGCATTCGAATACAGCCCGATCAGCACCCCCGCCAGACCACCCATGGCCGCAGCAGAAAATGAAGTCACCATGAAAAGGCCTTCGACATTGATGCCCAGCAACCGGGCCGCTCTGGGCGATTCGGCAATAGCGCGCAGAGCCCGTCCGAGCTGCGTTTTTTTGAGCGCCAGCAGCAGCAAGGTCATCAGCACAAACGAGAGCAGGATGATGCCCAGCTCCAGTTCGGTAACGTGAAGTCCCAGAATGGTGAGCGGGTCCTGCGGCAGCAAGCCGGCCGGAAAACGCTGGTTCTCAGCCCCGAAAAGGCCTTGCGTCAGATTGTTGATGGCAATACCAAGACCAATCGTTGCAATCATCGGAATCAGGTGCGGCACGTTGCGGGCGCGCAAGGGCCGCAGCACCAGCACGTCAATCAGCAGGCCAGTTATTCCGCTGAAGAGGCAACCCGCCAGCAACGCGCCCCACAGCGGCATCTGCAACTGATTGATGGCCATCAGCGCAGCGTAGGCCCCCACCATGAAGACCGCGCCATGCGAGAGATTTACAACCCCCAGCACGCCGAAAACCAGCGTGAAGCCCAGTGCAAACAGTGCGTAGACGCAGCCCAGCGAGAGCGCGTTGAAGAGTTGTTGTTCGAGCACGAAGTGGCGGGTAGAACCCCTGGGTCGGGATTACTTTACGATTTCAAAGTTGGCACCCTTGGTCACGCTGACGATGGGTGTCTGTTGGGCGTCGTAGCCTGCGGGCGCACCGGATTTGTCAGTCACCTGGCGGAAACTGAAAGCGCCCGTGGCGCCGCTGATCTTGACCGCCGGCAGGGCGTCGCGCAGTGCAGCGCGGTCTTTGGCCAGATCGCCGCTGAGCTTGACCTTGCGCAGCGCTTCGCTGGCAATGTGCAGGGCGTCGTAAGCCTGTGCGGCAAACTGGTCCGGAGGAGATTTAAATTTCTGCGTGAAGGCGATGATGAACTGGTTGTTTTCCTTAGCCCGGTTCTGCAGCGACCACGGGCTGCCGACCCACAGGTTGTCGGAGGAGCCCTTTGCCAGATCAAACACCTTGACCGAGTTCATGCCGTTGCCACCAATGAACGGTACATTCAGGCCCAACTGGCGCGCCTGCACCATGATGGGAGCGCCTTCGGCAATCAGGGCGGACAGAACCACGGCGTCGGGGTTGGTGGCCTTGATTTTTGTCAGTTGCGCTTTGAAATCGACATCGCCCTTGGCAAAGGTTTCGGTGGTTGTCACGGGCAGCTTCTGGTCTTCAATCGCCTTCTTGAAGTTGTCGTAGCCGCTCTTGGTGAAGACGTCGTCATTGCCGTAAAAAACAGCGACTTTTTTGATCTTTGCGTTCTTCACGGCGGTGCGGATGGTGACCGGAAGAACATCGGCTTCGGTCACCGAATTGCGGAACACGAAGTTGCCAATCGAGGTGATGCCATCGGCGGTGTTGGAGGTGCCAAAGACAACAATCTTGCTCGACTGCGCAATGGGGTCGGCCGCTTGTGCGGAGTTGGAAAGGGTGGGGCCAAACAGCATCAGCACCTTGTCCTGGAATATCAACTTCTTGAACGCGTTGATGGCTTCTTCTTTCTTGCCCTGCTCGTCTTCCACTACCAGCACAATCTTGTCGCCATTGATGCCACCGGCGGCATTGATTTCTTCGGCTGCCAGTGTGAAACCGTTGCGGATGCTGAACCCATATTGGGCAGCACCACCGGAAAGCGCTTCGGCAACACCAATCTTGATGTCGCCTGCAATTGCATGGGCCATGCAGCCAAAAGCGGCGATGGCAAGCGTGGTGCGCGAGAGCAGGTGGGTCTTCACGTGGGGGCTCCAGTTATTTTGTGTGGGTCGTTGATTTTATCAGGCCACCAGCGTGACCGACCAGATGCCGGCCACGGTCAGCAAAAGAGAGCCCAGCAGGTGCAATCCAGCCGTGCTCAACGCCAGTAAATAACGCTGTTGCATCAGCATCGTAACGACTTCGGATGAAAAGCTGGAAAAGGTCGTCAGCGCACCCAGAAAGCCGGTCACCAGCGCCAGACGCCAGGCCGGATCGAGTTGCGGCATCGCCTGAAAAACACCCATGCAGACGCCAATCAGGTAGCCGCCAATCAGGTTGGCAGCCAGAGTGCCCAACGGAATCACGGTGCCCGGGAACAGCGCAACGGTGTTAAGCCAGAGCCCGAGTTGCCAGCGCGCCAGCGCACCCACGCAGGCCCCGATGCATATTACGAATACGGAGAATGCCATCGGAATTTATACGTTTTTAGCTTGCCAGCCAACGCACATAACGGTCGACTCCGGTCTGCACATCGGCAAACTGGTGGTCACAACCGGTTGCCCTTAGCGCCGTCAGATCGGCCTGCGTAAAGCACTGATATTTACCGCGCAAGGCGTCGGGGAACGCGATGTATTCCAACTGACCCTGCTCTGCAATGGCGGGCAGCGCAAGCGGGGATTTGCCATCCAGCGCACGCATCGTATTCACAACTGCCGAAGCCACGTCGTTGAACGGCTGGGCCCGACCGGTGCCGAGATTAAAAATGCCGCTTTGGTCCGGATGGTCGAAGAACCACAAATTGACCGCCACGACGTCGTCGATAAACACGAAATCTCGCAGCTGTGCGCCCGGTGCAAAGCCACCGTATTCACCAAACAGCCGCACCTTTCCTTCTGCGCGAAACTGGTTGAACTGGTGAAAGGCGACGCTTGCCATGCGGCCTTTGTGCTGCTCGCGCGGTCCGTAAACGTTGAAGTACCGGAAACCCACCACCTGATTGGTCCGCCCCGCCTTGGTTCTCTCAAACTGGTTTCCGCATTCGCGGCGCATGCGCTGATCAAACAGCAGCTTGGAGTAACCATATACATTGAGCGGCAACTCGAATGCGGGGTCTTCCCGGAACGTGTCGGAGCCGCCATAGGTGGCTGCAGAAGACGCATAGAGCAGGCGTGCCCCGCGCTTCTGGCAGCTTTGAAACAGGTTCCACGACAGCGTGTAATTGTTGGACATCATGTACTGGCCGTTGGTTTCCATGGTGTCGCTGCACGCACCTTCATGAAAAACGGCCTCAATTTGTCCGTACTGACCGCTTGCAAACTCGTCGTAGAAAGTGCCAGCGTCGATGTAATCGGCAATCTGAAGGTCGGCCAGATTACGAAATTTTTCGCCCTGGGTCAGGTCGTCAACGGCCAGGATGTCGGTAATTCCCCGCGCATTGAGTCCTTTTACGATATTGCTGCCAATGAATCCGGCGGCGCCGGTAACCACGATACGGGTCATGCAAATAGCTCCTGATAAGAGACGGTGGCGGTACCAAACTTGCCCACCACGATGCCGCCGGCCCGGTTGGCCAGCGGAACCGCCTGACGCAGCGACATGCCGGCGCCAACCAGTGTGGCCATGGTGGCAATGACGGTGTCGCCGGCGCCCGTCACGTCAAACACTTCGCGCGCCTGGGCGCTCACGTGCAACTCGCCCTGCGCATCAAAAAGCGACATGCCTTCCTCGCTGCGGGTCAGCAGAACCGCCTCCAGATTGAGTTGCTGGCGCAAATTATGCGCTTTGGTGCGCAAGTCGGATTCGTCTTGCCACGGGCCGATTACCTGCTGCATTTCGGCCCGGTTGGGCGTGATGACGCTGGCATCGCGGTAGCGCGTGTAGTCGCTGCCTTTGGGGTCGATCAAAATGGGTTTGCCCAGCGCACGGGCGCGTGCAATCATGTCCGGAATATGGGCCAGTCCGCCTTTTCCGTAGTCCGAAAAAAGCACGGCGTCGTGCGACCCCAGCAGCTCGACAAACGTAGCGGTCTGACTGGCAAGAACCTCGCTTTTGGGCGTATTTTCAAAATCCAGCCTGATGAGTTGCTGCTGGCGGCCAATGACCCGTAGCTTGACCGTGGTCTTAAGGTCGGCATCGCGGCCAAAGTGCGGCCGGATGCCCGTTTTGGCAACCAGTTCTTCCAGTTTGTGGCTGGCTTCGTCATCGCCGACCACCGTCAGCAAGCTGGCCTGTGCGCCCAGCGTAACAGCGTTGTAGGCCACGTTGGCGGCGCCACCATTGCGCTCTTCTTCGCGTGCAATGCGCACCACCGGTACCGGTGCTTCGGGGCTGATGCGGTCGACGGTGCCATACCAGTAGCGGTCGAGCATGACGTCGCCAACCACCAGCACGCGAGAGCCAGCAATTGATTCCTGGGATATTTGAGAAGCAGAGTTTTGGGTCATAGTTCTTCAACCCGACGAGCGGGATAACTGTCCCAGGCCTGGCAGCCCGGGCACTGCCAGAAATGGCGCTTGGCTTCAAAGCCACAGGCAGCGCAACGATAGCGCGTCAGTGGCTTGACCGCATGATCGAGTGCCCGCTGGACTTGCGGATGAAACTGTTCGTGTTCGAGCTTTTCGCCGGCAATCCATTTGGCTGCGGCAACCAGAGACGGTTCGGCGGTCAGGTGGCGGGCATACCATTCACGGGCGCTCACCTCGGGTACTCCGGCGCTGGCTTCCAGCGCCACGATGGCGTCGAGCACATCGAGTGCGCGGTTGTGCTCGTATTGCTCCTTGAGAAGACTGATTGCACTGGCTGTGCTGGCGCTGTTGGCGCAGGCCAGCGCTGCGTCTGCCAGCAACGGGGCAATCAGCGGAATGGCGGTGGGTGCTGCCTGCATGGCTTCCGTCAGGGTGGTGCAGGCCAGTTGATGATCGCCCCTTTCGCGCTGTAACGAAGCCAGATCCATGCGTGGCCGGGGTGCGTCGGCTGCTGTTGCGATAGCCTCGGCCAGTTTCTTTTCTGCGCCAGCCAGGTCTTTATTTGCGCGCAGTGCTGCAGCCTGCTCACAGAGGTAATGCGCCTGGCGACCCTTGAAACTTCCCTGGCCGGCAGCTTCCAGTTTGGTTGCAATCTGTGCTGCCTGCGGCCAGTCGCGCGAGCGCTCATAGTTTGCCAGCAAGGCCAGATGGGCCTGATTCTCGAAGCGGGATCCTTCGAGCTTCAGCAAAGCGCCCTCTGCCCGGTCGAGCAGGCCGGCCTTGAGGTAATCGAGGGCCAATGCGTGTTGGGCCCGGTGGCGGTCGTCCTGACTCAGGTCACCCCGCGACAGCAGGTGCTGGTGCACCCGAACCGCGCGTTCATACTCGCCCCGGCGACGAAACAGGTTGCCCAGAGCAAAGTGCAGTTCGGAGGTGTCTGGGTCGTTTTGCACCGCTTCGATAAAAGCGTCGATGGCCTGATCCTGCTGCTCGTTGAGCAAAAAGTTGAGCCCTTTGAAATAGGCCTTTGGAGCTTGCCGGCTTTCCATGCGCAATTGGCGCAAGTCCATGCGTGAGGCCATCCAGCCCAGCACAAACACAATGGGCAACGCCAGAAGAACCAGACTGAGATCAAACGCCATGTGGGGGCTGAGAAAGTTGCGCGTCTCGCAGGGCTGCTTCGGTCGCAATTGAAGAATCTGCCGAGCCCGTCATTTCGGCGGCATTTGCCTTGCTGCCGACGGACTTGGTAGACAGCGCATGCCGATGCCGCCACCAGCGCGGAACGGTGCTCAGAATGCCAATGGCGACACCACAGGCAAAGGTGCTCAGGACCACCAGCACCATCGGGGCAGTCCATTGATGCCCGAAGAAAAAGTGAACCGTCACATCATCCTGATTATTCAGGGCGAACGCGATCAGGGTAAAAAAGACCGACGCCTTCAGGATGAACTTGAATAACCGGGCAATAGTTTGCATTGCGCTCCTCGTTGTCGAGGTGATTCTAATCGCGCTGAAGCTCCATCTGGGCGGTACGTTGGTCGACCGCTTCACGCAATGCCTTTCCGGGTTTGAAGTGGGGCACTCTCTTTTCCGGAATGGCCACGCTTTCGCCACTGCGCGGATTGCGTCCCATGCGGGGAGGGCGGCGGTTGATGGAGAAACTTCCAAAGCCACGGATCTCAATGCGATGACCGCGCACCAGCGCATCGTTCATGGCGTCCAGAATGGCTTTGACGGCAAACTCGGCATCGCGGTGCGTGAGTTGCCCAAAACGGTTAGCCAGTGCTTCCACAAGATCAGAGCGGGTCATGGCTGGGAAATATTATGGGGTGTCGTGGGTAAGAAAAAACGACCGGCGCAAGCATGCCGCCGGTCGTCTGTACAGCCAGGCTACCGGCTGGATTAGTTGTTGTCCAGCTTGGCGCGCAGCAACGCACCCAGACTGGTGGTCCCAGCGTTTTCACGGGCCGACTGCTGGCTCAGGGTTTGCATGGCTTCGTTCTGGTCTGCCATGTCCTTGGCCTTGATCGACAACTGGATGTTGCGGGTCTTGCGATCCACACTCACCACAACGGCGGTCACTTCGGTGCCTTCCTTGAGCACGTTGCGTGCGTCTTCCACACGGTCACGGCTGATTTCGGAGGCGCGCAGGTAGCCGATGACGTCGTCGCCGAGGTCGATTTCAGCGCCCTTGGCATCCACCGTCTTGACCTTGCCGGTCACGGTCTGGCCCTTGTCGTTGATCGACACGAAGGTGGTGAACGGATCGGAGTCGAGTTGCTTGATGCCCAGCGAGATGCGTTCGCGGTCGACGTCCACTGCCAGCACCAGAGCTTCCACTTCCTGACCCTTCTTGTACTCGCGCACGGCGACTTCGCCGGTTTCGTTCCAGGACAGGTCGGACAGGTGCACCAGGCCGTCGATGCCGGCAGCCAGACCGACAAACACGCCGAAGTCGGTGATGGATTTGATCGGGCCCTTGACGCGGTCGCCGCGCTTGGTGTTTTGTGCAAATTCTTGCCATGGGTTGGCCTTGCACTGCTTCATGCCCAGAGAAATGCGGCGCTTGTCTTCGTCGATTTCCAGAACCATGACTTCGACTTCGTCACCCAGGGCAACGATCTTGGAAGGAGCCACATTCTTGTTGGTCCAGTCCATTTCGGAGACGTGGACCAGGCCTTCGATACCGGGTTCGAGTTCCACAAACGCGCCGTAGTCGGCAATGTTGGTAATCTTGCCGAACATGCGGGTGCCTTGTGGGTAGCGACGGTTGACGCCCATCCATGGATCGTCGCCCATTTGCTTCAGACCCAGCGAGACACGGTTCTTTTCGGTGTCGAACTTGAGAATCTTGGCAGTGATTTCCTGACCGGCTTGCACCACTTCAGAGGGGTGACGCACGCGGCGCCATGCCATGTCGGTGATGTGCAGCAGGCCGTCGATGCCGCCGAGGTCGACGAATGCACCGTATTCGGTGATGTTCTTGACCACGCCCTGAACCACAGAACCTTCTTTGAGGGTGTGCATCAGCTTGGCGCGTTCTTCGCCCATCGAGGCTTCCACCACAGCGCGGCGCGACAGCACCACGTTGTTGCGCTTGCGGTCGAGCTTGATAACCTTGAATTCGAGGGTCTTGTTTTCGTACGGAGACAGGTCTTTGGTCGGACGGGTGTCGACCAGCGAACCCGGCAGGAACGCGCGGATGCCGTTGACCAGAACGGTCAGGCCGCCCTTGACCTTGCCGCTGGTGGTGCCGGTAACGAATTCGCCAGATTCCAGGGCCTTTTCCAGGCTCATCCAGGAGGCCAGACGCTTGGCCTTGTCGCGCGACAGAATGGTGTCGCCGTAGCCGTTTTCGACGGAGTCGATGGCCACCGATACGAAATCGCCTACTTGAACTTCGATTTCACCCTTGTCGCTCTTGAATTCTTCAATTGGCACATACGCTTCGGATTTGAGTCCGGCGTTGACAACGACAAAGCTATGCTCGATGCGAACTACTTCGGCGGTAATGACCTCGCCGGTACGCATTTCCGAGCGTTGCAGGGATTCTTCAAATAGGGCTGCGAAAGATTCAGACATTATTTAATAGTGACGCTAGTCACTGGTTCAGGTGCGACGTGAGCCGCGGGTTAAGTTACAGAACCTCCAGGCCGGAGCGCTGCTGCGCAAGGTGAGCCAGAGGGACCATGGTCAAACAGTCTTTTTCGCAATTGCCACAAACGCCCTGGTCGCTAAGCAAGCGGTGGCCGTTGTGTCAGGTCGTCGCAAAAGGCTGTTTTGTCTCCCACCAGTCAAGCACGATCTCTATCGATTTTTCAACCGTGAGCTCGGAATTGTCCAGTAGTAACGCATTTTCGGCAGGCCGCAAGGGAGCGACGGCACGGGTTGTGTCCCGGGCGTCGCGCGCTTCCAGATCTGCGCGAAGACTGTCGAGTGTAGCGGGAATTCCCTTTGAAATCAACTGTTTGTAACGACGTTCGGCACGACAAGCAGCACTTGCGGTCAGAAACACCTTGAGTTGGGCGTCCGGGAAGATGACGGTGCCCATGTCCCTGCCATCTGCAACCAGTCCGGGCAACTGCCGGAAGTTTCGCTGAAACGCCACCAATGCCTCGCGCACCAGAGGCATGGCCGACACGCGCGAGGCATTCATACCGGCTTCTTCGGTGCGAATTTCTTCGGTTACGTCGTCCTGATCCAGCAGGATGCGGTTGTCGGTAAAGTGGATCGGCAGGTTCTTCAACAGTGCTGCAATGCTTTCCTGATGGGCAATATCCAAATCAATTCCGGCGCGTCCGGCAGCCAGACCGGTAATGCGGTACAGCGAGCCAGAGTCCAGAAAATGGTATCCCAACTGCTCGGCAATGCGCGCGGCCAGCGTGCCTTTGCCGGATGCAGTGGGGCCATCTATGCACAGCGCCGGGATGGATTCGGGGCGGGTGCTGGCTAGCGAGAAAAGGGCTTCAAAGTAATCCGGGAATGTTTTGGCAACGCATTTCGGATCTAGCAGGCGCAATGGCAGCGACGCCGGATTGAACGCCACCAGCGAAAAACACATGGCGACCCGGTGGTCATCGTACGTATGGATAACTGCCGGCTTCCAGGCCGCCGGATTGGCCAGAGGATGAACGCGAATGAAGTCGGGGCCGGTCTCGACCTCTGCTCCAAGCTTGCGCAGTTCGGTGGCCATGGCATCGATGCGGTCGGTTTCCTTGACCCGCCAACTCGCAATGTTGCGCAGGGTGGTGACGCCGTCGGCATATAGCGCCATCACGGCCAGCGTCATTGCGGCGTCGGGAATATGGTTGCAGTCGAGGTCAATGGCCCGCAGAGGCCACTGCTGGCGCCGCACATGCAGCCAGTTGGGACCACTTTCGATGTCGGCGCCCATTTGCCGGGCGGCGTCCATGAAGCGGATATCGCCCTGAATGGAATCGGCGCCCACTCCTTGAATGCGGATGCCGCCAGAGCGCACGCGGTCGCCGGCAATCGCTCCCAGAGCGATGAAATAGCTGGCACTGGAGGCATCGGCCTCAACGTGCACGCTGCCCGGCGAGCGCAACTTACTGCCGGCCTCAATGGTGAAACGCTGCCAGCCGTCGCGCTGTACCGTAACGCCAAAGCGCTGCAAGAGGTTGAGCGTTATTTCGATGTACGGACGCGAAATCAGTTCGCCCGCAACCTCAATCACTATGCGCGTTTGCGCCACCAATGGCAGCGCCATCAGCAAGGCGGTTAGAAACTGGCTGGAAACGTCGCCGCGGACACTGATTGGCTGACTCAAATCCAACACGCCCTTACCAATGCGCAGCGGCGGAAATCCCGGATTTGCCAAATATTCAATCTGGCAGCCCAACTGCTGCAACGCCTCGACCAGGTCGCCAATGGGGCGCTCATGCATGCGCGCGATGCCGCTGAGTTCGAAGTCGCCGCCCAAAACCGCAAGTGCAGCTGTCAGCGGACGCATCGCGGTTCCGGCATTGCCCAAAAAAAGTTTAGCCTGACGCACTGGCAACTGGCCTGCCAGGCCGGTAATTTGTACAGACTGACCACTTTGCACAATTTGGCAACCCAGTGTGCGCAGCGCACTCAGCATGACGCGCGTGTCGTCGCTGTCGAGCAGGTCGTGAACCGTGGTGCTGCCTTCGCACAAGGCAGCCAGCAGCAGCACCCGGTTGGAAATGCTTTTAGAACCGGGCAGCGTAACCGTGCCGCTGGCCGTCTGAAGCGGTGGAAGATCGAGAAATTCGGTAGAGAACATTATTTGTTTTGCTTGACGCTCATGGTCCATTGGGACCGGCTGGTGCTGGCCTGACTGATGAGGCCTTCGAGGGCGTCGGCATTGCCGGTTTCAATCATCAACTCCAAGGCTTGGAGATTGCGCAGGAATGTCTTGCTTTGCAGCAGCAACTCTTCGCGGTTGGAAAGCAGAATGTCGCGCCAAACTTTGGGATCGCTGGCGGCAATGCGTGTGAAATCGCGAAATCCCGGGCCTGCCAGAGACAAGTAATCCTTGCCCTGCGGCTGGCCGGAAACGGCATTCATGAGCGCAAATGCAATGAGATGCGGCAGATGGCTGATAGAAGCAAAAGCCGCATCGTGCTGCTCGGGCGTCATGGTGACAACCTTGCAACCCAACGCGCACCACACGTCGATGGCTTTTTGCAAGTGCGTCTCGCTGGTGTGCTCGATGGGCGTGAGGATGATCTGGCGCTCGTGATACAGGTCTGGGTCGGCGTTTTCCACGCCGGCACGCTCTTTGCCCGCAATTGGGTGCGACGGTACAAACTGCGACAGATGCTCGCGCAAAGACCGGCGCGCAGCGTCCACCACGTCGCGTTTGGTGGAGCCAACGTCCATGATTAATACATCGGGTGTAATCAGGTGGCGGATAGACTTGAAAGTGGATTCGGTGGCCGACACGGGAACCGCTATCAATACGAGGTCGGCCCCCGACACCGCCAGCAGGGCAGAGGGGGCCTGAATGTCGATGACGCCCATTTTCTGCGCCAGTTCGGTGGTGCTTGGTGACTT
>Ga0007854_10002289_pt1 | contig 11918 bp, 10 predicted proteins | sample CryBogCBH12Aug08_FD_60382 | JGI IMG/M metagenome (GOLD analysis project Ga0007854, IMG submission 60382) | Freshwater microbial communities from Crystal Bog, Wisconsin, USA - CBH12Aug08 | ecosystem: Environmental > Aquatic > Freshwater > Lake | place: Crystal Bog, Wisconsin, USA | collected... | reverse complement strand
ATAGCATAAACAATCGGGCGGTATCAGCTCCATAGGCTTCAATTATGCCGGCCGGATCGACCACATTGCGCTTCGATTTGCTCATTTTCTCAGAGCGGCCGACGGCAACCGGTTGTCCATTGGCCAATTCGACGACCGAGCCATCACCCCGCTTGTCAATCTGCTGCGGATAAAGCCAAGCCCCTTCGGCGTTTTTATAGGTCTCGTGGCAGATCATGCCTTGCGTCAAAAGCCCGGCAAACGGTTCCTCGACCTCAAGATAGCCGCAGCGTTTCAAGGCGCGGGTAAAAAAGCGGGAATACAACAAATGCAAGACTGCATGTTCTATACCCCCAATATATTGATCGACGGGCAGCCAACGGTTGGCTGCTGCTCGGGTAAAGCCGCGCGAGGTTTCCCCAGGCGAGCAGAAGCGAGCAAAATACCAGGAGGATTCGAAGAAGGTATCAAAAGTATCGGTTTCCCGTTCCGCCTTTGCCCCGCAAGCCGGGCAGGAAACATGTTTCCAGCGGGGATGGTGGGCCAAGGGATTACCAGGTTGATCAAAGCTGACATCTTCGGGAAGGCAGACCGGAAGATCAGCTTCCGGGACCGGTACCACACCGCAGTGCGGGCAGTGAATGACCGGGATGGGGCAACCCCAATAGCGCTGGCGTGACACCCCCCAATCCCGCAAACGATAATTTACGGCACGACGCCCAACGCCAGCCTTCTCCATCGCCTCAATCACGGTCGCTTTGGCGGTGGTTACCTCAAGGCCGTTCAAAGAACCGGAATTGATCAGAATGCCATCATCCAGAAAGGCTTCATTCCCGATAACGATTGTGTTTGGGTCAACCCCTTTGGGGGCAACCACGGGGATCACCGGTAATCCATATTTACGGGCGAAATCAAGATCCCGCTGGTCATGGGCGGGGCAGCCGAAAACGGCACCCGTGCCATAATCCATCAAGACGAAATTGGCGACATAAACCGGAAGAATTTGCCCAGGCACCAGGGGGTTAAGCACCTTAAGACCAGTGTCATAGCCTCTCTTCTCTGCCGTCTCGAGAGCGGCCTCGCTGGTCCCCAAGCGATTACATTCCGCAATGAAGGCGCTCAGTTCCGGATCGCGGGTGGCCAGTTCCAGGGCCAGGGGATGATTTGCGGCAATGGCGGTGAAGGCGGCTCCATGAAGGGTGTCCGGCCGGGTGGTATAAACCTCCAGACGGTCGCTTCGCCCCACGAGCTCGAAAAACAAACGCAACCCTTCAGATCGCCCAATCCAATTTTCCTGCATCAGTCTGACCCGCTCAGGCCAGCGGTCCAACCCCTTCAACCCAGACAATAGGTCCTCGGCAAATTCCGTGATTTTCAAAAACCACTGGCTTAACAGCCGCTTTTCAACCAAAGCCCCCGAACGCCAACCCCGGCCGTCAATGACCTGTTCATTGGCCAACACCGTATGTTCCTCGGGGTCCCAGTTGACCCAGGATTCCTTGCGGTAAACCAGCCCAGCCTTAAGAAACTCAAGGAACATTCTCTGTTCATGTTGGTAATAGCTGGCGTCACAAGTAGCCAGTTCGCGGCGCCAGTCATAGGCCAGCCCCATGGATTTAAGCTGGTCCCGCATGGCCGCGATGTTTTCCCGGGTCCAGTCCGCGGGCGGCACGCCGTTTTGAATGGCGGCGTTTTCCGCAGGGAGACCAAAAGCGTCCCAGCCCATGGGATGCAAAACCGCATATCCCAAGGCCCGCTTATACCGAGCGACCACGTCGCCAAGCGTATAATTGCGGACATGTCCCATATGAATGCGCCCCGACGGATAGGGAAACATTTCAAGGACATAATATTTTGGGCGCGATTCATCGTCGCTAGCGGCAAAACACTGCCGCTGCTCCCAAACCGCCTGCCATTTCGCCTCAGCCTGGCGAACCGCGTAGCGCTCGGTTTCGCGCGCCATAACCTAGTTCTTGATGCTGCTGGCGGCACGCAACTCCCGGGCGCGGGTGAGAATCGCATTCTCCAGGTCAGTCGCGGTTTTAGCGTCTACCATTGAATCAACCCAGTTGCCGGCGGTGCTTTGCGTCTGGCGGAAGACCGAAACGCGCACGCCGTCCGACCGCAAAGCGCGGTCCATAATCAACACGGACAGCTTGAAACGTTCCCCATTGCTTTCCGGCGGCGCGTACCAATCCGTTATGATAACCCCGCCGAAGGGGTCGGCCGAGGCCAGCGGCATAAAGGCGATGGTATCCAGGCTGGCACGCCATAAAAAGGCATTCACGCCAATGCTTGAGGCCTCGTCCGCCTTTTTCCGGTCGCCACCAAAAAGGTTAAAGCCGTTGGGGCCGAACAAGGGCTCTTTCTTTTCCTCAGCCGTTTGGATCGGCGGTTCGCCCGGCTGCTTATCCGGATAAAGCGACTGGAATTGGCTGCAGGCGCCGACACCCAGCAAACAGGTCAGCCCCAAAGCTGCCTTCGTAATTTTGTCCATTACCATCTCTGTCTTCAGACCTCTGATATTCCTCCGGCGTTCGGCCGGGGGAGGTGGTATCCGACGGTTCCATTCTCTCGTATCACAGGGACCCGGTCAGACCAAGCGCCACGTCAGCCTGTGACAGATACCACCGCAAATTATCAGAGAAAAGCCGATGAAACAAAAAAACCCGCCGCGGCGTGACGCCGCAGCGGGTTGATGTGGATGACTCGCTCTGGCCCTGTCAGAGCGAGCACCAGGACGCGTTTAGAACAGCAATCCCACTTCAGCCATGAGGCGGGCTTGTGACGTCGTGTTGCCGTTTGAGCCAAAAGCCGCTCCACGCGGGGCGCCGCCGACTCCTACATAAGAGGCTTCAGCACGCGCGAAGAAAATGTCTTTCTGATAGGTGGGGGTCACCGTGAAGGTCCAGGCATTGCTGCTGGGTCCGTAAAGCACGTTGGGTCCGTTGGTGGTGCTGGAGGAACTGATATATTCGATTCGAACCGGAAGGCTGACGCCAGCCAAGGATTCTTCCGGGAAAGCATAGCTGGCTAGCAAAGCGCCACCAAAGGTCGACAGGTCCGCATTGGCTCCGATCGCTTTGTTCTTCGCCACTGTCGTATATTGCAGATAGGGCGTGATCGTCCAAGGCGCATTATTGTAGGTGTAGGCAAAATCATAGATGTCAGAATTATTCAGCAATACTGGCGTTGAAAAAGTATTCTGCAAATTCTGAGTGGTTGCACCGCCAGCCTGTACAGAGACCGAGTTGATCGGATCAATCGTATAAGTCGCTGAACCGGTGATCCAATTCATACTGTTCGAGTAAAAGCCATTGGAAACCGCCGCTGACAGGGCCAGCGGACCCGCCGTATAGTTGGCCTGAATACCCGTATTGATAACGTTTTCCTGGTTCCACAGCAAACCGCGCTCAATGTTCAAATTCTGATAGGTGAACACCCCTTCCGTACCAATCAAGGTCGGCAATTTGCCGGCCATAAGCGAAAAACTGTCAGAAGGCGCAAATTTCAGGAACGCGACCGGAACCAACCCGTAGGTGTCGTTGGTCATTTTGCTGGCCTGCAAATAACTGGTTCCCAGAACAGGCAAGGAATAACCGCCAGCCTGGGCATAGAATTGCACTAAACCTTCGGTCGTCTGGACGATCACCTGGCCGTTGCTAAGATCGGCACGGCTACGCTGATCACCAAATACAGTGCCGGTTTGGGTCAGGCCCAATCCCGACAAAACACCGGTAACATAGACTTTCCCGAGTGGACCTGCGGCGAAACTGGCGGGATTGGCATTGGCCGTCAGCGCCCCGCCCATTGCCGGTAACGTCATGGCATTGGAGGTCGGTGCCGCGGCGTCAGGGGCAGCAGCGGCGTCATCCGCTCGCGCCGGCAAGGAACCGACGCCGACCAGACTGCAGGCGATCATAGCGCAGGACAGTTTACTCATCTTCATGTTCAGGGCCCTCTCTGGCTACAGAGTCTTCAATAAAATTCGGCACTCTGTACACACAGGCACCGCTGTCCGTCCCTGGCCAAGCACGCGTAATCGCGCAAAACCGGCCAGCGACCTGCGAAATCCAAGCAAATCGTATGCCAGGGCCGCGTTTTAGGGTCAGCAATCAGCCAAATTGGCCCAGAAAGACGGGCAAGGAAAAATAAAAAAATCATTTTAATTCAATTAACTATCCTGGGGCTGAGGGGCCTGCGACGGCGGTTTTTCAAACGCGTCCAGTACACCGTGGCGGCACGGCACCGTTCCCTTCGACCTGGATAAGCCGGGTCAAACGCGCTCAATCCTTAGACAGAAGGCTTAATTTTTAGGCAATCTTCTGTTTCGCCCGTGGGTTAGGCGAAAAAGCGCGGGACTTTCTATTTTACTGACAGACCATCAATGGCGGCGATCCCGGCGGCACCGCTCTGTCTTAATGCCAAGACCGAACGGCCATTGATGCCACCCAGGGCGAAAATCGGGATTTTGCTGTAACGGAGCATTCGGCGGAACGAAAGACCTCCAAGGGCTTTGGTCTGGGGATGGCTTTTGGTAGGGAATACGGGCGATAAAAAGGCGGCATCAACGCCCCCTCGGTGCGCTTTGACCAGGGCCGAGCGATTATGAGCGGCCGCCGTCATAATGTGACGGCCTTGCCGGTGCCATAGCCGGATACGGGCGAGGGGTTGCTTCAGCATATGTTCCGGCAGATGCAAGCCCGCCCCCAGTTCGATTGCCAGTTTGATGTCGCCAGCGACCAGCAAAAACAGCCGCTGGGATCGGCAAAGGGGACGCAAGGCCAAGGCCAGACTCCGGCGCTGCGCTTCGTCGCGGTGTCGGACAATAACCATGCTGGCGGCCGGAAGCCGGCCAACCGAAGCAAAGAGATCGATTTGGCGATGCTGGTCCGTCACCATGGCCAAGCCCATGCGCCCTGTCTTCCATCGGCCGCCTAAATTGAGATGTCGTGCCAGGTCTGTTAGTCTCCACATCCTAAGATGATAGCATAGGATGGGTGGTGTGGCCGAAGGTGACGAAGCCGCTTTGTTGGCCCGCTTTGGTCAAGTGAAGGCAAGAATCGACGATTCGGTACGGGCGGCCGGTCGGGCGCCCGGCACCGTTCGCCTGGTTGCGGTCAGTAAAACCGCTCCGTCAACGGCTGTTTTGCCCCTGTTGGCCGCAGGACATCGCCGGTTCGGCGAGAATCGGGTCCAGGAGGCCGCTTCGAAATGGACAGACCTTCGCGAAGGTTGGGGGGACCTTCAGCTCCATATGATTGGTCCCTTGCAAAGCAACAAAGTCCTGCAAGCGGTATCCCTTTTTGATGTTATTGAAACGGTCGATCGGCCAAAACTGGCTTTGGCTTTGTCGTCAGCCATTCGCCAGCTTGAGAGGCGGCCCCTCTGTTTTGTCGAAATAAATATCGGCGCCGAACCCCAGAAAGCCGGTGTTTTGCCGCAAGAGGCAGATCAGTTTATTGATGACTGCCAAAGACGCTGGGATTTGCCTTTGGCCGGGTTGATGTGCATTCCGCCCCAGCACAGTGCGCCGGACGAAGCCTTTCATCAATTGGCTGAGATCGCCGCGCGCCATGGTCTGGTGGAGCTGAGCATGGGGATGAGCGAAGACTTTCCGCAGGCCATCGCCGCCGGGGCAACCATGGTCCGCATCGGGACGGCGATTTTTGGCCAGCGCCCGGATAAACCTGTTTAAAACAGTTTGTTCAGAGGCAGAGAATAAGACAGCAAAAGGGATTCTGAGCCGCCATTATGGCTATTTATGCCGGCATTGGACAAATGATAAAAGCCTAGGCCCAGGCGTGACTGATCGGCAAATCGCCAGGCAAGCTCACCCCCGGTACGGAACTCGAACTGTGATCCCAGGTTAAATCCATGGCCGCCATAGCCACCAATAGCGGCGGTTAACGTGGCAACAAGCTGGTCAGTAAGGTCGATATCTGTCAGGACACCGACATAGCCAAAATAATCGCCGTCCTGGGCGGCCAAAAGACCGATATGGGGCTTGAAAATCAGGAATTGCGCATCCGAATGATAAGCCAGGTCGATTTCAGGCTTGCGATAATTGCTGCGCAGTGTCTCCCAGCTACCGGCACCAATCCAAAGATAATCCGGATCGTCGGCCCATGCCGGAGCGATACAGCTCAAAAAAAAGCCGAGTACCAAAAGCGCGGCGTTGGTCTGTCGCATAGCTTTTCCCCTAAATTGGCCGATTTTTTCTTTCCCCTTTCGGCCAAAACTGCAAGGGGGGCCGCTTCCTTTTGGAAGACACAGTCAGGTTAAAAATTCTACAAAGGTCGAGAAAGCCGCGATAATAGGCAAAGAACTTATGCTTTCCCAGTCCTTTCATTGCTCTTCAGTGACGATTTTTCCGTCCCCGAGTTTGGCTGCCTTTTGATATTTATCGAGGCCAAGGGTGAAAGCCCCGACAAAATCAGCGCCTTTGACGGCCCCGTCGGGCAATCCATTGCGGGTCGCTGAGGCGGCCCGGGCATAGCCAGGAACAGCGGCAGGACCGGTGGTTGGCATTGGCAATGTCGTTTTGGGTTCGGCTGGCCCGGTGCGGGGTGGCAAGGGGCGGTAACGGATTGCGCTGTCTTCTTTGGCAATTTGTTCAGGAAGTTGACTTGCAGGGCGGCCAGATTCCCCGAACACCAAAAAGTCGGGATTCGACAGCGGGGCTGGCTTGGCTGCAGGCTCATCCTTGGGTTTGGGGGACGGGGTGGCTGAAGCCGCTGGCAATAAGGATAGAGGAGAACGGGACGGTGTGCCGCCGAATACAAGATATTCTCCAGCCACGACGGCTTGGCTACTGGCTGGCAGCGCGGTTTCGGACGATTGGTTGGTTGGCGTGTTGATGGCTAAGGCGGCGGCTGTTGGCGCTGGGGACGAATCCGTCACGGTATCGGACGACGCGATAGCCTCGGGAACGCGATCGGCCGCCACGCTATCGGCAGCCGACGTTGGGGCCGGGACGTCCGTTGCCAGTTGCGTCCCGCTCTCGGGCTGGCTGTTGTCAAACAGGGCGGCAATATTATCGCCGATTGATTGACCGGTTTGGTCTTCGACGGCCATATTGATGACGGCGCCAGCGATTCCAATCATCCCACCCCATAAAGCACCGCCAACGAATTCGGCGACGCCACCTTCCTTGTCGCCGGTTATCGCCTGATAGGCGATATTGACCAAAGGAATATGTTGTAACGGATTTATGATATCCAGGAGGTCGGAAAAACCAGGCCCATCCGGTTGATTGAAGGCGGAAAGCCGGCCCGGCGAACTTGTCGCTTCGGTATCAACCGGATTAGGGGAAAGCCCGATGGAATCGACGGCCATGGAGTCTACCTGCGCCAGAATTGCTTAACAGAGAGTCTTAGCGCAAACAGCGTGCCAATTTAAAACCGTGTAAAATCAATTAGATAAAATATCGCCGTGCCCAAGTTCGCGTTCTTTGCCGGGCAGGTTCTGCCCAGTGGTTAAAAAAGATGGCCGCTGCGGACGGCCTTGGTCCGCAAATAATGTTCGTTATGGGCATTGGCGGGAAAGCTGTGAGGAACGCGTTCGCTGACATCGATGCCATGGCGGGCGAGAGCGTCGACCTTTTTAGGATTGTTCGTCAGCAGCCGAACCCGGACTATTCCTAATTGCCGTAACATTAGGGCAGCTGGCAAATAAATGCGCTCGTCATCATCAAAACCCAGCTGCTGATTAGCATCCAAAGTATCAAAACCCTGGTCCTGCAGATCATAGGCACGCAGTTTATTGATCAGACCGATATTACGACCCTCTTGCGCCAGATAAAGCAGAACGCCGCCACCCGCAGCGGCCAAGGCGGCGATGGCCCCCCGCAGCTGATCCCCACAATCACAGCGCAGGCTGCCGAGCAAATCGCCGGTAAAACATTCGGAATGCAGACGCGCCAGAACCGGCTGATCTCGATCCGGCTTCCCCACGATGATCGCCAGATGCTCAACGCCGCCATCGGCTGGCCGAAATGCGACGATCCGACTGTTTTCCGCATTGACCAAAGGAATGCGCGCCTCAGCGACCCTTCTTAGGCTATGGGCGGCTTGGCCTGGATAGCCAAGAATGGCCTCGACAGTCAGTTCGAACAATCCTGCAACGGGTTGTTGCAGGGGGGCGGCGACGGCCGCGGGCAGCAGGCGGGCCAATTTAACCAAGGCGATCGCGGCGGCAGCCCAGGCCGCAGGCGTGCCCAGACGCCACGGCCCATCCGTCGGCTGAGTTTCCAAAGGATCTGCCAGGGCGCGCATTTGCTCGACCGAAAGCGGCTGGTCTGCCGTTAAAACGGCAACGGCCGGATCCTTAAAAGGCAGGCCTAGCACGGCCGCCCGTCGGGCCGTCACCAACAATTCGGGTTCCACACCAGCCCGGTCGGTCAGCTGGCGCAAAGAGTCAACGGTGACCGCTTCGGCGGCCATGATCACCGCCAGGCCAGCGGAACCCGCGTCAATCACCACCTGGCCACCGCGGCGCAGATCAGCGATAGCGCGATCAACCGCCACCAATGCGTTCGGTGCCGGTGGCAGGGGAAGTGGTTTGACAATCAGCGGTCTGGACATGGATCTGCAGCCAGGAGAGGACGAAGGGCGGCACGATAACCGCTTTTTGCGTTGCGAGAAAGGGTCGGTCCTCGATTTTCCTGCCACAGACAGCGACAGCGACGGAATTTACCTTTAGCATGCCCATCGATCATGCGAGATATGATCAGCGAAAGGACGACGGAGTGCGCAAACAATGTCCCAGCAGCTTCTGGTGGTCGATGCTGACGAACTTCTGCGTCGATCGCTTGCTGAGCAATTGGTCGCCCGGGGATTTATTGTCAGCCAGGCCGCGACAGCCGAAAGCGGCCTAAGATTTTTTGCCCAAGTCGATCTCGTCCTTCTGGAGGCAACCCTGCCCGAAGCCGAATGGTTTTGCCAACAGTTGTTGGAAAAAGCGCCAGGCAAGCCATTGATCGTTCTCGCCACAAGTCTGGCGCATATGACCAGCTTTGGTGCACTTGGCGTTCATGACTGCTTGGCCAAGCCCTATCGGTTAACCCATTTGGTCGAGCGCATTGAAACGCATCTGCTGTCCAGTCAGAAGGAGGTTTCGGCGCCAAGAATTGGCACGTTCAGGCTTTCAAGGCAAAATCGGCTTATGACCGATGATTCCGGCTGCGAGCTAAGGCTGACGGAGAAGGAAGCCGCTATTCTGGAATACCTGATTTTGGCCGAGCCCCGCGCGGTTCCCCGTCAGGAATTGCTTGACGAAGTTTGGGGTTATGCCGGAACGGTTTCCACTCATACTGTGGAAACCCATGTCTACCGTCTGCGGCGCAAGCTCGACGCAAAGGGCGCACCGACCATTTTAAGCGAAAAAGGAGGCTACCGCCTGGCCTCGCTTTCGAAAGGTTAGGCGGACATCCGCTCGGCAATACGACCAAGAGTCGAACCGATTTCCGGGCAGAATTGAGCCAGCTCTTCCGCCAAGGTCAGAGCCTCAGCGCGGTTGACCTCAGCACCGTTGCTTTCCGCATCCAGTATATCACAAAGCCGAACGAGCTTTTCCAGCGGTTCACTGCTGATATCCAAACGCCGCATTGCACCTCTCCCCATGTTGTAACAACCAGGGATTATAAGCGCAGCTCTCAATTTAGAGCCATGCTAATTGTGCAATGCAACATAACGATCATATGGGGGCCTCATTTGGCGGCCCCGCACAGTCCGGCTAATGGCGGAAATGGCGCATGCCGGTAAAGACCATGGCCAGACCTTCTGCATCCGCCGCGGCGATCACTTCGGCGTCCCGCATTGATCCCCCCGGCTGAATAACCGCCGTCGCGCCCGCTTGTGCAGCGGCCAGCAGGCCATCGGCAAAGGGAAAAAAGGCATCCGAGGCGACCACTGAACCCACCGTGCCTGGATGGGCAAGTTTGGCGGCATCCGCCGCCTCTTTGGATTTCCAGGCGGCGATACGACAGCTGTCGACCCGGCTCATTTGTCCGGCGCCGATACCAACGGTCACGGCGTTTTTTGCATAAACAATGGCATTGGATTTAACATGCTTGCAGATCCGGAAGGCGAACAGCAAATCGGCTATCTCTTCGGGCGTCGGCTGGCGCTTCGTCACAACTTTGAGATCGGCGGCACGGATCCGTCCAATATCCCGGTTTTGCAGCAGATAACCTGCGGCAATGCTCTTTAGGGTCATTCCTGGCCCGTTGGGGTCCGGCAATCCATCCGTCAGCAAAAGACGAAGGTTCTTTTTTGCGGCGAAAACGGCAATGGCCTCGGCATCGGCATCAGGGGCAATCACCACCTCGGTAAATAATTTGGCAATTTCTTCGGCGGTGTTCCGGGTCAATGGCCGATTCACGGCGACAATTCCCCCAAAAGCGCTGACCGGATCGGCGGCCAGCGCTTTAAGATAGGCTTCGGTGAGATCCTGACCAAGGGCGACCCCACAGGGGTTGGCATGTTTGATGATCGCGACTGCCGGTTGTTCAAATTCCGCAGCCAGCTCAAAAGCCGCATCCGTATCATTGATATTATTATAGGACAGCTCTTTTCCCTGCAGCTGACGGGCGGTCGCCACGCCAGGCCGCGACTCGCCGGAAAGATAAAGTGCGGCCTGTTGATGAGGGTTTTCGCCATAGCGCAAGGCCTGCTTGATCTCGGCACCAACGGCGATTCGGCGGGGAAACACCTGACCCAGCTGCCCGGCCATCCAGCCTGAGATCGCGGCATCATAGGCGCCGGTCCGTGCGTAAGCGATGGCGGCCAGTTCTTTGCGCAACGCCAGACTGGTGGCGCCGTTGCCGTCGGTCATGGCTTCTTTTATCCGCAGATAATCCTGGGGGTCGACCACCACCGCCACATCCTGATGGTTTTTAGCGGCCCCACGGATCAGCGCCGGACCGCCGATATCAATATTTTCGACGCAATCGTCGAAAGCAGCCCCTTTGGCCACCGTTTCTTCAAAGGGGTAAAGATTGACCACGACCAAATCAATGGGCGCAATGCCGTGGCGTGCCATGGCATTCTGATGGTCGGTATTGTCGCGAATACCAAGAATGCCACCATGTATGGTCGGATGAAGGGTTTTGACCCGACCGTCCAACATTTCCGGAAAACCGGTATGATCGGCCACTTCCTTTACAGGGAGTCCACCGTCCCTTAAGGCCTTGGCAGAGCCGCCCGTGGACAGCAATTCAACGCCGCGGCCAACCAGGAAGCTGGCAAAATCCAGCAAACCGCTTTTGTCGGAAACGGAAATCAGGGCGCGGCGAATGACAGGTTCGGACATGGGACTTCATCCTTGGGATCAATCGAAAAACGGGGCAGTCTATAGCATGCGATTGGCCGGCGGTGCAGGGGTTTCCTATGGCTGAAAGCTTGCCTGCAGCTCGGGAACCAAACCCTGAATAGAGGTCAGAACCGCCTTTTCGTCCAGACACCGGCAGGCTAAGCCCAGCGCTTCCAGTTTGCGCGCAATATCGGCGTAATCACCGGCTCGGACCGTTGCCAGAAGAATGCCGTCCAATTCCGTCGGTACCGGGGCTTCGGCGCCGTGAAATAATTCTTCGAAAAGCTTCTCTCCCGGCCGGAGACCCGTAAAATTGATTTTTATGTCTTGATCCGGGCGCAGTCCGGCCAGACGAATCATCTGCCTCGCCAGTCCGACAATCTTTACCGGGTCTCCCATATCAAGAACGAAGATCCTGCCCTGATAGCGGTCGGGATGATTAAAACCCAGGGCGGAAGCCTGAAGAACCAGTTCCACGGCTTCGCGGATCGTCATGAAATAGCGGGTCATTTCCGGGTGGGTAACGGTTATCGGGCCACCAGCTGCCAATTGACGCTGAAACAGAGGGACCACAGAACCGGTTGACCCCAGGACATTGCCAAAGCGCACAGTGACGAAACGGGTGC
>Ga0007854_10002288_pt1 | contig 11919 bp, 12 predicted proteins | sample CryBogCBH12Aug08_FD_60382 | JGI IMG/M metagenome (GOLD analysis project Ga0007854, IMG submission 60382) | Freshwater microbial communities from Crystal Bog, Wisconsin, USA - CBH12Aug08 | ecosystem: Environmental > Aquatic > Freshwater > Lake | place: Crystal Bog, Wisconsin, USA | collected... | reverse complement strand
ATCAGCGGGGCTTTTTCCTCTTCGCAGGCTTCAACGATCGCCTGGATGAGTTCCATGTTGTTGACGTTGAAAGCGCCGAGGGCGTATTTGCCTTTGAGAGCCTTCGCAAACAGGTCTTTGGTATGTGTCAGTGGCATAAATTTATCGTCTTGTTTTCTTGGGCGAACAGCCCGGGTTTCTCCAACAGCCGTGGACTATAAGAAATTCCTGTTGAAAGGAAATCAAAAAATGCGGCCAGCTTTTGCTAAAAGCCAGCAACCCTTTGCCGACCGCCCTGCCCGGATCACCGGCGGAAAAACTCCTTCACCACCGCCGCCACGCGCTGAATCTGCGCGTCCGTCAGTTCCGGAAACATCGGCAGGCTCAAGACTTCGCGACTCGCTTTTTCCGCCACCGGGAAATCGCCGGCCTTGTAACCGAGCGGCGCATAGACCTTCTGCAAATGCAGCGGCATCGGATAATGCACCGCGTTGCCGATGCCGTTCGCATCGAGATGTTTTTTCAACTCGTCGCGGCGCGGCGAGCGCACGGTGTAAAGATGCCATGCGCTTTCATTGCCCGGCGTCACCGTCGGCAGTTGCAGCGGCGTGTCCGCGAGCAATTCCGCGTAACGATTGGCGACGCGCTGGCGTTCGCGCGTCCAGTGCGCGAGATGTTTTAATTTCACGCCCAGCACCGCGCCTTGAATGCCTTCCAGCCGATAATTGTAGCCGACTTCATCGTGATGATAACGCACCGTCGAGCCGTGTTCCCGCAATGATTTCGCACGCGCGGCAAGTTTCGCGTCGTTGGTCACGAGCGCACCGCCTTCGCCGCACGCGCCGAGATTTTTCGCCGGATAAAAACTGAAACAGGAAACCGCGCCGAACGTGCCGATGCTTTTGCCTTGGTATTTTGCGCCATGCGCCTGCGCCGCGTCCTCGACGAACGGCAGATTATGTTTTTTGCAAATCGCCGCGACCGCGTCCACGTCGAACGGCTGGCCGTAAAGATGCACCGGCAAAACGGCTTTCGTGCGCGGCGTGATGGCTTTTTCGATCAGCGCCGGATTCAAGTTGAACGTCGCCTCGTCAATGTCCACATACACCGGCTTCGCGCCGCAATAGGAAATCGCCCAGCTCGTCGCGATGAAAGTGTAAGGCGTGGTGATGACTTCGTCGCCCGGCCCGACGCCGAGCAGCAACATCGCGACGTGCAGCGCGGACGTGCCGCTGTTGAAACCGAGCGCGTGCTGCGCGCCGCAAAACGCGGCGAAGTCCTTTTCAAACTGCACCACGTCCGGGCCGAGGCAGAACGAGCAGTTGTCGAGCGTGCGGGCGATGGCGGCATCAATTTCCGCGCGCAACGGTTTGAGTTGGACGCGCAGGTCGAGGTAGGGAACCGGTTCAGACATCCGCAAAACTTATCTGGCGCGGGTCAATTTGTGAATGCAAATGTTGGCTGGCACGAGTTTTTCTCAATCAGAAAATAATTGGAATTGGAAATCTCAAAGGCTTGCCAGAAGGTTTTTATTAAAGAGTTTGTTTCGTGCTGCGCGTTTTATGAGTAGGTGAAGAATGCTTCGGTGACAACGTTTTTCATTATTGCAGTAACATCCAATGCTTAACGAATGTTTCTTTGCAAGCAGAGCAAGAAGACGTAACGATTGACGGCTGTTCGTCTGGGTTGTCATTTCATACTCATAACGTTCTGCGAATGTTCGCCAATCTTTAACGTCGAGCTCACTTCCTTTTGCGCGGCGCTTTGCCCATGACAAAAGTCTCCGGCTAGGCGCAAGCGCAGGAAACCAAACGTCAAAATAATCATGCCTTGCATAATCATCCTTTCGAACGCCTCGGGGAAGAAACTGAACAGTGCCAATGCGAATGCCTTCACCTGACTTTCGAGGTGAACCGATTTGAAATGTGCGGAGTTTCATATTGATGACAAGTTGAGTGGTGAAATGAATGCGACGCAATCAGAAAAACGGATTGTGTTCTTTTTCCTCCGCGACGGTCGTTAGCGGGCCGTGGCCGGGGCAAAGCAACGTTTCCGCCGGCAGCGATAAAATTTGTTCGCGGATTTTTTGTTTCGCCAGTTCCCATGCGCCGTTGCCGTTGCCCATCGAGCCGGCGAAAATCGTGTCGCCCACCACCGCGACGTGCGGTGCGTCGTCCGGCCAGTTGCCGATGAGATAGGTCACGCCGTCCGCCGCGTGGCCGGGCGTCTCACGGTGCGTCACGCGCAGGCCGCCGAGCTGGATGATTTCGGAATTTTTATTTCGCTGATCCACCGGCGCGCTTTGGGAGCCGCTGTGCAGCCGCGCTTTCGGAAAGGCTTCGCGGAATTTCGGCAGCGCCTCGACGTGGTCCCAATGCGAGTGCGTGATGAAAATGTGCCGTAAAATCAAGCCTTCCGCCGCGATGGCGGCCAGCACCGGCACCGCATCCAGCCCGGTGTCGAAAAGCGCGGCGTCGCGCGTGGCTTCGTCCCAGACGAGAAAACAATTCACGGTCAGGCCTTCGCCCGCCGTGGTGAACACGCGCAGTTCGCGCCACCGGCTCAAATCTTTTTCCGCCGGCAACCAGCCGTTCGCGATGGCTGCGAGCTTGGTGCAATTTAAGCCGGTAAGTTTGCCGAGCGCGGTAAAATTTATTTTCTGCGGACACTGGCCGGTTTCGCACAGCGCGGAAAATTCGGCTTCGGAAATTTCCGCCGCGCCGGCTGCAGTGGCACGAGAAATATTATTAGCCGCGCAAGTTTTGCGGAGGATGTCGCCAAGGTGGTCTTCGAGTTGCACGGAAAAACGGTAGCGCAAATTATTTTGACCGCAAGCGCGCGGCTTGTGGCGCGGCGCGGCGCGTGGTAAAACGAACGTGTGTTCGGCTTCAAATCCAACAAACCACGCGAGCGTTTCTACCTGCTGCCGGGTCAGGGCGGCAGAAACTTTCGCCGCAAGCAGCAGGTTTTTCTGACGGCTGCCGTGGCGGTGTCGCTGGTTTTCGGCCTGGTCATAGCGGTGATTATGTGGTGGCAGGCGCAGCCGCACCGGTGAGCGGCGCTTGACCGCGCAGACGACGTTGCTACCATCCGCAGAATTGATGAAGCTGCTTTCACTGATTCTGGTTCTGATCGCGAGCGCCACCCTTTCCGCCACGGCGGAGATGCGCGTCATTGACGGCATTCAAAGCGTGGTCGCCAACGAGATTATCGCGCGGTCGGAAGTGCAGGATTTCATCCTGCCTGCCACGGAGACGCTCCGCCGGCAATACGCCACCGAACCGGATCTGCTCGACCGGAAGGCTCTGGATGCGTTCGACGACGGCTTGACCAACTTGGTGGAACGCCAACTCATCCTCCACGCCTTCGAGACCGGCGGTTACAAGCTGCCCGATTCCCTCGTGGATCAGGAAATCCAGAGCCGCATCCATGACCAATACGGCGACCGCATCACGTTCATGAAAACGTTGCAGGCGCGCGGCCTGACCGTGGAGCAATTCCGCAAACAGGAACGCGAACGCTTCATCGAGGCCGCGATGCGCAACCAGTTTTTGCCCCGGCAGATTTTCGTTTCGCCCTACAAGATTGAAAATTATTACCTCGCTCACCCGGACGAATTCCAAGTCGAGGAACAGATCAAGCTCCGGATGATCGTCCTCAACAAGACCGCGCCGGACGACACCAATGCACTCAACCTCGCCCGCGAAATCCAGTCGCAGATCAAGGGCGGCGCGGCCTTCGCCGAAATGGCCACCACCTATTCGCAAGGCTCCCAGCAACGTCAGGGCGGCGACTGGGGCTGGGTGCAAAAATCCGTCCTCCGCAAGGAACTCGCGGACATCGCCTTCAAGCTGCCGACCGGCACGGTCAGCGATCTCGTGGACACGCCGGACACCTGCTACCTCATGCTCGTGGAAGACAAACATCCCGCTCACGTCCGCCCGCTGACCGAGGTCGCCGATGACATCGAAAACATTCTCCGGCTGAAACAACAGGCCAAAGTCCAGCGCGAATGGATTGAAAGCCTCAAGCAGAAAACCTTCATCCGTTACTTTTGAAACGCGATGCGTGATGCGTGAATCCGTCCATCGCGCCTTACGAATCACGACGCATGATGAAAAACTGGATCGGCATTTCCCTCGGCGACGCCACCGGTATCGGCCCCGAAGTCGCGCTCAAGGCGGTTGATGTCGAAGCGGGTGCTGATGACATGAAATACCTTTTCATCGGCGATTCGGAATACCTTGCGCAGTTGAATGAAAAACTTTCCATCAATCTGCCTTTGAGAGGTTTTCTCAGCTATGACAATGGTGCTAAATTTTTCACCTTTGACCCTTCGCTCGAATGTCTGCCAAAAAATCTGCTGAAAGGTTCAACAGTGGTCGCAAATTTTGCCTTGGCCGCACTTCACGATGGCGCACAACGCTGTCTGCGTGGCGAGCTGGATGCGCTCGTCACCGCGCCGGTGAACAAAGAATCCATCATCCGCGCCGGACATAAATTTGTCGGCCAGACGGAATTTCTCTCCGAGCTCGCCGGCACCAAACGCACCGCGATGATGCTGCTCGGCACGGACGAGCGCGACCGCTGGCTGCGCGTCGCACTCGCCACGGTGCATATTTCGATCAAGTCCGTTCCCGAAAAATTGACGGCAGAAAAAATATCGCTCGCCATCGAACTCGCCGCGCAGGCGTGCCGCGACCTCGGTTTGCCGCGCGCAAAAATTGCTGTCTGCGGCCTGAATCCGCACGCCGGCGAAGGCGGGGAATTTGGCGATGAGGAAATTAAAACCATTGCGCCAACGGTTCAGACAATGCAGCAGCGCGGCTTTGATGTGGTCGGTCCGTTGAGCGGCGACACGGTTTTTCACTACGCGGTGAAAGGGGATTACGACGCCGTCGTGGCGATGTATCACGACCAGGGACTTGCGCCGCTGAAAGCCGTCGCGTTCGACAGCGGCATCAACTGGACGCTCGGCCTGCCGTTCATCCGCACCTCGCCCGACCACGGCACCGCCTACGACATCGCCGGAAAAGGAATCGCGAATCCCGGCAGCATGATCGCGGCGATTCGGCTGGCGAAGCAGTTGGCGAAGAATCGAAGTTAACCAATCAACTCGCGCACTTTCGCGCCGATGTCGCCTTGTTTGACGAGCGATTCGCCGACCAGGATTGCGCCGGCACCGCATTTTTTCAACCGCACCACGTCCGCGCGCGAATGAATTCCGCTTTCCGCTACGAGGATTTTTTCCGCGCCGATTTTGTTCGCCAGTTTTTCCGTCGTCGCCAAGTCCACCTGAAAAGTTTTCAAGTTGCGATTGTTCACGCCGACCAGCGCCGGGGAAATTTTCAACGCGCGTTCCAATTCTTCCTCGTCATGGACTTCAACCAAGACGGCCAGTCCGGCTTCGATGGCGAGTGAATGAAATTTCTGCAACTGCTCGTCGCTCAAAATCGCGACGATGAGCAGGATGGCGTCCGCGCCCCATTCGATGCCTTCGAGAATCTGGCGCTCATCAATGATGAAGTCCTTGCGCAACAAAGGTAATTTTACGGCGGCGCGAATCTGGCGGAGATAATCCAGCGAACCTTGAAAAAACTTCTCGTCGGTCAAAACGGACAGGCAGCTCGCGCCCGCCGCCTCATATTCTTTGGCGATGCGGACGGGATCAAAGTCTTTGCAGATGACACCCATCGACGGCGACGCTTTCTTCACTTCGGCAATCAAACCGATATTGCCAACGCGCGGGTTTTTCAGTGCGGCAATGAAGTCGCGGCGTTCGCCGTGCTCCAGCATCGCGTCGCGCAAGTCGCCGGCGGCGATGAGGCGCGCGGGCAGTTGCGCGACTTCGCGTTTCTTTTGTTCAACGATTTCGTCGAGGATGTTCACAAACTTTTAACGCAAGGACACAAAGATGCAGAGACGCAAGCAAGAGATTTTCATCTCCGCGCCTTGGCTTCTTTGCGCCTTTGCGTTGAATTTATTCATCATCGTCTTTGACGCCCTGCATCCGCTTGAGCGGGCAGCCGGCGCGGAGCCAGGCGTTCACGAACGGATCAAGATTTCCATCCATTACGCCTTGCACGTCGCTGGCCTGTGCGCCGGTGCGCAAATCCTTCACCATGCGATACGGCTGAAAAACATAGCTGCGAATCTGGTTGCCCCACGAAATGCTGCCTTTGTCGCCGTAGAAACGTTCCATCTCGCCTTTGGCCTGGTCGAGCTTGAGCGCGTAAAGTTTGGAGATCAGCATCGCCATCGCGGTGGCTTCGTTCTGCACCTGGCTGCGCTGCGCCTGCGACGCGGCGACGAGGCCGGTCGGAATGTGCGTGAGGCGCACGGCGGTTTCCACCTTATTCACGTTCTGGCCGCCTTTGCCGCCGGAGCGATAAGTGTCGCGGCGGATTTCGGTCTTCGGAATCACGATGTCGGTTTCAACAAGGTCACTCAATTCCGCCACGGTGTCCACGCTGGAAAAACTCGTGTGCCGGCGTTTGTTGGAATCAAATGGCGAAATGCGCACGAGCCGGTGCACCCCGCGTTCCGCCTTGCAAAAGCCGTAGGCGTTTTCGCCCTCGACGCGGAAGGTGACGCTTTTCAATCCGGCGGAATCGCCCTGGAGCGCGTCGGTCACTTCCCATTTCCAGCCGCGCAAATCAAACCAGCGGCCATACATCCGCGAGAGCATTTCGGCCCAGTCCTGCGCCTCGGTGCCGCCGGCGCCGGCGTTGATGGTGAAGATGCAATTGCACTTGTCGTGCGGGCCGCTCAAGAAAGTTTTCAGCTCGAACGTGTCGAGGTCGGCGAGCAATTTTTCCGTGTCGCGCGTCATCTCGGCCTCGTGCTGCGCGTGGGTGGCCTCCGGCTCGGCGGCGGCGAGTTCGAGCATCACCTGCAAATCCTCGACCGCTTTGCCGAAGCGCGCGAGCGGGTCTAGCTTGCCTTTGATGTCGTTGACCTCATTGATGACTTTCTGGGCGGCCTCCTGGTTGTTCCAGAAAGTTTCGCCGGTCATCAGGGACTCGAGTTCGGCGAGGCGTTGGTTCAATTTGGCGACGTCAAAGAAACCTCCGCAGGTGCGTGAGCTTGTCGGCGGCGGTGGCGATCTGTGGTTTGACGAGGTCGAACATGGCGGCGGAGGATAACCGAACGAGGGTGGAGAATGGAAGATGGAAAATGGCCGGCACAAAAATGCCGTTTTCCATTCTCCACCCTCAATCTTCGTCACAACTCGTCTTCACGCTCGGTGAAAAATAACTGCCGGGCGCGCTCGAAATCCGCTTCCGGCACCAATACGTTGGCCGGGCGATCCAAGTCGCCGTCGTCGGGCGCGGCGGGATCGACAAATTCCTGCACGGCGGCGATGCCGTGTTTTTCCAGCATCACCACGAGCAGTTCCGTTTTGACGACCTGGCCGGTGTAAAAAAGTTTCAAATTATGGGTCAGACTCCTCATTTTGGCTGAACCAAGCAAGCCGGACTTGCCTTAAACTGCGGCGCGGCGGCGACCGATAGGCAGACAAAAAGTTTCCGCAATTATTTTCAGGCTTGGACAGCCAATGTCCAACCCTCCCCGGTAAAGTGACGGGGTATGAAACTCAAAAATCTGATTCCCGCACGCTATCGCTCCAAACTGGTCCGCCAGTTTGGCAACGCCAAACTCGTCAAACTTGCCAATGGCCAGCACGAACTCCTCGGCGGCACCGAGGCCGACCGCGCGGCCGCTTACGAGTGGACCTCGCTGTTCGCGCATGAAATCGTGTTCACGCATTTCCATCGCGCAGCGGAGGAAAATTGCCAGCCGCGCAAACCGTGGTTCGCCGCTCGGTTGCAGCCTGCCTGCCAGTGACGCTGTCACCTGTGAACAACTCGGCATGGACGAACGCCGCCGGCGCGGTAAGTTGCAACCCGCCGATGAACGCGCGCCAAAATCGCATTCTGCATGTGGACGGAGATTCTTTCTTCGCCAGTTGCGAGATCGCGCTCAATCCCAAGCTTGAAGGCCGGCCCGTCTGGGTCGGCGGCGGCCGGCGCGGCGACGGCATCGTCATCGCCGCCAACCGCATCGCCAAAAAGTTTGGCGTCAAGACCGGCATGGCGTGCTTCGAGGCGCAGCGGCTTTGTCCGCGCGGCGTGCTGTGCCGGCCGCATTACGACGCCTACCGCGATTACTCAAAAAAACTGTTCAAGATTTTGGAAGAATTCACGCCACTGCTGGTGCCATCCTCCATTGATGAAGGCTTTCTGGATTTCTCCACGATGTCAGATTACGTCTGGCGCAACACCACCGCCGCCGGCTACGTCCAAAACCTCCGCCAACGCATCAAAAATGACACCGGCCTGCCGGTAACGGCGGGACTCGCCGATTCCGCCAAACTTGCCAAGCTCGCCACCGACGCGGCGAAAGGCACCGGCTTTCTCGAAGTGCCAGCCGGTCAGGAAAAAGAATTTCTGCACGACCGGCCCGTGCGGGAATTGTCCGGCATCGCGAAGAACCGGCAACGCGCGCTCGCCGCGCTGGGCGCGCTCACGTTCGGCCACGTCGCCAAACTGCCCTTGATGTTGCTGCGGCAAAAATTCGGCATCTGGGGCCAGCAGCTCTGGCTCTTCGCCAACGGACAGTGGCACGAACCGCTCGTGCTCGAAGTGAAAGACCGCACCACGATTTCGAGCAACACCACCCTGCCCCGCGATGAACACGATTACGAGGCGGCGCTCACGTTTCTGTTGAGCGAGGCCACGCGCCTGACCGGCCAGTTGCGGCGCGAACAGTTGCAAGCGCGAGAATTCAGCGTGGCCGTGCGCTTCAATGATTTCACCGAGACCGAGGCCGGCCACCGTTTTCAACATCCGCAATTTCAAAATTCCGTCATCAACGCCGTGCTGGAGGAACTATTCCGCGAAATCATGGCCGGCCGGCAAAAACCGGTCCGGCAAATCCGCCTCGCGATGTCCAACTTGGAACGCCTCGACACACAGCCGACCCTCTGGGGCCGAACGCCGGAAGAACGCTGGGGCGCGCTGGACGATGCCGCGCGCTCGTTAAACCGCCAGTTGAAACGGAACGCGCTGATGACCGGCGCGCAATTCGCCCTGCGCCACGGCGACGAATCGCAAAAACAGCCCAAGGCCAAATGCCCATTCATTCCGCAGCGGGAGATGATCGAGAAATTGCGGGGCGACGCCGACGCTTGAAGCCGCGTCACTTCAAACCCATCACCAAGATTACCAGGTCAATTACGAACAGCACCACGATGCCGACCTCCAGCCAGAGCATCACGCGGTTGTTCTGCTCGTGCTTGAGGATTTCGTAAAGCTCGTCCAGCGTTTTTAATTTGCCGTCCACCGTCCGGTGCCATTCGGCGAGGTGGAAGCGCGAGGAAATTTTTTCGTAGATGCGCGCGAGGTGCCAGTCGCCGAAAAATTTGGTGATGTTCGAGAGTTCGTCGTTGAGGCGCGCGAGGTCAATACGGATTTCGCGCAGCTCGCGCAACGTGTCGCGGCGCGAACGCAGCGGGCGTTCGCCGAGATCGCGGTAGGAACGCTCCAGCGCGTCGTCCAGCAGCCGGTCGTAGGCTTCCAGTTCGGCAAGCTGGAGATTGGCCAGTTCCATGATGTAAAGCGTCTCGTCGAAATCCGGCGGCGCGTCCACCAGCAGCGCGGCGTCCCAGTCCACCACGCACAAATCATCCTCGTAGTAGCTCAAGTAGCGCGCGGTGGATTCCTCGGCCTCCTGTTTCGAGAGCCGCTCCGGTTCCTCTTCCTGCGTGAGCAGCGCGGCGACCTGCCGGCGGTGCGCGTGGAACCATTCCTCGGCGTTCATCGGCTCGTTCTCGGCGTTCAACACCGGCGAGGCGAGGCAAAAAACCGTGTAAGCCTCCTCCTCGGCCAGTTGCGGATGCGGCCGCACCAAATCCGGTTTCAATTCGGCAACAATTTCCCGCGCGAGTCGCAAAACCTCGTCGTGCAGCGAGCCGTTGCTGAACTGCAAATCGTGGAACGCCACCAGTTCCTCGATGTGCTGCGCGGTGAACGGCACGCGCACCGTGATGCTCACCGCGCCGACCGGCAGCAGTTTCACCACACGCTCCACGCGCACCGGGCCGAGCGGGCCGACGCGTTCCATCGCCGGCAGACGCACCATCTGCGGTTTGTAAAAAAACAACTGGCGCGGGCTGCGCTTGCCGGTGTCCACGGCGAACTGCGCCACCGGCTGTCCGAGCAGCGTCTGGATCGGTTTCCGCGCCGTGTCGTAGGCCACATCAAACGCGTAGAGGTAAACCACCTCGCCGCTGTAACGGACTGACGCGTCCTTTTTCATCCTGCTGCACACTAGCCCACGAATGCCCATTTGTTCAAGCCGCGAACCGCCATTTTGTTTTCGTGTGTTTCGGGTGTTTCACGGTTAAAGTTTTCTGATTCGATGAGTGATTTTGAAACCAGATTTGGCGGCATCGCCCGGCTTTACGGCCAAGGCGGACTGGCCAAGCTCCGCGCCGCGCACGTCTGCGTCGTTGGCCTCGGCGGCGTCGGAACGTGGGCGGCGGAAGCACTCGCCCGTTCCGGCGTCGGCGCACTGACGCTCGTGGACTTGGACGAAGTCTGCGTGACCAACATCAACCGCCAGCTCCACGCGCTAACGGAAACCGTCGGGCGCTCAAAAGTCGAAGCCATGGCCGAGCGCATCCGCGCCATCAACCCCGACTGCCGCGTGACGGCGGAGCAGAAATTCTTCAACGAACAAACCGCCGAAGAATTATTCGCGCCAAAATTTGATTTCGTTCTCGACGCGATTGACGACGTGACCAACAAAGTTTTACTCCTCGTTCGTTGCCGCGAAAAAAATCTGCCCGTCATCACCTCCGGCGGCGCGGGCGGGCGGCGCGAGCTGACTTCCGTGCGCGGCGGCGATTTGTCGCAGGCCAGCCACGACAAGCTGCTGGCCGAAGTGCGCCGGCGATTGCGTCAGGAACATGGTTTTCCCGCCGGCCAGTCGGCGATGAATGTGCCGTGCGTGTATTCCGTGGAGCGCACCGTCTATCCGCAGGCGGACGGCTCCGTGTGCGAAATGCGCTCGGCGGCAGAAGACGGCTCGCGGCTGAACTGCAACGGCGGCCTCGGCTCGGCGACCTTCGTGACCGGCGCATTCGGCTTCGCCGCAGCGGGATTTGTGGTGCGGAAAATTGCGGAAAGTTGATTATAAACTGCCAAAGACGCGCAGAAAATTTTCCTCAACCCGCGCCGCGAGCGAATCCGGTTTTTCGCCGATAAATTCCGCGAGGCCGGAATAGACCGCAACCAGATTGGCCGGATGATTCAGCGGCTTGCCATCCGCGCCGATGAGCGGAAAACGGTTTTGATTATCGGGCAAATGTTGGTCGGGCGCGTCAGTTTCAATCAGCAGCCGGTCAGCCGGAACTTTTTTGAAAACCTCACGCTGCTTCAATTTCCGTTCCTGCAAAAAATAGCCGGGGAAACTGAAATACGCACCGAGCTTCGCCAGCGCCGGAATCATCTCCACCGCGCCACCGAAACTGTGCAGCACGAAGCCGCGCGCCGGACGCGGATTATTCTGGAGCAGCTCCAGCAAGCGTCCCACAGCCCTCAAACAATGAATGCTGGCGGGCAGATTCCGTTCGGCGGCGATTTGCAATTGCGCCAGAAATGCCGCTTCCTGACCGACGTAACTCAAATCCGGTTTCCAGCGGTCGAGACCGATTTCGCCGATGGCGCTCGGCGCGGCATCGAGAAATTTTTCCAGATTTTTCCGCCAGTCCGGCGTGCGTGCGTCCAGATGCCACGGATGATAGCCAAAGCTCGACAGCACGGTTTTATTTTCCCGCGCCAGCGCCAAAACCTGCGGCCAATCTTGCTCGCACGCGCCGTTCACGACCATCCGCGCGACGCCAATTTTTTCGCAAGCGGCGAGCAGTTCCGTTTG
>Ga0007854_10002283_pt1 | contig 11926 bp, 17 predicted proteins | sample CryBogCBH12Aug08_FD_60382 | JGI IMG/M metagenome (GOLD analysis project Ga0007854, IMG submission 60382) | Freshwater microbial communities from Crystal Bog, Wisconsin, USA - CBH12Aug08 | ecosystem: Environmental > Aquatic > Freshwater > Lake | place: Crystal Bog, Wisconsin, USA | collected... | reverse complement strand
TGATAGTTTTACAATTTCAAATGGATTAATCGTTAGTGCTACGCCTACTAGTGTAGATTATACGGGTAATCCAATGTATATCTCTCTTAGTACTCAATTAACAGCTCTTTCTACATCATTTTCATCGCAACTTACATCTTTATCTTCATCTCTTAATACACAATTGACAGCAATGTCAAGTTATGTGTTAACACAATTTGCTTCTGCAACTGCTAGTTACGGTACTCAACTTGCTGCGTTAACAGCATACTCAACGGGTATATATGACGCTACATTAACGCCTATCATTTATCCCAATTCTGCCGGTAGTTTGAGCGGTGCTATTGTGCAATTTGTAAATTTCTTTAATAGTGGCTTACCTTTAGCTCTTAATCAGATTGCACCTTCTAATTTTATTATATCACCTGCTGCTACTACGTTTGCTCAAGCTACTGCGTTTTATGCAGCATCGCCGTTTGTTGTACCGGGTAGTGTGTCATATATACCCAATACAAACAATACCGGTTTACAAGTTTCAATAAGTGCAGCTAATATAGTATCTACACAATTACCAATTAATGTAAGATTACTTGTATCTTACAATGCTTTTAATCATTAAAGATCTTCGCCTAAATTTTTAGAACGAATAATACCTGTACGAAATTTCTCTTCCTGAAGCTCTGCTTTATGAGTATCTTTCTGATCGCTCATAAGTTTAGCCATAATATCTAAATTTTTATCATCGAGAACACTTGTTTCCTCTACAACAGCATCTCCCTGATCATTAACGTAAAGTTCAATCATTGCAATACGTTCCTCACGAGTACCAAAAACTTCAATAATTGGCGGTCTATCTTCATCTGGGAAAAAAGGTGATGCACCAGTCCTAGTGTAATTATGTTCAATAGCTTTAAACAAATTATCAATTTCCTTAATATACTCTTCTTCAATATTTCTAGTTTCGCGAGCTTCTTTTGGAATTGGTGAAAACTTAGTAATCGGTGTAAAGAAGATAATATCTAAAGCGTGCATAGTCTCCTTAACAAGAGGAATACACTTCTTAATAAACTCATCGCTCATCTTTGTCGTATCTTTACTGTTTAACCAAAGTGAATATACAAGATTATCTAATGGACAACGATCAAAAAGAATATAATCATCTTTAGATGTCTTTTGAATGTCATCAATAAGACAATTAAGAATCTTCCATTGGCCTTCTTCTGTTATTTCTTTGTTGAGAGGAATAGATTCATCTTTAATAAGTTTGCGATAGGATTCTTCTGACCGCTTGTATATTGGCCATTTTTTAATAATATCATCAATAAGAGTACTTTTACCTTGACAAGCGGAACCAGAAATTGCAATGCGCATATACTGTATTTATAAAACATATTTAAGCTTATCAAGCGTTAAAAGTATAAATATTTATATGCATTATCTTATGCTCAAAACACATATTATAACTGGTATGAAGTATCTCTGCAAGACATCGCGAAGAGATCCGTTTGCATACACAGGTTCTGGTAAAATATGGAAGAGACATCTTAAAAAGTATGGTTCTTATTTTAAAACTGCAATTCTTGCAGAGTGTTTAACAATTAAAGAATTAAAACAGAAAGGAATTTACTATAGTAAATTATGGGATGTTGTTAATAACCATGAATTTGCAAATCTTGTACAGGAACAGGGAGACGGAGGACCGACAATGTTAGGTAGAAGAATTACACCAGCTCAAAGTAAGAAAAAAAGTATTGCCTTGCTCAAGTTTAATGCCTCGGCTTCAAAAGAATACAAAGAGTGGCGCCGTGAATTAAACTCCAAATCACACGAAAAATATCGTTATTTTACACCAGCGGGTATTTTTACAAACTCTTTCGTTGCTGCAGAAGCTAATAATTGTAGCAATGTTACAATTATTAATAGATGTATAAAAGATGTTGATAAACCAATATCGTCAAAAAAGTATTGGAAATATGACTGGAAGGGTAAAACTTGGCGTGAACTCGGCTGGTGGTCAGATATATTAAACGCGTAGTGCTTTATCCCATACAATAAGCTGAAGTCGAGGACTAAAATTAACGCATAATGCCTTAGCGTATTCAGCCACAACTGCAGCCTTCTCTACATGCTCTACTCGAGATCCGCAACACGGCATAAACCAAATATGACTCTTTGGAATATTAATACCGTGTTTATCGTCGACATATTTTTCCCAAATTTCATTAATATCTTCAGCAACATTAATAACAAACTTAAAGCCAGAATAATGAGCTTTATGCCATTTTAATACTTCAGGCTTATAGGTCTTATCTTCAGGATCGCCGTTTGAACGAAGCTTCGGCGACGTGGTAAATGATGCTCCAAACTCTGTTACCCAACGCTCATCAGGCATAAGAGTAGCATTTGTCTCAAAATCAATACGTGGCTTAAAATCATAACGCTCTTTAAACGCTTGTATAAATTTAAGAAGAGCCTTTTCTTGAATTAAAGGTTCGCCACCTGTAAGCTTTAGAATAGCCCTATCTTTGAGATGCTTAATATATCCATTATCTTCCATAAGCTGAAAGATTTCGGCAAATGTCATTTTATTTTTTACTGACCATGAAATAAATGAATCACAGCCGTTAGGTGAATCAGGAGAAGCAAAGCCCTTACACGTTAAATTACACATTGAAAGCCTCATAAAAACAGAAGGCTGACCAATAAACATGCCTTCACCTTCAATAGTATAAAATACTTTATCGTCAGATAAGAAAATAGTTTCCGTATTAATATCAATCATACAATCAATAATAATGTATGTCTAGCAGTAATCAAGATCTAAATTTGATTAAATAATTATAGATGAAAAAAACAAAACGCACGGCGAAAGCCGCGACCGTTGTCCCATCTAAAACTAATGATAATACGTTAGTTAAAGATACTTCACCCTACGTAGCCCAAAGAGAAAAAATTGATTTTACTCTCAATGTTCGAGAGCTTCCTTGGACAGAAAAACAAAAAGAGATTATAAATCTCTTCCTCGATAAGGATACAAAACTTATGATTCTCAAGGGTCCAGCTGGTACATCGAAGACTATTCTTTCAATGTATCTTGGATTACAACTTCTCAATTTAAAGAAAGTATCTGATGTTGTATTGGTACGTTCAGCTGTTGAATCAGCTGATTCAAAGCTTGGATATCTTCCTGGAGATATCAATGAAAAGGTTAATGTATATATGACACCTTTTAATGAGAAATTCTCCGAACTTGTAACTCAACCTCAAATTCATCGTTTACATAAAGATAATAGAATTACTATTTGCCCTATTAACTTTGCTCGTGGTTTACACTTTGCTGTAAAGTTTATTTGTTGTGACGAGAGTCAGAATTTAACTGTCAGGGAACTTCAGACGCTCTTTACCCGTATGGGTGAATTTAGTAAAATGATTATATGTGGTGATCCTGATCAATCGGATCTTCCATATGGTAAATCAGGTTTTAATACTGTTTACAAGGCCTTCGATAACGATGATGCAAAGAAACATGGTGTACATTGCGTTGAATTAACAGAAGATCATATTGTTCGTTCAGAGCTCTGCCGTTATGTTACTCACGTATTTAAAGGTATTATACCCGTGACAAATACGAAAGAATATAGCCCGTCGGAATCTGCTAAACAACACCCAAAGACTTAAGTTCTTCTAATGCTTTCCTTACAGCATCATTAGCTTGTTGAATATCATCATTAGATTGATCTTTAAGAGATGGTGTAAAGCCTGTGTTTGTTTGTGTATCGGATGTAAGACTATATTCTCTAGCAATTTTTGATAATGTATCTTGTAATTGATTAACAAGAGGATCGGGTTGACGTTCAATAAGTGCATCCATGCTTATATTTGTAGGTGAATTTGTTACGGCGACATGACCTACAGGCTTAACTTGTGAGTTGTAAACATCACCTAATTTTTGGTCATTATTTAAAAATGAATCCACAAAATCAGGTGCTAGTTTACCCTGAATTACAAAGTGATCTGATACCTCGCCACCAAATAATTGATGAGCGTGTTCAGCGTTCACCGACTACCCCAGCTAGTTCCTTCGAAAAAATTTGAATAACCGGTTGTAGTAGGGTTACGTAACGGTACCGGTCCATCCTTTGGTCTATTATCTGTATATTGTGCAGGCGGTGACTCAATAGGATGTAAGATCTGTTCAGGTACTTCAAGAGGAATATTAAGATTTTCTACAACACCTGTTACCGTCGAAGGTTTAATTTCAACAGGTGGTACCGGTTTTGTACTTACAGCGTTAGTATTAATGAATGTTGAAGATGTAGAAAAAGTTGAAGTACGTGGTTCGCTGTATATTGCTGAATTAGCTTCATGTTCATATACTTCAACTTTTTCTACCCAACAACGATCACCATACTTACCTTTAAGGTATGTTTGAGCTGTTTTATAGCACCATTCTGCTGTCTTTTCAATACCTACAGCATCCATAATACGGAGGTCACACCCTCCAGCATCATTTAATTGTTGAAATAATGGAAGTAATGGATCATCCTTAGCAAGACAAAGTGTATGATCAAATTGTTTATTTAGAATTGCTTTAAGATCTTTAAGACCACCGAAATCGACGATCCAGTGGTTGGAATCTAATGATGATGCTGAAAAATAAAATTTAGCTTTTATCTGATAACCATGAACTAGATGACAGTGACTATGGGTAGCTCCAAATTGTCTAAAGGCACAAGAACCAAGATCGATAAGTTTAGTACTCTGATAACTCATAAAGATATTATGACCTGGAAAAACTAAAAATCAACAGAAAAGTCAAAGAAAATTGTTTTTCGTCCCTTCTCTCAAATCCAATATTCTCTATTAGTTATTCCTCGTAAAAAATAAATCAACTAGGAGATTAAAGTTTTTAATAAATTATTTACAACTTGATTAAAACTCTCATGCTGATGTTTACTAATCTCTATTGCAGCTATACGCTTCCGAGCTTTTTCCTTAGATACTGAAGCTCCCGGGACAGTATGCATTTTTCCACCTTTTTTATAACGAACTTTGTAACCGGCTCTTGATTTTTGAATATTATATGGCATATTAATTACGGACTGCTTTTCCAAAAATCAGTAGTAAGATTGGTCAAAAAGACAAGTTGATCATCGGTTGACATCTTACCATATTCTGTTTCAGTTTTAAGTATCTTCATAACTTCATCCATATCTGCTGCTTTTAATATTTTTGCTTTAATAGCTGGATCTAAAGGAGATGACCATTTTTTATAATTTGCAATGAACTGCTTTTTTTTATTAAAATCAGGAATTGTTTTTCTGACATCGGTATCTATGACCCAAAAATTTCCTTCTTGATGATAATGAAGACCTACATACGTCGGCCAGGGCTCACCACCTGTTTTTGGTTTAAATAATTGCTTTTTATTTTTATAATAGAAAATTTGTGTTTGATAGCCCTGTTTATCGATAACAGCTATCGAATCAGCAGCTAAACTATCCGAAAGTGTAATAGTATAGGATGTGCCACCTGTAACAGCCTGTACATTACCAAATTTTGAGACGATTGATGTGGGTAAAAATGGTAAATTAACTACAACTTTATCATTGTTTTTTGGATTGCCTTTCGGTCTTTCGAATTTTTCAAGTGCTATTTTTTCCGCCTGCGTCGTAAGATTTGTTGTGAGATTTGTGATACCCTTAGCAATATTACCAAACTGACCACCGTATGTTATACCTGATCTTCTCGCAGACGCGTCTGCCATATTTAAAGCACCCGCTACTAAAGATGAAGGTTTAAAAGCGTTTTTAACATTTGTTTTGGCAGCGCTTATATAATCACGGAGACTTGCCTCATTTAAAGCAAGTTTAACTAATTTATCAAATTTATTACTCATTGGCAATATAATATTTATATAATTTAATAATGTCTTCTTCTGATAAACCTCTATCCTTTAAGAATACTTCAACATCATCAATTGATTCAGCCGCATAAAGTTGTTGAATAAGAGGATCATCTAATGCTACGTCGAGTGCGACAGTGATAAATTCTTTTAAAACAGATAAATTATTATTAATATTAGCTAATTTAATTAAATGTTCATTAGGTATATCCATCACCGGCATACTACCATTATTATCAGGTACAACAACAAGTACTTTTGTAAATTCTTGATCCTCAGCTAATACATATCCTTCATATCCATTACAGTTCGATAGATCAGCACTCTGACTAACGCTAATTGGATCTACTTTAATACGTACTTTTTTAAGAGCTACTTTTTGTAAACTCTCTAAAATGATCTGATTATACTTCATTATCATTATTTATGTTGAAATAAGGTAAGTTGTTGGTATAATAAGCTTATGTCTGAATATACAAAAGTTGTAAAACTCAAAGAAGCTAACGGTAATCATCCGCGTTCAGCTGAAGAGAAACAAGTTATTATTGAAAAAGCTGCTGCAGCATATGAAGTCTATCTTGATGCTCTCGGTTTTGAATGGCGTAATGATCCAAATAGCTCTGGTACACCATTAAGAGTTGCTAAGGCATTTGTCAATGATCTAGCATCCGGGTGTTATGAAACACCTCCTAAGATTACATCGTTTCCAAGTAATGGTTATGATGGAATGGTGTTTCAAGGTGGAATTCCAGTAAAGTCAATGTGTAGTCATCATCATCTAGCATTTACTGGTGTAGCACATGTTGCATACATTCCCTCTAAAGAAGGACGCGTTATTGGATTATCAAAGCTTAATCGTATTGTAGAACATTACGCACGTAGGCCACAAATTCAAGAGTCGATGACAATGCAGATACATACCGCAATTGACGATGTATGTGAACAAAATCTCGGTGTAGCGGTTGTAATCGCGGCAACCCATACATGTGCTTGTCTCCGTGGTGTAAAGCATGATGGTTGTGTAATGAAGACAAGTAAACTTTCTGGTGATTTCTTGACCGATCCTGCGACCCGTGCTGAATATTATCAGTTTATCTCTGACGTAACACAAAAATAAATTAATTATCCGGGCGCTCTAAAAGTAATCGCTGAAATGTCGGCCAACAAAAACCGTATTGTTTAGCAACACTACTTTTAGAGCGCCCTTTTTTTAATTCTTGAAGTATTGACGGCCAGTTTATAGGATGTGGTACTGTATATATTTAATCCTTCTTATTAAAATTTACTCAAGAAGGCATTACTAATATGAAGTCCTAAACACTTCTCTTTACATCGATTAAAGCGTTGAGCCGTTTAACAAACGGCTCTCCTATTAATACTTGTTGTTCGTTATCTTTACGATCAGCAATACTAAAGGTTATATTATTATGACTTTTATCTTTTAAAACAATATCAAGTACAACCGTTGGGCGACTTTCGATGTTCCCACTACCAATATTAATATCAATACTGCCAGTGCAAGGGAGTGTAATTTTTTTATCATTAATAGTAGAGAAGGTTATGGTGTTATCACCATTGTCTTCAATATCTACACCGTGTAATACGTTATAAGCCTCATTACCACTATCTATTTTTGCGACAACAGATCCAATCCCATCTATTGTTATATATTCTGTGACACCTAGTATAGGCCTATTTTCTGTAAAATTTTTAAAAGATTTCATAAATTATTTCTTTTTCCAAGATATTCGCTTAGAGCCTTTCTTAAGACTCTTTCTATTATTACACATTGACATTGTTGGTCTACAAGCTGGATAACTTCTACGTTTTTCACCTTTTTGTCGACCACATGGCTTACCTGTTTTACAATCTACCCAGCCTTTTCCGTGATTACGTGTAAACCAACCATGAAGACCTTGTTGTTTTTCTTTTTCAAAGCCCTCTAAAATAAGATTTACTAAGGCATCAAATTTCATTTCTTTTTCCAAATTTTACTTTGACGGCACTTTACAACAGCTCCTGACTTATAGGCAGATGTCTTACTACCATATACGGAATCAGCTCTTCTTAGACAACGATCTCTTTTAACCTTTTTTTCTAATAAAAATTGTTTAAAAGTTAACATTTCCATCTCCTCCTTGCAGCACAACCTCTCGTCTTCTTACCAGCGCAACCACCTGCAGGTATCCAAGCTGAACTTCTAGCACAAAAACTCTTTCTACGTTTAGATGCTTTGGAACCCTTCTTAACCTTACCAGTGACTGGAGCTTTAAGATGTGAGCCAGTAGCGCGATTATACTTTGCTCTTCCCTTAGCGGTTAATCCACCACCGCGATTTACTGGTAGTTTTTCTCCGCGCTTAATAGATAAGCTCGGGCCACCCTCTTCAATTACTTGGATAAAACGTGATTCAAACAAACATTGCATAATAATATTTAATACAAGAGAATAAATATTTACGTATGCGCAACTATATTGATGATCTTAATGCACTTTACAACACTAAAGTATTTTTAAAAGAAAGTGCTGATCTCGGACCTCAAGGTATTGGATTACCTTATGGTGAATATTCAGAAGAGTGTGATGATTGTGAAAACGGTGCACCAGTTAGAAAATGTTTAAAATGTAAATTAACAGCAGATAAATGTGAGTGTGATGATAAAAAATCATATGATCAGGATGATATTGTTTTTGCTAAGAAAGAAAAACGCGGTGGGTATGATAGTGAAGATGATTTTTCACATACCGGTGAGCATCCCGAACATCAAGCTTCCAATATGGTAAAGCAAAATCTTTACAGAATTGCAAAAATGGCTGCTATGTTACATGATATTGTACCTGAGGATAGTGAAATAGAAGAATGGGTAGCTGATAAGGTTGCTAAGGCTGAGGATAGTATTAATAGTGTTTTTGGATACAAAGACTATCAAGCACATAAGCATAATGTTGAGAGTGATATGGAAATTGAAGAAAAGACAGAGCAGGATCTTTATAAGAGTATAGAGGATGGCGGTGCGTCTTTAATTAACAAAATAAAAGAAATTATGCGTAATCAGCCAAGAGAAAAAGTAGAAGATGCTGTTTACGGAATGATTAAGATGCTTGAATCTTAATTTATTTTAAATTTTTACGAATAGCGGTATAAAGTACTCTAGCTTGATCTTCAGGCATTGTTGTAGGTAATACACTCTTGAAGGATTCAAAATCTCCTTCTTTTGCTAAGTTACGCGCTTTTGTAGCACTAATTCCTGAAGTATCATCACTATCGGGATCACGTTCATGACCTGCTATAGCAGTTCTAAAACTATTTAAATCAAGTCTTACGTCAGGATTTGGGTTGTCGATATATTTGTTAAATAATACATCAAAATCTGTAGCTCGGTCACTACCACAAACAAGGATTAAATCTTTATAACCATTTTCAATTAAAAACTTAACCGCATCGAAGATTGTTTTAATTTTTTCAGAATCAATAAACGTTACTTGCGGTAAAGCTTCATTTAATGCCATGAGCTTATCATTATACGGGATTGGGTTCTTTTTAGAATCTTGAGTTTTGGAGAGTATTACAAAAACATCACAATGTTCCTTTTTACCAACATGTACTGCTTCAGCAATTAATAGTTCGTGTCCTAAGGTAGGCGGATTCATTCTACCAAATACAAAAACTGCTTTAGTACTAGTAGGTCTAATATCAGATATGATTTGTTCGACAAGTGTTTTGAAGCTCATATTATCGACCTCCAAAATCACCTTTATTGATACCATTATAATCAGAACCGTAATCAGCATTAGCTAAACTCTTACCACCACCGGGAATTTGTCTACCTGTGTATATATCCTCGTAAGGAGGTAAATCACTATCATTAATACCGCCTTCGACTTCTAACTCCTCATCATCTTCTTTCTGAAAAGGACTAGTCATTCCACGTACAATAAATTCACCTGTAATCTTAAACGGAATTGTTGATATTCTTGAATCTCTGATAACAATACCTTCTTGAGTGCTGAGATCACCAATAGACGATGTCAAAGCATCTAGTACAGCGTTACCTAATAATCTCGTGGCATGATAAATTATAGCACCACAAACCGCTGGGTTATTCTTCTCATTATCACCATTTTCTACAAGATCAGATACAGGTGTACCGTTTATGATATCTAGATATAATTTTTTACTTACAGCATCAACCGGTTTACCGGTAATTGTTTTTAACTTGACACCAACTGGATTATTACAGCCTTCGAGCCAGTTTTTTAGAGATTTTTTGACAAAGTGATCAGATGTATAATGAATTGTTAAACCGGAATTTAAAACAGGTAAAAAATTAATTTCTGTCTTCACTGTAGCTTCAATCGAAGAATAAACTTTAAAATCAAAACTATCAGCAATTTGATTGACTTTAATAATAAAGTCTTCTAAAACACCGCGATTAATTCTCTCCACTTCACGTGTCTTTCTAGATATTGTTTTACGTACAGCGCTTTTTTGTTCGTAAATTTCATTTATACCGTGAATTGCTAAAAAATTTTCCGGGTAGTTAACAACATTAGTACTACCTTCAACATACTCCATATTAAAAAGTAAATTTTTATTTTTTAAGAAATTTAACCTTTTTAAATCATTAATTACTGTCGGAATTAAAAGCGCTCTATTAAAAATAGTTAATACCGTTTCACCAATTGGAATAAACCCATGACCTTCAGGAAATCTATCTCGAAGTTTATCAACTGTGACACCTCTAACATCTAATGGATTATTAGATCCACGATCAAGAGCAAATTCCATACTACCATCATCATTCGTAATAAGCTTTATTGAACAATTTACACCATCAATTTTTACAACAGCTGGTGTAATACCAATACTTGCTTTAACTTGATCAAAAAGCCTAATGAGATCTTTACCGGTACGCACCGATGGAAGATCGAAAGGGTGTGCCATGTGACCAGCAGCTCCACCCTCTTCAATAAGCTTAAGATATGATTTAAAGGTTAGCATTTTTTAAATAAGGATCACGCTTATGCATTACACCAAGTATTTGTTTATATTTTTTAATAAAATTACCGGTATTAATACCGTCAATAAAATTCCTTAAATGAATATTTTCTAATCTTTCAGGGTTATCAGCATACATTTCATTTTGTTTAATTGCAGCTTCTAAAGCTGTTTGCATTTCAAATGCATTTTCAGCTGTAATATCAGTTCTATAAATTTCATCTAACGCGTCTGCTGGAAACGTCATAGCTGTTGCCTTAGCAAGTAACTTAACAAGTCCTACGTAGCCTTCAGGAGCGACTTGAGTAGGCTCACCTTCATTAGGTTCTGGTGTAGCGTTAGGATCTGGAGCAGCAGCATCTTGTGGAATTTCAGCTGGTGCACCAGCTGAAATAGGAGGTTGGGTCGGAGCAGGTGCTGGTATATTATCGGCCTCATCTAACATTGACCATTGCTCGTTAAGTTTGTCGATAAATTTCATTATAAGTATTTAATATTTATACGTAGAGAAGTTGTTTAGTTTTAAGTTGATTAAAGTACTTCTCACTCAAAAACGTCAATTCATTGCGTTTAGCAAAGTTTTTAACTTTTGCAAAAGTATAATACGATCGTGTAAACTCCTTAGTCCATGCAAACGAACGTATACGCTCAATGAGCTCAATTACATTACCGTCACGCTTTGAATACAATTGTTTAAATAAACAAAATTCTATGTTTTCATAGACGTACATGCTTATTGGAAGTAATTTTGATACTTTTAAAGCTGCTTGATCAATGTATTTTAATATTAATTCCTTATCAAAATATTGTAAAATTTGGTAATTAGTGAAATCTAATTGTTTAGATTTAAGAATAACAACACGTTCTTTCGCTTGTCTATTTAAAAGGTACTCACATGTACCATAAAAAATATGATGATACAGTAATTTCTTGATATCTCTAGTTATTCTTTTCGCAGGTAAAAGCTGATATTTTACAAGATCATTGATAAAATTAACTTCTATAGTTTTAAAGATCGATTCAAAATTAACTAACTGAAGATT
>Ga0007854_10002280_pt1 | contig 11932 bp, 11 predicted proteins | sample CryBogCBH12Aug08_FD_60382 | JGI IMG/M metagenome (GOLD analysis project Ga0007854, IMG submission 60382) | Freshwater microbial communities from Crystal Bog, Wisconsin, USA - CBH12Aug08 | ecosystem: Environmental > Aquatic > Freshwater > Lake | place: Crystal Bog, Wisconsin, USA | collected... | reverse complement strand
CCATCCTTGTAATCAATCGGGCTGTCGATGTCGGGATTCCAGACGCAGCGCGGTGTGGCGGCATGCGCCTGTGCCTTGCAATCACGTAGTCCGGCAACAGCGCTTCCCTTGGTTCCATCAACCTGAAGGGTCAGCAGATCCTCACGGTTGACGCGCACTGTCCACGAAGAGTTGAAGTGACAGATGACGCCATTCTCCAGCTCGAACGTGGCGTAGGCGGAGTCATCAGCCGTGCACTTGTAAGTCTTTCCCTTCTCATCCCAACGCGTCGGAATGTGGGTGGCACCGAGGCAGGTGAGCGACTTGATCTCGCCGAAGAGATTCTGAATGACGTACTGCCAGTGGCAGAGCATGTCGACGATAATGCCGCCATCATCTTCCTTGCGGTAGTTCCAGGAGGGACGCTGGAGCTTCTCGTGTTCGCCAGTGAAGACCCAGTATCCGAACTCACCCCGTACGGAGAGGATCTCGCCAAAGAAGCCCGTATCGATGAGATACTTCAGCTTGAGGAGGCCTGGGAGCCAGAGCTTGTCCTGAACAACTCCGTTCTTCAGGCCGGCGGCGGTGACCTCTTGATAAAGTGCAAGTGCTTCGGCCGAGGTGGTGGCCGTCGGCTTCTCGCAGTAGATATGCTTGCCGGCCTTGATCGCCTTACGGACTCCGGAGGGACGCTGTCCAGTGAGGGTGGAGTCGAAATAAATCTGGTTCTCAGGATCCTTCAGCACGGCATCCAGGTCGGTGGAGATGCGATCTTCGGGTAGGCCTGCTCGCTTGGCCAACTCGACCAGCTTGGAAGCGCTACGGCCGACAAGAATTGGGTTCGGGATGATGACCTCGTCATCGCCGATGCGGATTCCACCCTGATCGATGATCGCCTTGACGGAACGAAGAAGGTGCTGGTTGGTGCCCATGCGTCCGGTGACGCCGTTCATGATAATGCCGATGCGATGTTCTTTCATAATTTAAGAGGTTGGTGTGGATGTTTTGTGAATGGGTTAAGCAAAATTATTCAGGCTTCTTGGTGCACTGGGGCTGAGCACCGGCAGGCAGTGGAGGAGTAGCACCGACACCTGCAGGCGGAAGGGTTCCCTCCAGCTCCTGCTTCCAGTGGGCTACATCACCGGCGGGACCATAGACGTAGATCATGCGCATCGGGGTGTTGCCAGTATTGGTGAGCTGATGGAAGACGCCGGAGGGGATGTATGCGGCTTGGCCGGCTGTGACCGCAAGCCTCTCTTCACCGAGGCACATCTCCCCCTGGCCCTCGACGATGAAGTAGACCTCCTCCTGTTCCTGATTGTGCCAGGGAACCTGTCCACCGTTCGGCTCAAGCGTCACGTTCCCCATGGCGAAATTGGTTGCTTGGATTGGGGAAACGCCCCCGACGATATTCTGGGTACGACGACGGGCCGGATAGGTGCGGCCGGCTGTTTGTGCGAGATCTGCGATGATCATTGGTTGGGCTGTTAGGGGTTTAGGCTGAAGACTGTTAGGTCAGATCTTGCCGAAGAAGGTGAGGTAGGGAGCACCCGTGGCGAGGCGCTGAATCTGAAGTGCCAACTCGCGGAGATGGTAGTCACCCCACATGGCCGACTCGCCGCAAGGAACCTTCCGGCCCGCGGGAACGTGATCCCAGCCGTTTGGACGATGGTAAACTGTGTGGAGCAGAAGACCCTCGTGGTTCGGATCAAGGCTGAGGTAAGGCTCGGAAAAGAGGGTCTTTGCAGCTGTGAGGCCTGCGGCCATGTAGCGTGCTCCCTCCTCCTTCTTGCCGTGCCGGTCCAAGTAGCGACCGAGACGTAGCAGTCCCTGCGCACCGATTGCGGCTGCCGAGCTGTCGACAGGCTCATGATCGTTGAAGGGATCGGCGGGACGATCGTTGTAGTCTCCCAGATGGACAAGTCCGGGAGCGCCAGTATCCCAATAGGGGATACCATCGGTCGGGGTCTCGCGGATGTAGAATTCGGCGACGGCCTTGGAGACCTCAAGGTAACGTTCGAGCAGGGCCTGCTTGCCACCGAAAGGCGCGAGCTCTTCATCGGAAAGCTGCTCGAGGTACTCCATCTGCTCGGGATAGCCACAGAGGATCCATGCAAGGCCACGAGTCCAGGTGGAGAAGGGTGTGTAGCCCTGCTGGGTGGAGGGGCAGCGGTAGTTGCCGTCATTCGTGTTGAAGATCGACTCATGGACGACCCTTCCCGGCAAGTCATAGATGTCACGACCCTTGCCGTAGTAGACATTATAACGAGCCGTCGTCTCGGCGTGCTGGATGATGCGTCCGAGGAGTGAGGAGGCCTTGTCGTTCTCACCCATCAGGCGGTGACCGAGGGAATGGCCGACGGCAAGGGCACGGAGGGAGCGAACGGTGTCGGAGAAGAGGGAGTGGGGTCCGTTGAAGGAGTAGATATAGCCAAGTTCGGGAGTAAGCTGAGTCCAGCGCGACGCCTGGACCGCACCGCTTGCCTTCAGCGCAAGGTCATAGAAATGGCATTCCCATTCATTGGCTGGCAGACGGCCTTCCTGAAGGAGACGGCGGAGGTTGCCGTACGTGCTGACGTTGTTAAAGCCATGGTCATGGACACCGATGTGTGTGATGTGCGGCGCCATGAGGCGGAGGGTTCCATCACGACCGATACGGAGCATCTCCTCGTCACCAGTGGCGTCGAACTGAAGGATCGCCGCCCCATACTGAAAGCCCTGCGTCCACTCGGTCCATCCACGGGAGGTGTATTTGCCTTCGATGGTAAAGACAGGAGTGCCATCGGCATCCTTCCAGCGTTTTTGAAGTTTGGCGATCTTCGGTGCGGAGGCCTCAAAGACGCGGTCAGCAGCTCCTCTCAGGGAGGAGGGAGTCAGTGTTGTATCAAGTGTTATCATGGGGATCTGCGGAGGGTGGCGGGTGAATTAGAGGCGGCTGATATGGAATCCACCGTCGAGGTAGATGACATCGCCGGTGCTGAAAGGAAAATCGCCGCGGCAGATCGCCTTCACGGCGAGCCCCACGTCCTCGGGATTGCCCCAACGCTTCTGAGGAACGAGGCCATCGGCAATGAGAGCGTCGTACTTCCCCTTCACCCCGGAAGTCATGTCCGTCGCCATGATTCCGGGTCGTAGCTCGATCACCTGCACTCCCTCGGAGGCTAGGCGCGTGGCCCAGAGCTGGGAGACCATGGCCAGTCCGGCCTTGGAGATGCAGTAGTCTCCGCGGTTCACGGAGGCGGTCGCAGCGGAAATGGAAGTGACAAAGAGCAGCTTGTAGCCGCCCGACAGACGGGAAGCCCCGGGGTGCTTGAGCCAGTAATTGGCGGCGAGCTGGCTAAGGAAATAAGGTCCCTTGAGATTGACGGAAATGAGTTCGTCGAAGCTTTCCTCGCTTGCCTCGGTAATGTCGGCCCGTTCACGGGGTGCCATGCCGGCATTATTCACCAAGGCATCAAGGTGGCCGAGTTCGCTGATCACTTTCTCCATCATCGCGGCACGCTGCTCGGAGGAAGCGAGCTGTGCTGAAACAGGAAGGAAACGCTGCTCCGGGCTTTTTGCCACGGCCTTGCAGGCGAGAACAGTCTCCTCGGCGGCAGCAGCATTGGAGGCGTAATGGATCGCGAGATCGTATCCTTCGGCGGCAAGAATGAGGGCGATGCCGCGGCCAAGACCGCGACTAGCTCCGGTGACAAGAACGACAGGTCTGCTCATGGAATATGATCTTGGCAGGAAAGTGGAGGCAACGCATCGGCTGAAAACGCTTTTTTTAGCACAATAACGACTTTATTCTTCGTCCTAATTTTATTTCCAAATGCCAGCAACTAAAAAACCCTTGCGAACGCGGGGCGATTCTCCGTTCCGCCCGATCCTCCTGAAGCGCCTTCACCTGCGCTGCGGTGATTGGTCGGTGAACGAACTTCGGCTCAATAGGCACCTTCAGCCATTCGACAAAGAGAGTCCACACCGCCATTCCCACGGACAACTTCTCGTTTACCTGCGCGGCAGGGGACGACAGCGAATCGGAGAGGAACTTCATCCGGTCGCACCCGGAGCGGTCTTTTTTATTCCAGGAGGAACAGAACATGCCTTTTTCGAAGAGGCCCCGCGGCTGGCAATCTGTCTGGTGGCAGACCTAGGGGGCAATGGTCCGAAACGCTTCGGAACGGGAACAGGGTGGCTGCCGGCCGAGGAACTGGCGCGGGTCCGAGAACGCCTGAATCAGCTTGCCCATGAAAGTCCTGAACGTCCGGAGAGATCGGGCAACCTGGAACTTGGTGCCGGCGGCACCGCACTCCTCCTTCTCGAATCATGCCGTCGCGCCTGCCTTCTCCATCCCTCCGCTTCGATACAGGGATCCGCAGTGACCAGGAGATTGCTTCGTTCCGTCGGGAGGGAGGAACTGCCACCGGCACCGGGAGAACTTGCTCGCCGGGTCGGACTTCAGCAGGACTATCTCAACCGGGTCGTCAGACGCTCGACGGGACTGACACTAGGACAATGGCGTGCACGCGAGATGCTGAGGGCCTCCGAAAAGGCTCTGTCAAAGGGCGGGCCCATTGGAAAAACCGCATTGGCCCTAGGTTTCTCTGACGCCAACTATTTCTCCCGTTGGTTCCGCAAACAAACGGGCATGACTCCCAGGGCTTGGCAATCCCGCGTCTGAGCTAGTTATAGCATGGATTGTCCGTCTTAGGCAGTTGTGACGACCGCCTTGATGACTCCGGCGGAGGGTTGGCTCCAGGCGGGGAGTTTCTCGGGGATCTCGGACAGCATGCATCGGTGGGTAATCCAGGCTAGCGGGTCGATCGATCCAGCCTCCATCGCGGCAATGATCTCCGTGAAGTTGCGCGGCAGGGCGTTGCGACTTGCGAAGAGCGTCATCTCGCGCCGGTGAAAGAGTGGATCGTTGAAGGTCACCTCTCCCTGGGCAAGCCCGACATAGACAAGGCGTCCTGTCTGGCCGACGTACTCCAGCGAACTACCCATGGAGGCGAGGTTACCTGTCGCGTCGATACCAACATCGGCAAGGTCACCGCCCGAAAGTTCGGTTAATTGGTCGATAAATGATTTCTCCGGATCGAGCGTGATGACCTCCGGATAAAGCTCCTTGCAGGCTTCCAGGCGGGGTACGGCACGGTCGATCACGACAACGCGGGCACCACTCAGCAACGCAAACTGAATGGAGGCAAGCCCGATCGGACCCGCACCGATCACAACGACCGTCTCCCCTTTCTCCACGGCGGCACGGTCGGTTGCATGAGCCCCAATGGCCAGCGTCTCCACCAAGGCCAGTGCATCGTAGGAGAGAGTTTTTGAAGGATGAAGCTTGGTGGCCGGGACCACAAGACGCTCCCTCATGCCTCCGTCAAGATGGACGCCGAGCACCTGCATGTTGCTGCAGCAGTTCGTTCGCCCCTTCCGACAGGCAAGGCAGGAGCCACAGTTCAAATAGGGCTCGATACTGCACTTATCGCCCACGACGACATTCGTCACACCCGAACCGATCGCCATAACCTCGACGCCGAGTTCGTGGCCTAGGATCCGGGGATAGTTGAAGAAGGGTTGGCGACCATGGAAGGCATGGTAATCAGTCCCGCAGAAGCCGATGCGATGCACACGGATCAAAGCCTCACCTACCCCTGGAGCGTGGGGTTCGGGCACATCGTGCATTGCGAGACTGCCGGGTTCGTTGAGAATAATGGCGTTCATTAAGGAAAAGCTTCTGGATTAAAGGAAGAGTGGTTTGAGGTGCCGATCCCAGAGATTTCCGGTCACGGCTGCTCCCACCGACTCATCATGCTGCTTGAGCAGGTCCGTGAACTTCGGGCCAGCTTCTGCGGCAAGCTTGAAGGCAACATGGAAAAGCTGGCGGACATGGGGATTGAAGTCAGGACACGACTGCTCATGGATGATCGCGCGGGAAAGGCACGCGCCGTCCCAGGAAGCAACTTCCGCAGCGGGGGGCAACTGTGACTTGTCGATATGAAGCACCGTAGCGTAGGGAGCGGTGACCTCGTCATAGCGGGCCAGGGCATCGGCATAGATGCCTGCGGCAAGCGCCCTTCCCTCCTCACCCGATCCGGCGATCGCGGCGATCTCCTCGAGCCAAGTGGTGCCGGCTGTCTTGAGGTGGAGCCCCGCGCCATGCTTCTTCATCAAGCGGTTGATCGTGGGATAGATACTGAACTTGTCACTGCCCGAATGGACGCTGAGCTTCAGTCCCTCGGGGAGACCCAGGGCCGGCCCGGCATGCTTGAGAACGATCAGGTCATCCTCGAACTCACGAGTGAACTCCGCAAGGTTTCCCTCGTAGTCCACACCCTTGTTGAACTGACCCGTGAATTTCGGAGCGATCGTTGCGACAGGGACATCTTCATCCGACAGCATCGCCAGGATGAGATAGAGCTCCGCGGGTGTCTGCGGCGCGGAGGCTTCGTCGGTCGAGACCTCGACGGCGAAGGAGCCGGCCGGCTTGCGGACGGCGATGTGACGATAGACCTCTCCGGCTTCCTGCATGGCAGCGAGGAATTTGTCAGCTGCTGCGATGATCTGCTCCCTTCCCCTGAGGATCGGCGTGGAGAGGCCAGGGTACTCTAGGGGTTCTCCGGCATGCTTCGCCACCAGACGCTCGACGTCCGCGGGATCGGGCTTCCTGCCGATGGAATCAGCCACATCGACGGTGAAGAAGTCCGAGGCTTCGAGAAAACGGTCGACTGTCTTCAGGTTGATGTGGTCTGCATCGACGAAATAGGGAGCCTTCCACCCCAGAGCGGCAACGGCTTCGTCGGCCTCCTGGCGCAGGGAGGAAGGCTCTGTGCCGATCAGGTTATGCTCGCGGTTGGACTTGTTCCAGACAGGCGATACCTCGACGCCATGCTCGAAAGCTTTCTGAAGAGCTCGGAGTTGTGCCTTTCCTTGGTGACCGAAACGATCGCCGATGCCGAAGGTGAATGATGGAAGCTTCATAATGATGGTGAATTGTTGGCTAAGAAGGATGAGGAATCAGGCAATCGCAGCGACAGGACGGCAAAAGGCTCCGGAGTGACCGGGAAAGTTGATCGGGAGAGCCCAGAACTGGAAGCGTGGTCCAACTGCAAAGATCTCTTCGGGAAAACGCAGGTCCTCCACGACCCAGAGTCCATTGCCGAGCACAATCTCATGGGTGCGAGTGTTGTCGGGATCGCGGCTTCCGCCGATCGAGTAATGGTCGATGCCGACGGCACGCACCTTGCGGTCGACGAGCCATTGCGCGCCCTCCGGCGCAAGATAAGGGGAATGGTAATGCCACTCCTCGGAAGCAGCGCGGCGCTCACCCCAGCCGGTGGCCATCAGGATGATCCGATCGGTGAGGTCTCCCTCGAGATGTGAAGCCAGGCACTCTGCGCCGATCGCGCGGTCGGCATCGGAGTCGCGAAGATCCGCAAGGACCGCCTCCCCCACGAAGGACACGAGTGGGATTTGGTCGATGGACTTGCCCCCGTCGATCTTATGAAGCGGCGCGTCAAGATGACTCCCGGTATGGGTCGCCAGCGTGATCATCTCCATGTGCCAGTTGTCCGTGGCATGAGTTGCCACGATCTTCGCGGAAATCGGCGGATGGACCGGACAGTTGGGGCCGCCATCCGTGATAGGCTGGGAGAGGTCGATCAGGCGCATCGTGATGCCGGCTAAGGGAGCGGCCGATTAGGCCGAAACGAGGATGACATTGGAATAATGAGTGGTATCCGATGTCCTGATCAGGCCGATCGCCGACGGAACGCGCTTCTTGAAGACCTCCTCGTGATCCTCAAAGTTCAGCTCGATACCTCCAAGCACACTCTGTCGTTCGGCGACAACTTCGGCGGGGTTTACTTCCCGGAACTGCTGCGCCATGTAGACCTTGCCAAAATCCGCAGTGGGCAACAGTGCTTCGAGCACCTGGTTCACGGTAGGAAGTCCGTCGACGAGCGAAATGTCGATCGTCTCGATCTGCGGCCAGAACGGAAAGCCGCGGTCCGCGATGACAAGCATGTTGGTATGACGGACGCGAGCGATCAAAGAGAGGATCGCAGGATTGATGATGCCGGATTTAAGCATAGGTTTGGGTGATGGGAACTCAGTGATGGGCAATCGGTAAAAAGAGTTAGTTGTTCTCGGGACGACCGCTTGGCCAGGTGACATTATGGATAGGCGTGAGGATTTCGAGAACCCTAGAAAGGAGTGCCTGATCGAGCGGTTCCTCAATCTGGCGGATATTTTCAAGGATGCGGTCGGGATTAGCCGTACCGACGATTGTCGTATGGATGTCGGGATGGGCAACGGAGAACTGCAGTGCCAACTTGGCGAGATCAGCCCCTTGGGAGGCGCAGTAGGCGGCTGTCTCGGCACACTTAGCCTGCACCTCCGCAGGCGCTGGGTGCCATGCGGGAGGGCCCTCTTGGGTGAGCAGGCGCATGGCAAGCGGTGCGGAGTTAAAGATGCCGACCTGTTTTGCCTTCAGGTAGGGGAGGGTATCGGCCAGTGCGGTGTCATTGAGTCCGTAGTGGCAATAGGACTGGATCTGATCGACATCGACCTGATCCATCACCTCCTTGAACAGCCGCACGGGTAGGCAGGTGATGCCCACAAACCTGACCTTGCCATGCTGCTGGGCTTTGCGAAGAGCAGGGATGGTCTCATCGACGATCTGCCGGATGTTGCCGAACTCCATATCGTGCACCTGAATAAAATCGAAGTGATCCACGCCGATGCGCTGCAGGCTCTCCTCGATACTCGTTGCAACGCGGTCGGCGGAAAAATCAAAGTCGGAAATCTCCGGGCCGTAACGTCCCACCTTTGTTGCCAGAAGATACCGGTCTCGCGGCACGCTTTTGAGCGCCTTGCCGAGAACAGTTTCCGCCTTGGTAAGTCCATAGTATGGCGCGGTGTCGATCAGGTTGATGCCATGATCAAGAGCTGTGTGTACGGTGCGAATGCCGTCCTCTTCCGCCACGGAGCGAAATTGCGATCCAATAGATGATCCACCGAAGGCCAGCTTGGAGACTTTGAGGCCTGTTTTTCCGAGGGTGCGGTATTCCATTAGGTAAGATGTGGGTTCGATTAATCCTTGAAGGTGATCCTGAAGCCGAGCGGCATTCCGGGAAGCGGAACCTTGGTGGGTTTCGGGATAAGTAGGGCTCCCGGCGTTTGCTTCCACTGAAGGTTACTCTCGCCTCCGAGCAGGGAAACGGAGGCGATCGGTTTCTCGAGTTTTCCCGAAGCTGATCCGAGCGCCTTGATCACGATCTCCTGCTGGGGCTCACCAAGCACGAAGGCATAGAGCGTCTTGCCGTCCTTGCTCGTGGTGAAGCGGATATTTTTCTCGGAAAATTTTATGAGCCTTTCATTGAAACCAATTTTTTCAAGGGATGTTGCCGGTGTTGTCACGGGCGGGTTTTCGCCGGAGATTTTCCAAGGGCGTGAGGCGTAGATGCCTTCCCCGTTGATTGTGGTCCATTTGCCGATTCCGTCGACAATGGCCAGCACGTCGGGTTCCAGGTCTCCCTCCGGGGTCTGGACAATGTTGATCAGCAGGTTGCCGTTCTTGCTGACGATGTCGCAGAGCATCCCTGTCACCTCGGCGGCGCTCTTGTACTTCTGGCCAGTGCTGTAAAACCAATCGCCTATCGAGGTGTCGGTCTGCCAGGGATAGGGACTGATGTCATCCTTCACGCCGCGCTCGATATCTTGAACGAATCGGCCCTCGGAGGGTTCCTTACAGTTGTAGACGGCCGTGAGCTTGCCGTTATTGAAGGCCTCGTTGCCGTTGTAGAAGTTGGCGATCAGGTTTCGGCCCACGTCACCGAAAGGCAATTTGCTGTCGGAATAGAGAAGGTCGGGATGATAGGTATCCACCAGTTCGCGGATCATGGCATTCCATTCCTTCTGATTTTCGGGATCTTTTGTCAGCCAGTCGTGATCGTCAGCGGGAAGCTTCTTGTGGTAGAGATTCTGGTACTTGGGATCGTTCCCGTCATAGGGGATGCCCTTCTTGGGGCCCTCCGGATCGGAGGAATGAGCCGACTGATACCAAGTGTAGCTGGCTCCCAGATGCTCGGAGACACCGAAGGGGAGGCCGTGTGCCTTTGCGGCCTTCTGCCAGAGACCGACGACATCCTTCATCGGCCCCATCTGGGTGGCATTCCAGGGATGCAGTTTCGATTTCCAGAGAAAGAAGTTGTCGTGGTGAGTCCCCATGCTGACGAAGTACTTCGCCCCCGCTTTCTTGTAGAGAGCCATCAGGGTCTCAGGATCCCACTTCTCCGCCGTCCAGAGAGCGATGATATCCTTGTATCCTTTCTCGGAGGGATGGCCGTAACGGGCGATGTGATCCTTATAGTCGCCGGTCGGTCCCTTATGCTGGCCGGTCTTCTTGTCGATGTCGTCGGCGATATACATTTTCCTCGCATACCAGTCACCATGACGGGGAACAGCCTGAGGGCCCCAATGGGACCAGAAACCGAGCTTCGCGTCGCGGAACCACTCGGGATATTGATATTGCTTGAGGGACTCGTCCGTCGGCTGGAAGCGTCCCGGGGCAATCGGGGGAAGCTCTTTCGCGGCGACTGCTCCGAGAGCGTTGGTATCTTCGGCATGAAGGACCCGGCAGATGGAGTTTGCTGCAATGGCAGCAATCGCAAGGAGTCTTGCGGGGGTTTGTTTTGTCATGAGGGAAGTTATTTAAAACTGGTTCAAGAATGACTCAGCAATCCTGCATGCGCATCACTTTTTACCTGTCGATTCCTGATAAAACATATCAATTCTTGATTGTTGGCCTCTTTCTGACCGAAGACTTCAAACTTTTACCCTTGTTGGAATTTACGTTCGCGACCGATCGTGCTCCTCCACGAACGCGTCGTTGGAGAGCCCGCGGAGAATAGCCAAAGTGCCTTCTGAAGACCGCGGAAAAATGGAAGGGGTTGGTGTATCCCAGTTCTGCGGCCACAATCTTGACCTTGCTTCCGCCCGCGATAAGCAGGTCCGAGGCATACTGAAGTTTCCGAAGAGTTATCCGCTTCAAGGGAGCCTCATCCCCCATGCTTTTGAAGGTGCGGGTGAGATGCTCCGGCGTCACGTCAAGACGTCGGGCCAGATCTGAAACGGACCTGATACCAGCATAGTCTGCATCAATCATCACGATTGCTCTCCTGTAGCAATCGGAGGGATTCTTCGATCTACGATTCAGGGGGACGGTCTCGGCACAAAGTCGCAACAGGGCCCTGAGGTAATCCGCACACAGCACGCGGGAGCCATCAGTGACCGACCCGCTCCGCAGAAGCATGAGATCGATCAAGCGTAGCATCGACTCGGGATCCCTTGCCATCGCCATCTTCCCTGGAAGCAATCCGGATGCTTTCATCAGACGCAACCCCTCCTCCCCGGTGAAGTCGACAAACGACTTTACCAGACGACTCCCCCCGGCGGCTTTAATGGTGTGCGTTATGCCGGGACCATATGCAAAGAGCATTCCGGGCCGGAGCGGCATGGTTTTCCCGTGAAGCCTGAGAGTTCCAGAACCCTCGGCCACGATCTCCAAGGCAAGCGTCGGGTATCCGGCCCTCCGCATCACATAATCCTCGCTGCAGACTTCCCGTCCCGCCATCAGTAACCGCAAACGTTTTCCCGATCGCGTTGAGTCCGAAAGGAAGCAGTATCGGGATTCACTGACCTGAGAGGAAAGTGGAGGAAGGAGCGCTTTCTTGCCCATCCCATGACACTGCCCACTTACCCGTGGATTGCAAAACGGCTTTTAAGCCTTCCTTATCTCCTTGCCGAGAGAGGGCCGGAGATTTCTAATCAGAAGCCCTCCAATCATGCGCGATTAGCTCAGCGGTAGAGCGCTTGCTTCACACGCAAGAAGTCACAGGTTCGAACCCTGTATCGCGCACCATTTTCCCACCATGGCTACTTATCTCTACGAGACCATCCCTTC
>Ga0007854_10002273_pt1 | contig 11945 bp, 17 predicted proteins | sample CryBogCBH12Aug08_FD_60382 | JGI IMG/M metagenome (GOLD analysis project Ga0007854, IMG submission 60382) | Freshwater microbial communities from Crystal Bog, Wisconsin, USA - CBH12Aug08 | ecosystem: Environmental > Aquatic > Freshwater > Lake | place: Crystal Bog, Wisconsin, USA | collected... | reverse complement strand
TAAAAAGTTTTTTTTAAGCTTGTTTATAATTAGTAAAACAGTCTTTTGCTCAGACCCAGTCGCTAAGTCTATTACTATACATAATATACTAGCTACCAAAGTAGGTATAGATCAAGAGATATTAATAGATTTGGGCAGATCAAAAGAAGAGGTTGAAACTCTCCCTAGTATTTCCCATCTAAAGTGTATTGTAAATAAATTGCCAGTAGAATACCTACGAGAATATTTTGGAGAAGATATAATCACGCATTTTGCTGCTGGTATGACAGATGAAGAGCTAATTAATGCAAAATATATCTTGTATCCCAATAAAGAAGTTGCTCAAGCCAAAGAAACGGTATTAAAAAGATGTCTTAAAGATAAATTTAATCTTATGATTGCTGGCATAGACGGATGCATAGGTTGTTATAAAAGCTTAATTAGCGTAAGACCCGATGATTTATGATTTTAATTTTGAAAAAAGCTTAATTTCACAAAAAATGCTTTATATGCAAACGTGCGCTCTGTGCTGAGCTATATTATGCGTGTCCGATAATGATTATTATGTTAAACAAAATAGCTCCCCTGTAAATGGGGAGCTATAATCTATAAATATAGTCTACTATAAAATTTGGTTTAAAAGCAAGGGTTATTTTTTGCACCCAGGACAAGTAAGGCTAGCATCATGCTCTCTGCAAATATAGTATTTATGTCTATCACAAGTGGTTCTGAAATCGGTATTTTTCATAATACCCAATCCGCTGCATGGAGTGCAAGTTATCTTACCGTAAGGACGAGCACTTTCTTGCATAGAAGTTACTAATGCTTCATGTGTACCAAATTCATAAGCTCCTTGTACTACTCTTTTTAAAACAGCTGCGCCTTCTTTGGTTGGTGCACCACCCATTACACCTTTAAGGGCTGTAAACCTTGCTCTAGCCTCAGCCATTCTTACTTCAGCAGATGCTCTACCTGCAGGCGTAGATGGTTTCATAGCAAATGGGACAACTGTAGCAGTTGCTGCTGCCAACCTAGCATTTTCTGCTAAAATATCGGCTACGGTTCTAGCAGAGCCACCGGCACCACCAGTAGCAAGTAGCACTTTAGACTTTTTACTCTTACCACCTAAAGCCATTTGGTTTAGAGTAATGAATGTTAAAGTTAACAAAATTGTTTTAGTTCTATTCATATTCTTCCTTCAAAATAGTCCCCATAATACAATTTTAGTATACTAGGGCTATTAGAAAGCGCAACGGCCTAGCTATTTTATGTTACCTAAGCGACACCTAAGATGCTTGGCACGCTGATTTTCTAAACATATTTGACAGGCAAAAGTATGACATGATTTGCAAGCCAAATAGTCGGCTGGGCGACTACAAGCAATGCAATCTCTAATAGTACGTACCAAAATCGTGCGTTTGGATATTGTGGCAACTTCCGGTTTTTTATCGCAACTAATAATGCTAAAATTAATACCAACTGTTACTAATAGTAAAATTTTCATAATTTAATTCTTTCTAAAGCTTGGGACTCATTTAATAAACCATTTTCGGATATCTTGCCATAAAATAATTCTTGAGAAACTAAAATTGGTGCAAAAAGGATTAAACTGGGCTCAGAAGTAATTATCGTTTTAAATTTGCCGTCTGTTAAATCATAAGAATTGATCGACGAATAATATTCCTGTGATTCATTTCGTTGAATATTGGTGAAATATAGCGATGTTTTTTTAGTGCGCGGCAAAAAAGGAATATAGGATTCGTATAGACGGTCGTCCCCAATTAGATACTTTTTTAAAACATTAAACTTAAATATTTTTTGAGACGACCAATTTTTGGTAACACTAATTAATTCGATTTTATGGCAAACAAATGTAATAAAATCTGAGTCATCATTAATATATGGCATATGTTCTATATACCAACCCAGTTCAGGGCTTAGCATCTCTAAGTAAATAACTTGCTGGTAGCCACAGTCTACAATTTGCAAATCTTGTTTGTCTGATAACAGTTTGCGACAAATAAAAGAGCTACGATCAAACGCATTGCGTTCAATGTAAAAAAGTTGTTGCTCTAAGATTCTTGGGCTTAAACAGTCTAGATCTTTTTTGGACTGTATCATAGTTAACTGATTATGATTAACGTCCGCTTTAAAAATAGCAAAATGTGTTTTTTGGCGGGCACTAAAATAACAATCGTCCTTGCTAACCCAATTTATTTCACTTACACCAAACACTGGTTGGTGAAACTCAATAGTGCGGCAAGCGCGCTTAAGAAAATTTTTAATTCGCAGACGACCAGCATCAATAAAACTAAAACCACTTTTGTCAGATAATATTTTTAAGCCAGCAGGTATGTATCGCCAATCTAAACATTTTTCCTGATGTTGGTCATTTAAAAAAAAACGCCACAACTCTAAATCGGCTAGATTTTTTTGATAAATATAAAAAACGGTTTCGTCTTCGATAGTAGTAATTGGATATAGATATTCAGTAGTTTTCAAACTTAAACTAAAACTAAATAATATGATTTTAAATATGTTTTGCATCTATCTTAACTAGTCTCTTTTAAGAAAACGTCCATCCATTCGTTATCGTCCATTGTGAAAATCGACTCTATTGGCACTGATGGGTTGATGCGCGCTTGAGGGCATTTGCAGATTCGAGATCGCAACAAAATTTTATCGATCTCAATTAAAATATGTGGATAAACTGCTTTTGGCAATCTTGATAAAGCAAAAAAAAGTGCTGAATTATTAGGCTCATCGCAACAAGCAAAAATCGTATTTTTTGGCAGAATACCGCTATCTACATATTCTCTTAATTTAGATGCTTTTTTTCTAGTAGTCATTTGGCTTGTAAGTAAAAAATTAGGTAAAAATAAAAATAATAGAAAAATATTTTTTTTAAGCACTGCTTTCAACTCTTAAATTAGGTTAAATTTTCTAAGCTGTTCTAACTCTTCGACCGTATAGTCGGCCTGACATACAGTATAACCGGTACTTAAGAGTTTAGCGAGTTGTTGTAAATCCAAATTATCTTTATCATATTCACCTCTAAGCCAATTCAACGGAAAAGGTGAGCATTTTTGAAAGATTGCTTTATGTAAACCTTGCGACCCATCTAAATTGGCATTCTTAAATTTAGTATCAATTAAGATTGAGCCAAAAAAATTACTATTTTCGGCATCGGCATTGGTTAAATTGCTACCACTTAAATTAACTCTTAAAATATGGGCATCTCGAATTTTAACCCCCCTAATATCGACCTTAGATAAATCTAAATCAATTAAGCTAATTCCATTTAAATTGGCGCCTGGCGACTTGCGCGTTTGAATTAAGGTCAAAATAGCTTCGTTACGAGCCAAAGTATTGGCTTGCAGGTTGGTAATTTGCCATAAAGCAAATACCATTAATAATGGGCTAATAGGTTTCATGCCAACTCCCTTATATAAGTTTTGAAATCAAGCATCTACTATCTGATAATTGTTTGTAAATAAAACAACCACAAATATGAGAGTTAAAGCTTTTAGACGTAAAAAAACCACCGCACTGAAATAAATCAATACGGTGGAAAAAAGGAGAGTAGTAATGAAGCCAAAATTAATCTTATTTTCATTATGAATTATTTAAAGAAAATGTCAACACCCTATTTTAAAGGCTTTTTGGCTAAATATTCACTTACAGTATTACAATATGAAATTTAAAATAGTGGATAGGTCCTGCTGGTCAATTTATTGGTCCTTAGACCAATACGACTTTAGCCCCCTGTTTAATTAATAAATCTTTATGAATCTGAGGCAAATTTGGAGCAGTAAAGACTAGTTGGACCCCTAAATCGCCCAATATTTTTAATAAAATAGTGGTCTTGGCATGGTCTAGATCAGTTATGAAATCGTCTAATAAAAACAAAATAGCCCCTAAAAAGCTTTTTTTGAGTAAAGTTACCTGGACAATCTTCATTAAAATGGCAATTAGCTTCTGTTGGCCGCGGGAAGCGAATTTACGCGAAGATTTATCACATAGTTCAATTGTATAATCGTCTAAATGCGCTCCAAATAGGGTTCTTTGCATAATCTGTTCTTTAAGTTGTAAATTGCTTTGCCAATTTTTAGCCTGATAGACCAATTTAATGGTAAATTCAGCATTAAAGTTTATGGTTAGCTGGTCGTTAATTGCCTGCTCAATCTGGCTTAACGCTATAAATCGCTCGGCTCTAATTGTTTCGGAACGGGTAATTAACTGGTTAGTCCAAATTTGATATTGTTCCAGATCTAGAACATGATTTTTTAGTAAGGCATTACGCTGATCTAATGCTTTTTTATACTGATGCATTTCTACTTGCCAGTCAGGATCTTGTAAGTAAATATGCTGGTCAATAAATGCTCGACGTAGCTCGGGGCCACCTTTAATAATATTTAGATCATCTTCAGTTAATACCACTACGCGATAGTTATTAATTAACTCTTTAAAAGAAGAGACTTGAAGATCGTTTAATTTTACTAATCTTTTAGCTGGCGAAAAACCAACCTGCAAGGTTTCTTTAGATGCAAAACTATCAGACAAATAGGCCTTTACAAAAAAACTATCGCTTTCAAAGCGAATTAACTCTTGAGTAATATTAGTACGAAAAGAGCGAAGGTAACACAAGTAATAGAGGGCTTCAATAATAGTTGTTTTACCACTGCCATTGCAGCCCTCTATTAACGTAGTTTGCGCACTAAATTCTAGCTCTTTATCACTAAAACAGCGCAAATTTTTTAGTTGTAACTTACTTAAATACACTAGCAGCTATGATGATTGTTGAGTAGCGTTAACTGCTGAAACTGGCATTGCTAAATAAGTAAACTGCATCTGCTGCTGATCATGCTCAAAGATAATTGGTTGTTGCTTGCTATTTAAGTAGAAGCTAATTTGCTTATCGGTAAAAATTTGTAAACCATTTAGTAAATATGGTGCATAGAAACGAATATCTAATTTTTTACCATCAAAACTATCCAATTCCAAAGTCTCTTCTAGCGTTCCAACTTCTTTGTTTTGCATCATAACATTTAGTTTAGTTTGATCAAAATCAAATTCGGTCGCAATAAATTGGCCGGATAGCAAGCATGATGAACGGCGCAATGTACGTACAAATAAATCCTTTTTAACCGTCCCTTTATGAAAGCCTGTTTTAGACATAATGCCTTGATATTCTGGGAAAGAGTCTACTAATAATTTGCTAAAAAAGTTAAAAGAGCTGCCAGAAAAGACTAATTGATTATCACATAACCCAATAAAAATTTCTTGGTCGCAACTTGCTTCCACAATTTTTTTTAATTCAAATACGGCTCGTCTTGGCAATAACCAAGTTTGGTCTTGATCTAAACGATATTGTTGGCTACACACTTGCGCTAAACAGTGCCCATCCGTTGCGGTTAATTTTAATTGGGTACGTGAAGCTTCAATTAATAAACCATTCAAAGCTGGATTAGAATTATTTTGCGGAATTAAAAACGCCACTTTTTCAAACATTGCCAATAAATCTGCAGTTTTAAGTTGCATCATATTTTCAATGCGCTCTGGCAATGGTGGAAACTCTTGCGCTTCTTTGATATTTAAAGACAAATGTACTGTGCCACTATTAATAATAATATTGCCAGCATTTACTTGAAATTCAATTTCACCTTCTAGCTCTTTAGTTAATTCAAAAATCTTTTTACCATTTACCAAGAAGGCGCGATTTTCTAGTAGGTTAGATTCAATCGCATCACAGCTATATTGTAAACTGACTTCTAAGTCGGTACTTTTTAAGACTAGCTCTTTACTGCCAACTTGAAACAAGATACAAGCCGTTGCATCGACGGTAGTACGTTTGGTACAAATTGGCTGCATAGCAGTTAAAATATTGACTAAATTCTTTTGACCTATAATAAATTTGTCTGCGCTCATAAAATTTTAGCTCTTTTTTTTTGGCAACTAAACGACACTATTATTATAGTATAGAATAACTATTTAAGACTGCGAAGTTCTATTTATTTATTTCTTACCATTTTGATCTAGGGCCATCAAATAACCTAGCTATACCATTTAATTTTTCTTCTGCTATATTCGCTGGTTTGTTCTTATCAAAAATAACTACTTTAGTTTTATCATCAAAATGTGTCTTTTTGGGTTTATCATCAAAAACACTAAAAAGTTCAAAAATTGATAAACCATATACAGTTGGCTTAAAATCTTGTTCTTTCCAACTAATTTTTTTCAAAATACTGGTAGGCTGCTTGATTACAGGTAGTTTTTTACGAGTCGCAGTAGGCATTACTAGACTTGCAAATTCTTTTACCGGGGCTTCAAATAAAGCTGCTACTTCTAAATCTGCTAAATCTGGTAATGTTACGCTATCAGGACTAATTACCTTTTTAGCGCTTAAATCACTAGCTTGTACCAAACTGGTCATCCAAACTGTTAATATTATTAGTCTTAAAATCATAAAATAACCCATAATTTAAATCTTTTGGTCTGTTTTCTAATAGTAATAAAAACCAAGTTTATGTCAAATAGCTTTATTTTATTGCCTTTAATTAGCCCATTTTGTTATGATAAAGCTAAACCTTTGTTTTAAGGATGAATTTTATGAAAAAATTGTTATTGCTTTTTAGCACTACTATATTAGGTTTTGGCTTAAATATTAAGGCTACGGACGAGTTAACCCCTGCTGAATTATTAGCCACTGATAGAGCGATTCAACGCCTAGAAAATACTTTTAATGATCGGGATTTCGATTCTGATTGGGATGAAGATGAATTTGAAGATGACTTGGCTATGCTACCAAGAGGTGAATGGCGAGACGATTCACCGTATAAAACGCTTATGCTAACCAGTTTCATTAATACTTGGAGCCCTAAAATCATCAATCAGGGGTTGGTAGAGTTTTGTGAAAGAAAAAACCAAAAACTAGAGCCTCTAGCTAGGTGTATTCTAGAAGCCTTGGAGTTTGAAAATGGACCAACCTTACCAAATTTTTACTAAATTAAGAGCGCTTATGTTTTGAGTCGTAAATTCCCCGTAAATAGTCGACATCTACATGGGTATAAATCTGAACAGTAGCTAGCCGCTCGTGCCCCAGTAAAATTTGTAATAACCTTAAATTAGCCCCTTTTTTTAATAAATGGGTCGCCAGCGAATGGCGCAATAAATGTGGCGATAATTTTTTATTTACCCCAGCACTTAAAGCCATTTTTTTTAAAATCATCCAGAACATTTGCCTAGTGATACAATTTACTTGGTCATTATAGATTGATGGAAACAAATAGTTAGAATGATAGTTACCAATTAGCACCGGATGCACCTTTTTTAAGTAAACGTTTTCAATTAGGTCTAATAATTCTGGCAGGACTGGAATCATCCTTTGCTTGTCGCCCTTACCATGAACAGCAATTAACCCTTCATCAAACTTTAATGCATGAATTTTAAGGCTAGTTAGCTCGCTAATGCGCATCCCGGTAACATATAATAACATTAGCATGACGCGATTACGAACGCCTAAATTAGTCTGGTCTTTGGCGGCATAGTCTAGTAACTTTTCAACCTCGGCTTCACTTAAAAATTGCGGCAACCTTTTTTGTAATTTAGGAAAAACTAAGATTTCGGCTACATTAGGCAGTAAGTGACGTTGGCTTAAGAATTTAAACCAACTTTTTAAAGTAGATACCTTACGCGACATACTAGTAGGGCTAGCGTGTAATTTATTACGTAAAAATTTTAAAAACCCCCTTAAAAAGGGGGTGTCTAACTCTTGAACTTGGCTGATTTTTTTCTTATTTAAATAATCTTGTAATTGTTTTAAATCACTTAAATAGCTGGCAATTGTATTATTAGCCAGGCCACGCTCACTTAATAAATAGATTTCAAACAGATTAATTGCTTCATCTATTCTCATTACTCCTGCTCCTTTTTTAATGGCAGTTAGTTAAGAAAATACAAATAATTTTATTTTAGTAAGCTTTACCGATAATCACATCACTCTTACTAGGCTTATCACAAGCAAAACAGTTTTTAAATTCACCCGTATCCAATAAACAGCGAATCGTAGCTTTATATGTTTTTAATTTTATTTCACATTCACCATCTAAACACCAGCCAGTTTGGTACAAGCCAGCATTTTCTTCTAGTTGGTTACCGAATTCACTTAATTTATCAATCTTATGCCACATCGCTTGCAACCTGCCTTTAGCCGCTGCAAACATTTGGTCATGCATTAATTGCAACTTAGCCGGAACAGCTGTTACTAAATCATGAATTAAGAGATTTTCTTTAGTGCTATTTAGACGCTCGGCAATTACAACTTGGTTTTGTTCTAAATCTTTAGGACCAATTTCTAAGCGTAATGGTACTCCCTTAAGTTCCCACTCATAGAATTTAGCACCAGGACGTAAATGATCGCGTTCGTCAAACTGGGTACTAATACCAATTTTTTCTAAATTAGCCTTAATCTCTAAGGCTTTTTGCCAAACCGCATCACCCAATTTAGCGGCAATAGGCACAATTATTACTTGAACGGGTGCAATTTTAGGTGGTAAGACTAACCCATTTTGATCGCCATGCACAGCAATAATGGCACCAATTAAGCGCGTTGTTGCCCCACACCAACTAGTTAAATGAGGATAAGCCATTTCACCAGCTTGATTTTGAAATTTCATATCAAAACTAACTGCAAAATTCTGCGACAACAAGTGAGATGTACCCATTTGCAAAGCCTTGCCGTCTTGCATAAAAGATTCGTAAGTATAAGTTAAATCTGCACCTGCAAATTTTTCACTCTCAGATTTACGGCCAACAATTACTGGAATTGCCAAATAGTTTTGTGCCAAATTGACGTACTCCTGCATCATCATTTTCGCTTCAAGTAATGCTTCTTCGTAAGTAGCATGGGCTGTATGCCCCTCTTGCCAATTAAATTCTGAAGTGCGTAAAAATGGGCGAGCGCGCATTTCCCAACGTACTACGCTACACCATTGATTTACTTTCATAGGCAAATCGCGCCATGACTTAATCCATTGGGCAAACATGTAATGAATAATGGTCTCAGAAGTCGGACGAACCACTAGCGGCTCTTCTAGTTTTTTGCCACCAGCATGCGTTACCACGGCTAGTTCTGGCGAAAAGCCTTCAATATGCTTGGCCTCACGTTTAATAAATGATTCAGGAATTAGTAACGGGAAAGAACAATTTTGATGACCGGTTGCCTTAATTCTTGCATCCAAAACTGTTTTAATATTTTCCCATAGTTGCCAGCCATAAGGGCGAATTACAATGCAGCCTCTAACTGGTGCATGGTCTGCCAATTCGGCTTTAAAAACGATCTCATTATACCATTCTGAAAAATTTTGTTTAATATCAGGCAGTTTTTGGTTACTCATATCTTTTTACTTTATTTTTTGCTTTTAATCATAGCAAAAAGCAATTAGCATGGCGAATCTGTTACTTATAAGAAAAAAATAACCAATTACCAATTTTTTCCGAGCCAATTACAATGGTTGCGCTAACTAAACGACCTTCATTTTTAAGTTTGGTAAAGACGCTTAACATCTCTTTTCTACAAGTACAGATCTCACCATTAGTTTTAAGGCAAGCTTTTTCACTTAATGGATAGTCATAGACAAACCCATGATCTTGATTAATATTTTTTTCTCTAACTAAAGTTACATATTTTATTAATTCATCAAATTCGGGGTGGCTTAAAGGAATAAACTTACGAGCTTCAGATGCAAATGCAATCCCGCTAAATTTTAATAAAAATACTAAAATGACCAATTTTCTTAAAATTTGCATATTTTCCCTATAATCAACCTATATATACCGGTCTTAATTATACCAGGCTTAAAGGGGTCTGCAAACCAGATATTTCAAAAATATTGCTTTATATAAAGCCTTTTTGCTATCTTAAGTGAATGGAGGTAATAGTAATGAAGCGCTTATATGGTCTATTAATGTTTCTAATGTTTGGCAAAAAGCCTGATTTGGCTAAAAAGAAACTCGTGGAAGAAGATTTATTTTAGAAAAATTTCCAAAATCCCATGCGTATCAAGCTCAATACCACGCAACTGTCCGGCGCCTTCCAGGCTTTTTAAGATGTGCTCTAGCTCTAATAAAGGAATTTTACGAGATCGCAAATTAGTTTCTGGATTTATAATATAGACTTCTTTAAATTTACGAGATGATTTCATTTTTCTTAAAGTAGTGTAGTTTACCAATTCGGAGGCACTATTTAAAGGCTTACTAGCTGTACAACCAGCCCATAATGAATTCGAAGCAATTAAAAGTAGGCTTAAAAGTTGTTTTTTCATTACTTATTTTTCCCTAGTTCTAAGACGTAAAACACATGCTTTTTTGGTAATAGTAATATGATTAATTACAAAAGGACCATGTGTTTCATATAAGTTTTTAATTTGGTTTAATACATCTAAAAGGTTATTACAACTATTGGTATTATGAGGTCGAGCAAAACACAGGCCACTAACATTAGGGCCATCATTAAAATAAATGCGGTTTACTCTTGATAGTAAAAGGCGATAAGATGGATCCCCATAACCTACTATTCTAGCGCGCTCATCGCCGCCAAATAGTAGGTTAGAAAGAAATAATAGTGTAATAAATTTATACATACTCTTTTTTTAACATCACCGTTAAAATAAAATCTTGTTTGCCAGATGAATCTGTAAAAATTTCTAATTGCTCGAAGGTTATTTTACCAGCTCTCCTAGCCAATGCAAGCGCCACTAATTCCTTTTCACCACTTGCGAATTCTCTTTTAGTCTCGCTACACTTAGTAATTTTAATAGTATTTGCATGTTTTTTTAAAAGATCCGCGAACATAGGATCTGACCGCTCTATTACCACTCTTTCTAAACCATCGCTAGCCGATATTAGAGTACTAAAAGTAAGTAATAATAAAAGTATTTTAAGTTTCATGTCTATTTCCCCCAATTATCGAACTAAAGACATCTCTTCACGATAATATAGTGCCAAACCTAACGAAACAATAGTTAACGACAGCCAAAATGGCCAAGGTATAACAATTCCAAAAATTAACCATTCCCATAATGCTGCAAAGAGTGGAATAGTTAAACCAGAAAACGATAAAAAGGTTGGACTGTATCGTTGCATTAACCAAGCATAGACATTATAGAAAATTAAATTACTAAATAAAATTAAGATTAAGATCCATAATGTTAGCATCCCAAAATTTGTAAAAGGCCAAGGATTCCAAGCACGTGCCAAATCACTAATGCCAAAATTACCTACCCAATAGGAAGTAAATGTTGCTAAAATTCCACCCCAAAGCATAGCAAAACCATTTACAAATAAAATGGAATAATCTTTTTTTACAGTTAACTGTTCTACTAATAACCATCCATAAGCTGCCGAAATAATCGATATTAAAAGTATAATTTCGGGCCATGAAAATAATAAAAGGCCGCCAGCTTTCATTTCACCAGGATCGTGTGTAATAAAAATGGGTAAAAAACCCAAAAAACCAATTATCAGGCTTGAAATCTTTTTAAGCGACTGTTTTTGACGATACATAAGATAACTTAGGCCGGCCGTTATAAACGGGGTGAGGTTAAACAAAAGCGCTACCTTGGCAGGAGCTAAATATTTTTGGCTCCAAAATTCACAGATATAACAAATATAAACATGACATAAAACAACTTTGATAAAAACTAACCAGTCACTTTTACTCTTAATTTTTAAACTTGTTTTTTTAAATAGATAGACATAGCCCAACAATAAAAGGCCTGCCAGTGTCATACGATAGCCTACCAGAAAAAAGGGGTCGGTATAGTTATCTAAAATTAATTTAACAATACTAAATGTAGCACCCATTAAGGCATTAATTAATAATACTAAAAAAAACATTTTACAAGCTTTCGCATCTAACAATTTACTTCGTAGTCTACTACTCTAAATCGCTCAATTTTGGTAGCATG
>Ga0007854_10002267_pt1 | contig 11968 bp, 9 predicted proteins | sample CryBogCBH12Aug08_FD_60382 | JGI IMG/M metagenome (GOLD analysis project Ga0007854, IMG submission 60382) | Freshwater microbial communities from Crystal Bog, Wisconsin, USA - CBH12Aug08 | ecosystem: Environmental > Aquatic > Freshwater > Lake | place: Crystal Bog, Wisconsin, USA | collected... | reverse complement strand
TTGGAAGCTTTATTATCGCAGAAATTCAATGTGGTCGCCGTGTTGACCCAGCCTGATCGCCCATCCGGGCGAGGGTTGCAACTGACTCCCGGCCCGGTCAAGCAATTGGCCTTTCAGCATCATTTGCCCGTGTTACAACCGCTGTCGCTGAAAAATACCGAGATTCAGCAGCAACTGGCTGCTTGTGAAGCGGACGTGATGGTGGTTGCGGCTTATGGATTAATTCTGCCGCAGGCGATACTTTCACTGCCACAATACGGCTGTCTGAACATCCATGCTTCCTTGCTGCCTCGATGGCGCGGCGCGGCTCCTATCCAGCGAGCGATTTTGGCGGGCGATCTCGAAACCGGGATTACCGTGATGCAAATGGATGTTGGACTGGATACCGGCGATATGTTGTTAAAAAAAATCTGTCCGATAATTGCGAATGACAACGCTAAAACGCTCCACGACAAGCTGGCAAACCTGGGAGCGGAGGCCATCGTCGAGGCGCTACGCTTACTGGAGCACAAGCAATTGATACCGACTGCGCAAGATTCCGCGCTGGCCACCTATGCCGACAAACTAAGTAAAGCCGAAGGAAACATAGACTGGTCTCGCCACTCCGCCGAAATTGCGCTTGCAGTACGTGCTTATAACCCTTTCCCTGTCGCTGTTTCCATATTGAATTCAACGTCAATCAAAATATGGCAGGCCTGTGTTCGCACTGATATGCATGGAAAACCCGGAACCCTGCTGGCAATAGATAAATCCGGGATTGTCGTGGCGTGCGGCACAGGTGCGCTTTGCCTTGAAGTCCTCCAACGCCCGGGCGCCAAGGCATTACCTGCTTCCCGGTTTTTGCAAGGTTTCCCCGTACAGCCGGGTGACCAGTTCACCTCTTCCTCCTGATATGCATACCATACAACAAACTGCCGCCCAATTGGTCTGCAGGGTAATGGACGGGCGCAACTTGAACCAAGTATTGAATGCCGCTTTGCTGGCTTCACCGGGAATGTCGCCGCAAGATCGCGGCGCATTACAGGACTTGAGTTACGGGACGTTACGCTTCTATGGGCAACTCACAAACGTACTCGATCAATTATTGAACAAACCCTTGCAGGATGAAAAGATACGCTACCTGCTTCTCATTGGGCTGTATCAGCTGAACTATACCAAGGCGGCTTCCCATGCTGTGGTAGATCACGCAGTGCGGGCCGCACGCAAAGTAAATGAGGGCGCAAGCGGATTGGTTAATGCGGTATTGCGTAATTTTCTGCGCAAACAAGAGTCGCTTTTGTCTATCGCTGCTAAAAGTGAAACAAGCCGTTACTCTTATCCGCAATGGTGGATCAATGCTGTCAAGAAACAATATGGAGAGTATGCCGAAGCTATTTTACTGGCAGGTAATCAGCATCCGCCCATGACGCTACGCGTGAACAGCCGGCGCATGGCTCCTGCCGAATATCTGAACTTGCTTTCGCAAAAGGATATTCCGGCCAGCCTGATTTCACAGGATGCTGTACTCCTTGACCATCCAGTACATGTAGCTAATTTGCCGGGATTTGCCGACGGACTGGTGTCGGTCCAGGATGCCGGTGCACAATTGGCAGCGACCTTGCTCGATGTGCACGACGGAATGCGGGTACTGGATGCCTGCGCGGCCCCCGGTGGAAAAAGCACCCATCTGTTAGAGTTGGCACAAATTAATCTTGTTGCACTGGACAACGATGAGCAACGACTGCAGCGGGTAAGGGAGAATTTGCAGCGGCTGGATTTGGTCGCTCAATTGCAAACCGGAGATGCCGCACAGCCACTAACATGGTGGGATGGCACACTGTTTCAGCGCATCCTTGCGGATGTACCCTGTTCTGCCTCCGGAGTCGTACGCCGCCATCCTGACATAAAGTGGCTACGTCGCCCTGAAGACATTGATGGGTTTGCCCGGCAGCAACTGCAAATTCTAAATGCTCTGTGGCAGTTGCTTGCAAGAGATGGTAAATTGCTCTATGTGACCTGTTCGGTTTTTGCCCGGGAAAACCAGCAAGTTATCACTGAGTTTTTGCAGCACCATGACAACGCCAGACAATTGCCGCTCTCCGCATATAATTTAAATGAAGGCCAACTTTTGCCCAATGACCAGCATGACGGTTTCTTTTATGCGTTACTGTACAAGCCTGCATAATGCTTTACGGCTTATAGTGCCGTTACTCTTGTGGCTGTCGATATCGGCTACTTATGCTGAAGGCATAGAAGTGCGCAAGGCCGAATTGCATTATTCTGGCGATAGCTTCCATCTAACTGCCGACTTCGACATCCGATTGAAATTTGTGGTCGAGCAAGCTTTGGAACAGGGAATCTCTCTGTATTTCATCAGTGAATTCTCTCTGACCCATCCGCGCTGGTATTGGCTGGATGAAGCGGTTACACAAAACGAGCAGTTTTTTAAATTGTCCTATAATGCTCTTACCCGTCAGTATCGAATTTCACGAGGAGCACTTTTTCAGAATTTTGCCAGTCTAGATGATGCCCTGCACTTAATTGCACATCAGTCTTCTTTGCCTATTCCTGCCGAAATATTCCGGCCTAGCGGTTATCTTTCGGAGATTCTACCGAAAAAAGATAATAGTTATGTCGCGGCCGTTCGCCTGAGATTGGATGTGACTCAGTTGCCCAAACCGCTGCAAGTCAATGCTCTCACCGGAAACGACTGGAACATGGATTCCGACTGGTATCGCTGGATTGTGCATCCCGATTTTGATTCACGCGGCAAGGACAAATAGCCTGTGAAATATCTGGCCTTTTTCAGCACATTTCTTGGCGGTCTGCTGCTTTACCTGCTGGCGCGTGCCAGTGCCAATACGGATCTTTTTTCACGTAATTATTACATTTTGCTTGGTTTGGCCGGTTCACTTGCATTGTCTCTAACACTCTTGGTGGGTTACCAGCTTTTGCAACTACGGGGCAAGATTAAGGCTAGGGTATTTGGCGCGAAACTCACCTTGCGACTTGCCGTTTTTTTTACTCTTATTGCGGTGTTACCGGGATTGCTGGTCTATGCCGTATCGGTTCAGTTCTTGAGCAAAAGTATCGAATCATGGTTTGATGTGAAAGTGGAAAAAGCACTTGAGGGGGGCCTTAGTCTTGGACGAAGTGCACTTGACAAAGGACTTCTCGAATTGACCAAAAAGGGAAAATTTATCGCCCTCGTTCTCACGGAACAGCCACCCGCGCAGCACACTGAAACTCTCATTCGTTTAGTTCAGGAAGGCACAGCGCAAGATGCCGCCTTGTTCGCCGATAACGGCAAGGTGTTGTCATTCGCGAATAACATTCATAAACCGGCTCCTGACAAACCCGACGCAGCAATGCTACGCGAGGTTCGCAAACTGGACGAATACAGCATGATCGATACTCAGCCTGACAACAGTCTGATTTTCCGTGTGCTGGTAATGGTCAAACCCGGCAGCCAATCTCATGAAACCCGAATTCTGCAAATCATGCAACCGGTTCCCAAAGATCTATCTGACAATGCTGAGATGGTGCAGTCAGTATCACGCGATTACAAGCAATTATCCATTTCCCGTCTTGGACTAAAGCGTTTGTACGGTATCACGCTGACACTCTCTTTGTTGATCGTATTGCTGAGTGCAGTGTCAGCAGCTTTTTTTATCAGCAATCGGCTGAGTGCACCGCTTGCCGCATTAGCCGAAGGAACACGGGCAGTTGCACAGGGTGACTTTACCCAGCATCATCCGGTTCAAAGTAGTGACGAACTGGGCGCACTGACCGGCCTGTTCAATCAAATGACTTCTCAGCTTGCCGAAGCCAAAAGCATGAGCGAGCGCCAGCAACTTCAGGTTAAAAATGCCAAGGCGTATCTGGAAAGTGTGCTTGCACATCTTTCTTCCGGGGTTTTGGTAGTCGATGAAAAATACCGGTTACGAACTCTTAATGGCAGTGCCATGCAAATTTTGGATGCCCCCTTGGCTGACATGCAGGGTATTCCCTTGTCTGAGATCTCCACCCGCTATCCATTGTTGCGTCCTTTCTGTGAGGCGGTAATACTATCATTTGAAGAAACTTCAAACACGGAGTGGCAACGTCAAATTGAAAGGCTCAGCAAGAATGGCAATCAAATGTTGTTGATGCGTGGTACCCGTCTGGAAACGGCAGTTGAAAATGGTTTTGTGGTGGTGTTCGACGATATCACACATCTTTTGCAGGCAGAACGCCAGGCTGCTTGGGGAGAAGTGGCGCGCCGCTTGGCCCATGAAATAAAGAACCCTCTCATGCCCATTCAACTTTCAGCCGAACGGTTGCAACACAAATTAGGTGGAAAATTAAACGAAATCGATGCACGTTTTTTACAGCGTGCCACGCAAACGATTGTCAGCCAAGTATCCGCTATGAAAAATATGGTAATGGAGTTTTCCGACTATGCGCGTGTTCCCGCGCCTAAACTTGCACTTCTGGATTTGCATCAGTTGTTGCGAGAAGTTCTGGGCTTGTATGAAGCCAACAGCAGTCCGATCTCCCTAAGATTAATTGCCACTCACTCCTGGATCAAGGGTGACCCCACTCGGCTGCGCCAGGTAATTCATAATCTCCTGCAAAATGCACAAGATGAGCTGCATGACGTAATTAATCCGGAAATCATCTTGAGCACGGATAACGAAGACAAGTTAATAACTATTTACGTACAGGACAATGGAAAGGGTTTTCCAGAGGCGCTGTTGGCTCGGGCTTTTGAGCCTTACGTTACGACCAAAGCCAAAGGAACCGGACTGGGATTGGCTATTGTCAAAAAAATCATCGAAGAGCATGGTGGCATAATTTCTATCGAAAACCTTACCGAAGGAGGCACCTGTATGAAAGTCTCCTTACCTTTATCACCGGAGGTCGCATAGTGTCAGCCAAAAGAATTTTAGTTGTGGATGACGAAATCGGTATACGTGAGTTGCTTTCGGAAATTTTGTACGACGAAGGCTATCAGGTTACAGTTGCCGCGAATGCAACGGAAGCACGAGAGTTTCGCAATCAGCAGACTCCTGATCTGGTATTACTGGATATATGGATGCCGGATACTGATGGCCTGACGCTGCTCAAAGAATGGGTCGGAGAGGGATTGCTTACGATGCCGGTGATTATGATGTCGGGCCATGGCACCATAGAAACCGCCGTTGAAGCAACCCGTATCGGTGCCGTTGATTTCCTTGAAAAACCTGTCTCATTACAAAAATTACTTGATGCAGTCGCCAAAGCAATTCAGAAGGGTGTGCCGCTAACCGGAACCTTGGCACAGGGTCATATTGCCGATGTAGAACCACAGTTTTCGCTCCCTCTTGAGCTTCCTCTGCGGGAAGCACGTGACTATTTTGATACCTTGTACTTTAATTACCATATGCAGAAGGAAAACGGAAATATAGTACGTGTGGCCCAAAATGTGGGGCTGGAACGTACCCATTTGTACCGCAAGCTCAAGCAACTCAATATCAAATTTGCCAAAAAACTCTTAGAAGACGATTGACTCCGTCCGATTTGTGTCATGGCGATGGGCTGTTACCGTACAGTCGATAACCGCAATTCGATGTTAACATTAATTACCGCTGTTATTTTTCGGAAGGATTCATATTATGACTCACGCTATTCAAGTCTATCAAACTGGCGGCCCCGAAAAGTTGCAATGGAATTTGGTCGAGGTTGGTGTTCCGGGCCCCGGCCAGATCAAGCTAAATCAAACCGTTGTAGGGCTTAACTACATCGACGTGTATCAACGTAGCGGTCTTTACCCCTTACCTTTGCCTTTTATTCCCGGCATGGAGGCAACGGGGATCATTGATTCCGTAGGAGCGGGTGTTACAGACCTGAAGTCGGGTGACAGGGTCGCTTACGCGATGGTGATTGGTGCTTATGCCGAAACAAAGCTTATTTCGGCGGATCGGGTAGTCAAACTGCCGGACGCCATCGACGATCATACAGCAGCAGCAATGATGCTTCAGGGCATGACAGCACGCTATCTCATCCGCGACATCTACAAGGTCGGGCCAGGTGATACGATCCTCATACATGCAGCAGCCGGTGGCGTCGGATTAATTGTATGCCAGTGGGCCGCTGCTCTAGGTGCAACTGTGATTGGTACTGTATCCAGTGATGAAAAAGCTGCTTTGGCAAAAGCGAACGGTTGCCATCATACGATTGTTTATACGCGGGAAGATTTCCAGTCCCGCGTGCTCGATATTACGAATGGTAAAAAACTACCTGTAGTCTATGATTCGGTAGGCAATGATACTTTCATGAAATCGTTGGACTGTCTGCAACCGAGAGGCATCATGGTGTTGTTTGGCTCTGCTTCGGGCCCGGTTCCACCCCTAGATTTATCTCTTCTTGCGCAAAAAGGCTCGCTACTGGTCACTCGGCCAACGCTTGGTACGTTTGTGGCTACCAGGCCATTATTGGAAGAGAATGCGGCAGATCTCTTTGACGTGGTTAGTTCGGGCAAAGTTAAAATACATGTTAATCAGACCTACCGGTTAAAAGATGCAGCTCAAGCCCATCGAGATCTTGAAGCGCGTAAAACCACCGGATCAACAGTTCTGATTGTCTGAGCTGAACATTACCCACTGAATTAGCCATTTTTTAAGCTAATGACGATGAAAGGTTACCATGACACATTTTCCTGAAGACATCTATACTGAACCTTCGAATATTGATATTGACACACTAAAGAATCTTGGCCCACTGAGCGGTATGGCTGGAATTTGGGAAGGGTTTCGCGGTTTGGATGTTAAACCTAAAGTTGAAGGTCCGAAGCAACAAGTATTTGTTGAGCACATTGAACTTCAGCCAATTGACCCCCAGACCAACGGTCCCCAACTGCTCTATGGCCTGCGTTATCACACTCATGTGGTCAAGCCGGATCAGGTTAAAACTTATCACGAACAGGTTGGCTACTGGTTATGGGAGCCTGCTACAAATTCCGTCATTCATACGCTGACCATTCCCCGTGGTCAAACTGTTATGGCTACGGGTAAGGCAGATGCCGAAGCAAAGGAATTTGAATTAGTCGCCACTCATGAATCTGAAAACTTTGGTATCCGCTCCTCGCCATTTCTCAATTATGCATTCAAAACTATCGAATTTAAAATTAAGGTAAACATTAATCAGGACGGTACTTGGTCATATGATGAAGACACTGTATTGATGATTAAAGGAAAGACAGAGCCATTTCATCACAGAGATCGAAACACGCTAACCAAGATTGCGGAACCCACTCCCAATCCTCTGGCTAGAAAGTAATTCAGATTAAAAATGAAGAGTATCATTGAAACATAATTTTTAACAAAGTACGGTTATGTTGCTCAAAACAAAAGGGTACGGCATAATCTCATTCTTACTATTAGTTGAAATAATAATTCAATTCGTTCCACTGGTGTTCAGGAGATCTGTGAGATATGACTACTACGCGTAATGTAAAACCCCCGAAATTTAATGACACCACTGGTGCGATTCGCGCTTTGGCCATGGATGCAGTTCAAAAAGCCAATTCAGGGCATCCTGGAGCTCCGATGGGAATGGCAGAAATCGCCGAGGTACTATGGAACCATCATTTGCGCCATAATCCGTCCAACCCGAAATGGGCCGACCGCGACCGTTTTGTTCAATCCAATGGCCACGGCTCCATGCTTATTTACGCTTTGCTGCACCTGACCGGCTATGATCTGCCCATGGAGGAAATCAAACGTTTTCGTCAAATGCACTCCAAGACACCCGGACACCCGGAATATGGTTATACCGTCGGAGTAGAAACCACAACGGGTCCGCTTGGCCAAGGCATTACCAATGCGGTTGGTTTCGCTATGGCGGAAAAATTGCTGGCGAATGAATTCAATCGCCCCGACCATGAAATTGTTAATCACCATACCTATGTATTTATGGGCGACGGTTGCATGATGGAAGGCATCTCGCATGAAGCTTGTGCGCTGGCCGGTACATGGGGTTTGGGCAAGTTGATCGCTTTCTGGGACGACAATGATATTTCGATTGATGGGCATGTGGGTGGCTGGTTTACCGATAATACGCCCAAGCGTTTCGAAGCTTACGGCTGGCATGTGATTGCTGATGTGGAAGGACATGATCCGGAAGCTCTGAACGTGGCAATAATTGCCGCCAAAGCCATTACAGATAAACCCTCTCTAATTTGCTGTAAGACCATCATCGGTGCCGGTTCACCGAATAAGGAAGGTACCCATGATGTTCATGGGGCAGCTCTGGGAGACGCTGAAATTGCCGCGACCCGCGCTCACATTGGTTGGAACTATCCCCCGTTTGTGATTCCCCCGCATGTGTACGAGGCATGGGATGCACGTACCAAGGGCGAAGGTTTGGAACAACTTTGGAACAATAAATTTGCCGAATATAGGGCGGTCTATCCGGCCGAAGCTGCTGAATTCGAACGCCGAATGAAAGGCGATCTGCCAACTAACTGGGCTGAACATGCTGCCAAGGCAATTGCACAAATCAATGAAAAAGGTGAAACTATTGCCACTCGCAAGGCATCGCAAAATGCCATCAACGCACTGGTTCCGGTACTACCCGAATTTCTTGGGGGCTCCGCTGACCTGACGGGTTCTAACCTCACTAACTGGATCGGCGCGCATCATGTGTCCGGTACCAAACCAGGCAACTACATCAGCTACGGTGTGCGTGAATTTGGTATGTCGCACATCATGAACGGTATGGCACTTCATGGCGGCTTGTTGCCATTTGGCGGCACCTTCCTGATGTTCTCAGAGTATGCGCGTAATGCCTTACGCATGTCCGCCCTGATGAAGCAACGTGTGATTTATGTCTTCACCCACGACTCTATTGGCCTGGGCGAAGATGGTCCGACTCACCAGCCGGTTGAACAGACGACTACCCTCCGGTTCATTCCGAACATGGATGTATGGCGTCCATGCGACACTGTTGAATCTATCGTTTCGTGGGTTTCTGCCGTAGAAAGACAGACTGGCCCATCCTCGCTGATTTTCAGTCGTCAAAACCTGAATTTCCAACAACGTAATGCCGCTCAAATAGCCGATATTCGCAAGGGAGGATATGTGCTGTCCGAGGCATCTAATGGGAAAGCTCAAGCGATCATTATCGCCACCGGCTCCGAAGTTGATCTGGCGATCAAGGCGCAGGCTGTGCTGGCCGCAGAAGGCGTGAATGTGCGCGTGGTCTCAATGCCATCGACCAACGCTTTTGACCGCCAGGATCAAGCTTACAAAGACAGCGTATTGACTCAAGGTATCAAGCGAGTGGCAGTTGAAGCCGGAGTAACCGGTTTATGGCATAAATACGTCGGACTGGAAGGCGCGGTGGTGGGAATGGATTGCTTCGGTGAGTCAGCCCCGGCAGGAGAGTTGTTCAAGCACTTTGGTTTTACAGTTGATAATGTAGTTGCGACAGTGAAAAAAGTGCTCGGCTAAATATTTTTATCTAAAGGAAAAGAAAATGACAATAAAAGTCGGTATCAATGGTTTTGGACGTATCGGACGTATGGTGTTGCGTGCTGCAGCAAAAGATTTTCCTGAAATTGAAATCGTCGGGATTAACGATTTACTGGAACCGGATTATCTGGCTTACATGCTCAAATACGATTCAGTGCATGGCCGTTTTAAGGGCGAGGTTGCCGTTGAAGGAAACACGCTTGTGATTGATGGCAAGAAGATACGCCTGTCGGCAGTCAAAGATCCTGCTGAACTAAAATGGAATGAAGTGGGTGCCGACATCGTGATTGATTGTACAGGTCTGTTCCTGACCACTGAATCTTGTGAAAAGCACCTTGCCGCAGGCGCAAAAAAGGTGGTTCAGTCCGCCCCCAGTAAAGACGATACGCCGATGTTTGTGTACGGTGTGAACCATGCAAAATATGCCGGAGAAAAAATTGTTTCCGCAGCTTCCTGTACCACGAATGCTCTTGCTCCGGTCGCCAAAGTGTTACATGACAATTGGGGGATAAAGCGCGGATTGATGACCACCGTACACGCTGCTACCGCAACCCAGAAAACGGTGGACGGTCCCTCCAACAAGGATTGGCGCGGTGGCCGTGGCATTCTGGAAAACATCATTCCGTCATCCACCGGAGCGGCCAAAGCTGTGGGGAAAATTATTCCTGAACTGAACAAGAAGCTTACCGGCATGGCCTTCCGCGTTCCGACTTCGGATGTGTCAGTTGTAGACTTGACAGTTGAGCTTAACAAAGAGGCTACTTACGAGGATATTTGCAAGGCAATGAAGACCGCCTCTGAAGGCGCGTTGAAAGGTGTGCTTGGCTATACGGATGAAAAAGTGGTTGCTACCGATTTTCGTGGTGCAACGACTCCGTCGGTGTTTGATGCCGAGGCGGGTATCGCTCTCGATCCGACCTTTGTCAAGATTGTCGCATGGTACGACAATGAATACGGCTATACCTGTAATCTGATGCGTTTGGTCACTCATATCGCCAAGTAATATGTAGGGTGGGTACGCTCTAGTGCCCACCCTGCAACTTCAGGAGAGAAAATATGTCCGTTATCAAAATGACTGATCTGGATCTCAAGGGCAAACGTGTCCTGATTCGTTCAGATCTTAACGTCCCTGTCAAAGATGGCAAAGTAACTTCCGATGCACGAATAACTGCCTCAATGGCAACCATTAATGCTGCACTGAAAGCAGGTGCACGCGTGATGGTAACTTCCCATTTGGGCCGCCCGGAAGAAGGTATTTATTCCGAAGAAAACTCGCTTAAGCCCGTTGCGGATGTGGTTGCCGCGAAATTGGGCAGACCCGTGCGCTTGATTAAGGATTGGGTCAATGGGGGTTTTGAAGTTGCAGAGGGTGAATTGGTATTGCTGGAAAACTGTCGCTTCAACAAAGGCGAGAAAAAGAATGTTGATGAAACCGCGCAGAAATATGCCGCACTGTGCGACGTGTTTGTGATGGATGCATTTGGTACGGCTCACCGTGCGGAAGCCTCAACCCATGGTGTGGCTAAGTATGCCCCCATTGCTGCAGCAGGAATTTTGCTTACAGAAGAACTAGATGCGTTGACCAAAGCACTACTTAACCCGGCTCGTCCGATGGTGGCGATTGTTGGGGGTTCCAAAGTTTCCACCAAGCTGACCGTGCTGGAATCGCTGTCAGAAAAATGTGAACAACTGGTTGTGGGTGGCGGTATTGCCAATACTTTCCTCAAAGCGGCAGGTAAAAATGTGGGCAAGTCGTTGTGCGAAGATGATCTGGTTCCAACCGCTCAAGCGCTGATGAAGAAAATGTCAGCCCGTGGTGCGACGATCCCCATTGCCGTGGATGTGGTGTGCGGCAAAAAATTTGATGCCAATGAACCTGCCGTCCAAAAAAATGCCAACGACGTCACCGACGATGACATGATTTTCGACATTGGTCCCAAGTCAGCTCAAGAACTTGCCGACATCATCATGAAAGCGGGTACGGTGGTTTGGAACGGCCCTGTTGGAGTGTTTGAATTTGACCAATTTGGAGCCGGTACAAAAACTATCGCTATGGCGATTGCCAACACCAAGGCGTTCACTCTGGCTGGCGGTGGCGATACCATTGCCGCAATTCAAAAGTATGACATTTACGACAAGGTTTCTTACATTTCTACTGCCGGTGGTGCGTTTCTGGAATTTCTCGAAGGAAAAACATTGCCTGCCGTCGAGATTCTTGAACAACGCGCTGCTAAATAAAGTTCGCGTAGGGTGCGCTTGCGCACCAGACCGGATGGTGCGCAAGCGCACCCTACTTTAAGGACTCGAAATTCATGCTTCGGAGAACAAAAATAGTGGCCACTTTGGGTCCCGCATCCAGCGAACCCAAAGTGTTGGAGGACATGATCCGTGCCGGTGTGGACGTGGTTCGCATGAATTTTTCCCACGGCTCTGCAGCAGACCACATGGCCAGAGCTGAAAAAGTGCGTGCTGCCGCCGCCGCTTGCGGTCGAACG